>MDSY01146886.1_pt1 | contig 22254 bp, 20 predicted proteins | sample 811131 | NCBI WGS metagenome assembly MDSY01 (sample SAMN05326643, study PRJNA326480) | marine metagenome | isolation source: seawater | place: Atlantic Ocean: South West | collected 2010 | reverse complement strand
CTATTTTAACCAAACTTATACCTGAGTTTTACGAACTTGCCGCAAAATTAAGCCCTTCACATGACGTTCATACAAAACGCCTTCCATAATCTTCATCCGCTCCTTCAAATCACATTTATCATTTGTGTTTCAATAACAGGGATGGGGCTTGCTGTTTTCTTCGGAACATACATATCAGCATGGTGTTGTGGAACGGGTGATACCCTTCCGGAATTGATGTCATCCCTCATGAATCTTGAGTTAAAATCTGGAATTTGTGCAACGCTTATTCTCAATTCATTAAACCAAATCCTTGGGTTTGCGGGTGCCGGCTTCGCCTATGCCATGCTACATGGACCTGGAAGAGGGGTCGGGTTTAGTCAAAATGGGGGAAATGAACATCTGTTCAAGTTTCTTATTGGCGCCGTGATCATTACACTCGGCTTTTCTCCATTTCTAGATCTCAGCTATCGGTTAAATGAATGGCTCCTTGTTGATGGATCAACCCTACATTCGATGGCAGCTGCACTTGAAGCAGAAGCGGCGAGAATAACCCAAGCCATGCTTCAAATGGAAACTTCAAACCAATTTCTAGCGACACTCGTCGCCGTTGCATTTCTACCTGCGATATGTGAAGAGTGGTTATTTCGAGGCGCTTTACAACCTCTCGTGTCGAAATGGAGTGGCAACATTCACGTAGGAGTCTGGGTGAGTGCAATCGTTTTTAGTGCAATACACTTTCAATTCTTTGGATTTATCCCCCGCATGTTACTCGGCGCAGGGTTTGGTTACATGGTTGTAGCAAGTGGGAGTTTGTGGCCAGCTGTCCTTGGGCACTTTGTAAATAATGGCGTCGCTGTATGTGCAGCGTGGTGGCTAGGCCCTGAGTGGGTTGCAGAAGGGATGAACCCTGCAGCAACAGTTTGGGGCACGACAGAGAGCATAAGTGCGGTAATAGGTCTATCAGCTATCCTTGCGAGTGTTGTGTGGTTAAAGCCCAAAGTGAACTTTAAAGAACTTCAACCTTAGGCCAAGGCCTTAGCAATAAGAAGATCTTCGGGCGTTGTGACCTTCAGGTTTATGGGGTCGCCTGCGCAAATTGTTATTTTGTGACCCGCTGCTTCAAAAACGGATGCATCATCCGTAAAGGCTGGGGAATAGGAAACTGCAAATGATGGTTTCAGCAGCGCCAAATCAAAGCATTGCGGGGTTTGAACTGAAATGAACTCTGATCGATTTAGCGCAACAGATTCATGTGTATTGACATCTGAAATTTTACGGATGCTGTCCTTAAGCGGTACGGTCGGAATCGCTGAACCATGAAGCGCAGCCATGTCAAAAGTGTCGCGAATGAGCTTCAACGAAGGAAAGGGACGGACAGCATCGTGAATCGCAACCAGTCCATCATCCGGGAGAGTGACAAGACCGTTTAATACTGAATGGAATCGTTCAACACCCCCTTTGATGAGGTGACTTACACCTGATGGACCATATTCTATCTCTAAACTTCGGAATTCGTCAAACAGAGATTCGTGTAAGACCAAAGATATAGGGGCGTCAGGAACAGCTTCATTGAAACGACGAAGGGTCCACCACATAAGTGGCAGACCCTTAATTATTAGAAATTGTTTTGCCGTCTTTGTAAGCATTCGTGTACCAGTACCTCCTGCAACGATAACAATGTGACGACTCACAGTGAGAATTACTTTGACGCTGACGCGTAACGCTCAGCGATTGCATTCCAATCTGCGACATTAAAAAATGCCGAGATGTAGTCTGGACGGCGGTTTTGGTAATTGAGGTAGTACGCGTGCTCCCATACGTCGAGGCCCATGATAGGCGTACATCCACAACCTACACCAGGCATAAGTGGATTGTCTTGGTTTGCAGAAGAACACACACATAATTTGCCTTCATCACAGACACAGAGCCAAGCCCAGCCAGAACCAAAACGCGTTGCTGCAGCTTTTGAAAACTGATCGACAAAATCATTAAATGAACCGAAGTCTCTGTCTATGGCAGAAGCCAAATCACCTGAAGGTGTTCCTCCACCATTGGGGGACATAGAATTCCAAAACAATGTGTGGTTGTAAAAACCTCCACCGTTATTTCGTACTGCTGTATTTTCAGAGTGATGCGTAAGAAGGTCCTCGATACAAGATTTCTCAAGGTCTGTTCCAGATACAGCTGCGTTCAATTTCGCTGTATAACCAGCGTGATGCTTTCCATGATGGATTTCCATCGTACGCGCATCAATATGTGGCTCGAGAGCGTCGTAAGCGTAAGGTAAATTGGGTAATTCGAATGCCATTTTGCTATTTTTTAGTACATATTTAAATTTTGATTCGACATCGTTGAATCATTTTGGAGCAAATATACTCTTCCTTCTCGCGTACCGAACCTATCATCTACTAACAATTCATAAAGTGCTCTTTCTACAAACGCATCGCCCGAGGTTCTCACTTTGTGGTAGGCGTTCTCTCCTTTCACGTTTCTCACAACTTGGGCAAAGAATCTGACCATAATGCGTTCTATTTCTTCCCTACCCTCTTCACTCGATTTATCAGGCCAAACCGTACCCTGTCTCTCTGCCACTTTCTTTATTGTAGACAGACCGCCTTTTTTAGGATGTGTCCAAATAGAGCTTGTTTCAGAAAGGTTGTTTTTTAAATTCTCATCGCGATGAAGATCAACCCAAGTAAATGAGGCATCACGTAATGCCCCTGTCCAAACAAGCTCTGCCAAAGCCCTACTTGACTGTGTGCTGTCTAATGGAATAAATACATCAGGCGTAATCCCACCACCACCATATACCTTACGGCCTAGCAAAGTACTGTAGGCTAAGGTATCTGAATGTTGAATGCTGTCCGCCAGAAAAAGCTCACCAGATGCAATTCTGTTTTGGTAATCATTCGCATAATCCACACCTGCTCCGTACGGCTTTTGTATTGCTCTGCCGCTCGGCGTGTAAAACCTAGCCACTGTAAGACGAAGGGCACCAGCACCTGACAGTGCATTTGGAACAGAGAATTCCTCCTGAACCAGTCCTTTTCCGAAAGACCGTCTTCCCACGATAAGGCCTCTGTCGTTATCCTGCAATGCGCCGGCAAATATCTCACTTGCTGAAGCTGAGTTTTCATCTATGAGTACCGCAATTGGCCAGCTGCTGTATTCTCCACGATATGTAGAATTGTAATTTATTCTCGGAGAGGCTTTGCCCTCTGTGTAAACAATCCCGAGTCCTTCATCTAAAAATCGATCAATCATATCTGTTGCGGAATGAAGATATCCGCCACCGTTCCCCCTTAAATCTACAATCACTGAAGTGGCACCTTGCTTTGCCAGATCTATCATTGATTGCTCAAACTCGGTGGCAGTCGTCGCGGAAAAACGAATGACTTTAATATAGCCCACGCTGTTTTCAAGTACAAAAGATGCCACGACACTATGTATAGGAATCCTTGCACGCTTAATCGCCACTTTGATAATGTCTTCTATAGAGGAGTCATGGTCGACATGTGCATTTGAGTTTCTGGCAATACCCAAATCGACCTGTGTCCCTCTTGGGCCCTTAAGTAGCTTCATCACCCGTTCGTTCGTGAGAAATGGGCCGGAAATAGATTCGCCTTCAACTTCTACAATCCGGTCACCCGCTTTTATCCCTGCACTTTCTGAGGGTCCTCCTGGAATGGCGTTGACAACCATTAACGTGTCGTCCCGGATGATAAACTCGACGCCAATTCCTTCAAAATTTCCCTCCATGAGCGATGCGTTCGCTAAGATATCTTCGCTGGTAAAGTAATTTGTATGCGGGTCGAGTTCTTGGACAATCGATTGAACAGCAACATCAATAAGTGACTCACGATCTATGGAGTCCACATAGAGAACTTCAATTTGGTTCAAAATGTGTGAAATCCGGTTGTCATTGTGAGGACTATGTTGTGAGTCATCATTACATCCACGGCCTAGCAAAAGCCCCAATGAAAGCGTAAGTGCGATGATCAGTGGTTGAGCTGGTCCGTTGAGCAGGCCATTTTGATTAGTCGACATAAGCAGCGTGCATTATTGTTCTAAAAGTTCTGTAAGAATGGACGATTTCGTGAGGAAGTCAACGCCACTTGTATCTTTATATGCGGATTTATAAACGACTCTCTTGATTCCTGCTTGCAGAATGAGCTTTGCACAATCTCTGCATGGTGAGAGCGTAATATATAGGGTAGCTCCTTCTGCTGAGTTGTGACTTCGGGCAAGTTTCGTGATCGCATTTGCCTCAGCATGCAAAACATACCAATGAGTTTGTCCCTCATCATTTTCACACTCATTTGGAAAACCACTGGGGGAACCATTATAGCCATCGGCAATAATCATATTGTCTTTTACGATAAGTGCGCCCACGTTTTTTCGTGTACAATGAGAGAGTTTGGCCCACTCCTCGGCCATTTTCATGTAGGCAATATCATACCTCAGTTGCTTTTTCTTCGCTTCATTCATTAATGCGCAAGATAATCTATGTAGTTTCGTTTTATGCGTATCTACACAAGAACAGGTGATGACGGAACCACGGGACTTTTCGGTGGCACACGTCTTTTAAAAGACGACCTTAGAATCGAGGCTTATGGCACGGTTGACGAACTTAACACATTCATAGGCAGGCTAATAGAGCATGAATCAATGAAAACACATCGGGTGTTTTTTCGAGATATTCAATCTCAGCTTTTCCTTTTGGGCAGCCATCTTGCAACCATAGATCCCAAGATGAAAGAAAAATTACCAAAGTTTGCATCGAATCCTGTTGAGGAATTTGAGAATTGGATCGATGCGGCGGATGAACAAACCCCAGACCTCAAGAACTTCTTATTGCCAGGAGGTCATCCAGCTGTAGCTGATGCACATGTTGCTCGAGCCGTATGTAGAAGGGCCGAACGCAGATGTGTTTCGCTTGCGAGAGAACAAAAAATTGATCCTGAACTCATTAAATATCTAAATAGGCTGTCAGATTTACTCTTTACAACTGCAAGATTGCTTTCTCACATCACGAAAACTGATGAAATCGCTTGGAAAGCAAGATAATGTATACTTAATCCCTATAAAACTTGCAATCAAATGAGATTCGGTTATTTTTGCGCGCTATAACCTTATATTAGGAATAAAGGAATGTACTGGACTCTAGAATTAGCATCTTATTTAGAAGACGCGCCTTGGCCCGCCTCTAAAGACGAACTCATCGACTTCGCTATGCGAACAGGTGCACCTCTTGAAGTCGTTGAAAATCTCCAAGGTCTTCAGGATGATGGAGAGAACTACGATACCATTGAGGACATTTGGCCTGATTACCCTTCGAAGGAAGATTTTTTCTTCAACGAAGACGAGTATTAGACTTTTATAGCGCGTAACAAACGCCTATGCGTAGATGGACTTTTTTGTTCCATCACGACCTCCTTTCCTGCCGTTAATTGATCCATAAGCTGAACATTGCCGTGCCTCATCGTAAGCAATTCTAATCCCTTTTCTGTTTTCGTCCAAAAACCATCTCCCAAGCCCTCTACAAATCGATGTCGCCTTTCTGGGTCCTCCTCGAAGACCAAATCGAATTGAACCGCAGAGTTTTGCATCATTCTCACGTGAATTCCCGATTTATTTAGCCTCGCAAAAAGAGTAGAGAGATGATCCTCCCCCACAAATGAATTGTCAGCAGGACCTAAAGACAAAAGGGAAACATTCGGTCGAGAGATGTACATCGGGATACCGGGAAGCATGCCTGGATACGAGGCGATTTTCGTTTGAGGTGCATTTAAATCCACAAAACTTTTGACAAAAAGAGGAATGTCTTCGTTCTGTAGTGGCTTAATCGTTCTGGGATGAATCACACTGGCGCCGTAATAACTAAGTTCTAGTGCTTCACCATAATCTAATTCTTTGATTGTTTCGGTGTGATCAAACACACGTGGATCGGCATTGAGCATCCCTGGCACATCCTTCCAAATGACGACTTCTTTTGCACCGATTGCACACGCGAGTAGCGCCGCTGAATAATCCGAACCCTCACGCCCTAAAGTTGTCGTTCTTCCATTGGGACAACGGCCTATAAATCCCTGAGTGACGACGATCCGATTTTCCATTTCCGAGAGCGATGTTCTCAACCCAGCTCCATTTTCATAAAGCTTACGTTCATTCACTCTGGCACTTCTGTGTTTCGTGTCGGTTAAAATGATATCTCTTGCGTCCGTCCACTTGGCTTCGAAATTTTTTGATTTTAAATACCCCGTCAAAACACGCGTACTTGCATCCTCACCTGCTGCAACAAGCGCATCATATCGTGCGTCTGCATCCTCGAGCTCATTTGCGGTCTTTAAAGCCGAATCAAAAATCATTCGTAAATCAACATTTATTCCGAGTTCACGCGCGATGTCTTCGTGAGTCTCGGTAATCGAATTCATTCGGGACTGGGCAGAAACAACACCCTCTTTAATTAAAACCCCAAGCACATGCTCCAATTCATTCGTTGTCTTACCCATCGCAGAGACGACGACGACAGCGGATCCTTGTAAATTTTGAGTCAATAACGCACCTACATTTCTCACCGCCTCTGAATTTTTAACCGAAGCGCCTCCGAATTTATGTACGACCAAATGATCCCTTTTAATTTGCACATTGCGAAGTTACCTGAAGAAAGCCCTTGCACGTACATTGCAATATGGAATCATCACAACTTATAGATATTATATTAGGCATTATCCTAATTTGGGGCGCCTTCATGGGATTCAAAAAAGGTCTCATCCTTTCATTGGCATCATTTATTGCAATTGTTGCGGGAGCAATCGCGGCGTATTATGGTTCTGAAGCGATTGCAATAGCTTTGGCATCACATGTAGACTGGAGCAGTCAGAAGGTTGCCGTGGCCTCCTTCGCCATAGCTTTTATTGCGGTGGTTTTGAGTGTACACCTTTTGGCAAGAATTTTAGAGAAATTCATTGACTTGTTGGCATTGGGGTTGGCAAACAAACTCTCTGGAGCCCTTTTTGGAATGGCAAAAAACGCGCTGCTTCTCACATTCGTCATTTTCGGTATTAAAGGGTTCGGAGGAAAGTATATCCCTGAAAGTGTCGAGAAGAACTGCGTGATTTTTCCTGTTGTAGAATCTATTGCGCCTCTTGTGTTGCCGTATTGGAAGGATTGGTCTGAAAAGACCGATCTCGAAAAACTTGAAGAAAAAGCCAACAAAAAAATAAACGATGCAAAGGAAAAACTTATAGAAACGAAAGGGAAAATAGAAGACAAACTCTGAGTTTTCTTACACTGCACCCACAGCGCGAAACAACGCTGTCATTTGAGAAGTAAGTTCTGTTTTTTTCTCTAAATAGTCGTCATTGACTTGCAGGGTGGTATTCACACTCACATAGAATTTTATCTTCGGCTCTGTACCTGAAGGACGAACCGTAATACGAGACCCCTTTTCTGTGATAAACTGTAGGAAATTTGATCTCGGCAAATCTATATTTTTGACTTCCGAGGTAATCAGGTCGTGATTTTTCTGAGTGTCAAAATCTAGAAGTGCCACAACTTTTTCACCGGCAAGCATGCGTGGCGTATCTGATCGGAATCTAGAAATCATCTCCGAGATTTCATTTTCTCCTTCCCTTCCCATTTTTACAGTTGACACCAAACCTTCTTGATAGAAACCATGTTTTCGATGAATACGCTCTAGGCGGGCCAACATCGTGGTTCCGTTTTCTTCTAATGAATGTGCGAGCTCCGAAAGCACACAACACGCTGAAACCGCATCTTTGTCTCTTGCTGTATCCTTGATAAGATACCCGTAACTCTCCTCTGCACCCACAATAAAATTCCGACCATTTATCTCTTTCTCTTCCTCTGAGATTGCTGCAGCTATATGTTTGAATCCCGTGAGTGTTGTTCGCACACCTAACCCATAACTTTCACCTATTGCAGCCAGAAGCGGAGAGGTCACAACAGTCGAAGCCACAAAATCTGATGAATCGTATGACGTTCCATTGTCTCTTCCACAGCTTATCACGTAATCGAAGATCAACGCGCCCATTTCGTTTCCATTAAGCAATTGAAAACCTCCTTCTCCATTTGGAACAGCGACCCCTACCCTATCAGCATCTGGATCAGTCCCCATGACGAGCGTCGCTCCTAACTTTTCGCCAAGTGAAATCGCTTCTGCAAAAGCTTGCGCCTCTTCGGGGTTGGGGCTAGATACCGTCGGGAAATTCCCGTCAGGTGATGACTGAGACACGACCTCGTGAACATTTGAAAACCCAAATGCCCTTAAAGCAGGCGGGACACTAACGGATCCTGTGCCATGTAAACCTGTGTAAACAAGACAGGATTGTGAACCGTTTTCTTCCAATGAAACTGAACGTCTTAGTTTAAGAATAGCATCAATGTATCCTTTATCCTGTTCGGGTCCAAGCAAGGTAATCAGGTCTTCAGATGCAATCTCTCTGGACGTGGTTTTCACTTCTGAAAGTGATTTTATTTTTCTAACCTCTTCGATGATGGCTGAGTCGTGAGGAGATACAATTTGGCCGCCATCCTCCCAATACACTTTATAACCATTATATTCTGGTGGGTTATGTGATGCTGTAATAACAATACCTGCCACACAGTCTAAATGTCTTACTGTCCAACTCAATTGGGGTGTAGACCTCAATTCTGGATACAACAATGCTTGAATGCCATTTCCTGCCAGAACTCTCGCTGTAACCTCTGCAAACTCATAACTTTGATGACGACAGTCGTATGCAATAGCCACTTTTAAAGGTGTTGACACATGCTGTTTTGTTTTCTTGATGTAGTTCACGAGCCCTTGTGTGGCTCCCGATATGACAGCCGCATTGATGCGGTTTGTCCCTGGACCACAAATGCCCCGCATCCCACCTGTGCCAAATGCGATATCCTTGTGAAAGGCCTCAGTCAAAAGGTCTTCTAAATTTTCCGACAACCACATCCCCACGGTCTCTCTTGTTTCCTTGTCATAAGGCTCTTTAGACCAAACTTTAGCTCTTCTCTTGACCCTCTCTAACTCACTTCCCACGCACATTTTCAATGATTCTTTCCACGTTCGTTTTTCAAGATTTAATAATGTGCGTAATGGTTTTCCGCCCAAATGTGAATTGGCTGGTCTGACAGCACGTGTAGGATATTCAGAAGTTGTAATCCCCACCACATTAACTTTCATTTCTAATTCTTCAAATATCGCCCTGGCAAAGGAGGCCCAACATGTGACTCCTTCATCACTAAAGTGCAATATCCCAGACTTCACATCCCCACCTTTAAGAACGAGCGTACGTAAGGCCTCTGACAAAGACCCCGCATAAGTTGGCGTCCCTCGCTGATCATAAACGACGTTAATTTCGCTTCTCTCCTGTCCCAGCTTCACCATCGTGGTAAAGAAGTTATGCCCTACATTGTCATACAACCAGCTCGTTCTCACAATGTGATACCTCCCTCCGCCCTTATTCATTTCTGCTGCAATCGCTCGCTCTCCTTCCGCCTTAGACTCACCATAAACCCCCAAGGGACTTACAGTGTCACTCTCCAGATATGGCCGCGCTTCTGTACCTCCCTCTTCTCCATTAAAAACATAATCTGTGCTTAGGTGAACCAAAGCAATGTCCAGTTCACGGCAAATACGTGCGATAACTCCTGGCGCAACCGCATTGACTTCCCAAGCCATTTTTTGATCACTTTCAGCTTTGTCTACATCTGTATATGCAGTAGCATTAATTACAAAATCTGGGCTTTCAGCTGACAGCACCTCCTGAATCCTATGAGCGTCACAAACGTCGAGGTCCTTCCGAGTGAATCCCACCCAATAAAGATCAGCGTCCATGGCAAACCGTCTGAGAAGACAGCTGCCTAATTGCCCACCGGCACCCATGACTAATACTTTTTTCACCCTACGAAACTACGACGAACACTATATTTGTTATGACCAAAAGTTCACTTTGGCACGTCTCTTGTAATAAATACCCCATGAAAAAGTCTCTCCTTCTACTGTTTGCCTTGATGGCATTGACATTTGTCACCCAAGCCCAAACCTCGAATAAAAAATCCGATTCATCGAAAAGCAAAACCGAAAAAGTGCACAAGGCTGTTCAGCACATCATGACGTTTAGCGCAATGTCCGATGTCCACAACGAGGATGACTTTGAGCTTTTGCTTGACAGTCCGCAACTTGGTTTTGACTTCAGTTACCGCAAACAAGACCAAGACAAGTTATTTTCAAATGGCATCAGTTTGGGATGGCAACCCATCGCTACAGCGGATCGGGTCATCGCTGACGATTCTTCGATATATGCAGGGACACTGAAAGCTGTAAACCAAATGATACATGCGCATTATACCGTAACTTTTTCTCCGTTTAAACAAAAACGCTTCCAACCCTATATCGAAGGAATTGTCGGCGCAAAAGGCGTGGCGCTTTCTTCTTCTTACGATTACGATGATCCACAACAAACAGATATCAACGACATCCCATACTTCAGGTCGGCCCTAAATTATGGATACGCAGGTGGGTTTAGACTTCGAGCGACAGAACTTATTTATCTCGATGTGAGGTATGCAAGAATTCAATCTGGCGACTTAGAAAGAATTACAGAAATAGATATTGATGAAAACGGAGATCTGTCTTTTGACAAAGGTCCATGGAAAGCGCCTATAGGTTATTTAAGAGCGGGGATCTCACTTACTTTCTAAGACGTTCTCATGGCTTCCACTGGAGGCATTCTCGAAGCGGACAAGGCTGGAGCGATCCCAGCAACAAGCCCTGAAATGACTGCGATACTCATGGCCATCATGACTCTGTCAAAAGAGACCCTAAGAGTAATTCCAAGATCAGACATATTCACAAGAAACATCAGAAACTCCAAGGCCAAAAGAGCGAGTATCGCGCCAAATACGCATAGCACAATCGCTTCGAAAAGGAATTGAATCAGGATGAAACTTGATTTGGCACCGAGCGCCTTTTGGACGCCGATAATCTTCGTTCTTTCACGAACCGATACAAACATGATGTTTGCAATACTGAAGCAACCCACAAGGATCGCAAAAATTGCAATAAACCAGCCGCCTAATTCAACTTGCGTAAAGATGGTAGAGATGATGCTGGTGAGCATCTCTATTTGGTTGATTGAAAAATCATTTTCATTGGCAGGCCTGACGCGCCTCACACTTCTCAATTGCTGAATAATCTCATCCTTGAGCACCCCCATCTCAACCCCGGGGAGCGCCTTAACCATAATGGAATTGCCCTCCGTATTTCGGGTGTCAAAAATACGAGGCGCAAATGTGGCTGGAACCATGACGAATTCATCAAATCCGTTGGAAATCATCGATTCTCCTTCGTGGGTAAACGTGCCAATAATCTCAACTCTTTTTCCCCCAATTTTAAGCTTCTGACCTAGCACCTCTTGTGAACCGAAGAGGTTCATCGCTATGTCATATCCCACTATGGCCACCGGACTCCCAGACGCACTTTCTGAACCGTTAAAAAATCTGCCCGACGCAAGGTCCAAACTAATCACACCAGGATAAGTATGTGAAACAGCGGCAACGGGAACATTGGGATATGCGTTTTCGGAAGCTTCAAGATTAAATATACCTTTCATTTGAAACGCGACGTCAGAAGCTTGCGTGAGCCTCTCTGCTAGCTCTTCAGAATCGCGAAGAGAGGGCTCTCTTCTTTGGACATACTTCCACCACGGATAATCCCCCCCCATACTCCACGGCCATTTACTGACAAAGAGGACATCGTCATCAAGCATACTAAATGATTCCAGCAAATCATCCTCCATAGAATCGACGACTGCAAATATTGAGCTAATCACAAAAATGCCCACCATGACGCCTAGCAAAGAGAGAAAAGTCCGCAGTTTATTCACAACGATGGCGCTCCACGCGAAGCTTAAACTTTCTCTTAATAATCGCAGCCACATCATACGTTCAAAGCTACACCTTGAGTTAACTTCGCCCACTTAAAATCATTATCTTTTTTATATGTCGCAACCACGAAAGCTTCGCTCAGCCCTAATTTCTGTTTTTAACAAAGATGGATTGGCCCCAATCATTCAGGAATTGATTCGTCTTGGCGTGACCATTTACTCAACAGGTGGGACCCAGAAAACAATCGAAGATCTTGGCGGAACAGTCATTCCAGTTGAAACACTGACAGATTATCCATCCATTTTAGGCGGTCGTGTTAAAACACTTCATCCCAAAGTATTTGGTGGAATATTATCGAGAAGGGATGATGAAGGTGACCAAAAACAGATGACGGAATATGCGATCCCAGAAATTGACCTTGTTGTCGTTGACCTTTATCCTTTTGAAGAAACAGTGGCGAGCGGAGCAAGCGCAGAGGCAATTATCGAAAAGATTGACATTGGTGGGATTGCGCTCATACGTGGCGCTGCAAAAAACCACAAAGACGTCGTGATTGTCCCGAGCATGGATGATTACGGAAAATTATTGGATATTCTCCGAAACCAAGATGGAGAAACGTCATTAGAAGAAAGGCGCGAACTGGCGTTGAGAGCGTTCCGTACGAGTTCTCATTACGACACGATGATTCAACAGTACATGCTTGGCACCACTGAAAACATATCTCCGCTTGACACATTAAACCTCAGCGTATCTGAGGTGAAACCTTTGCGATATGGTGAAAACCCACATCAGGCTGGGCGGTTTTTTGGGGATTTAGACGGCATCCTTAAGCAACTTCATGGGAAAGCGCTTTCTTACAACAATTTATTAGATGTTGATGCCGCAGTAAGCTTAATGGAAGAGTTCAAAAACGATGCGCCCACATTTGCAATCATGAAGCACAACAATGCGTGTGGTCTTGCAACACGGGACACATTATCTGAAGCATACACACGGGCACTCGAAGGAGATCCAGTGAGTGCGTTTGGAGGCGTCCTCATTGCAAACCGACCAATCGACCTCGCAACAGCAAATCAAATACACACCCTTTTCTGCGAAGTGGTTATTGCACCGCGTTTTGATGCCGAGGCGCTAGACGTTTTAAAAGGAAAGAAAAACAGAATCCTTCTGGAAAGACAAGATGTATCGCTCCCAACTTCTTCAGTGCGGACTGCATTAAACGGATTTCTTGTTCAGGAGCGAGACAATAAGATGGAGGTTTCGTCTGATCTTACATGTGTTACCGAGGCGAATTCTGATGAAAATGAGATTGCAGATATGCTATTTGCGATGAAGCTTGCCAAGCACACGAAGTCAAACACCATCGTTTTTGCGAAGGATGGGCAGCTTCTTGCCTCAGGAACAGGTCAAACATCAAGGGTTGACGCACTCAAACAAGCCGTCGAAAAAGCTGCAGGATTGGGGCTTTCGCTTGAAGGCAGTTCGATGGCTTCAGACGCCTTCTTTCCTTTCCCAGACTGCGTTACACTTGCAGCTGAAGCTGGAATAAAAAACGTGATACAGCCTGGCGGATCCATCAATGACAACAAGAGTATTGATGCTTGCAATGCGTTGGGACTTGCGATGTATACCACCGGAACGAGACATTTCCGTCATTAACAATTCGCTAACAGGCAAACACAACGTTTTCAACCTAATTGGAAACTTATCCACTAAGACACATTTAGAGCGTTTTCAAATCGGTTTTGTGTTCGTGAAAGTGTAAATTTGAGTATGGGCTTGTTTAACTTTTTCTCGCAGGATATCGCCATTGATTTGGGAACTGCAAATACAATTATTTACTACCAAGACAAAGTCGTCGTAGACCAACCTTCGATAGTAGCTAAGGACAGAAAGACGGGACGCGTCGTCGCAATCGGTCGTCTTGCACAACAAATGCATGGAAAAACGCATAAAAACATAGAAACAATACGACCATTAAGGGATGGCGTCATTGCCGATTTTGAGTCTGCCGAGCAGATGATAAAAGGCATGATTAAAATGATCAACGAGAATAAGAAATCTTGGTTTACGCCCTCTCACCGAATGGTCATATGCATCCCTTCTGGGATCACAGATGTAGAGAAACGTGCTGTAAAGGATTCGGCCGAGCATGCAGGAGGCAAGGATGTCTATCTCATTCATGAACCTATGGCCGCAGCAATTGGCATCGGCATCGATGTAGAAGAGCCTATGGGGAATATGATTGTAGATATCGGCGGAGGCACATCGGAGATCGCTGTCATTGCACTTGGAGGGATTGTCACCGATACAAATATCAGAATTGCTGGTGACGAGTTTACGCGTGACATTGAGGATTATATGAGGCGTCAGCACAACATTCTGATTGGAGAAAGGACGGCTGAGCAAGTGAAAATAAATGTCGGATCTGCGATCAGCAAACTTGAAAACCCGCCTGAGAACTATCCGGTTCTGGGGCGTGACTTGATGACTGGACATCCCAAAGAAGTCATTGTTACATATTCTGAAATAGCGGGTTGTCTTGACAAGAGTATCGGAAAAATTGAAGATGCGATTCATACTGCTTTAAATCAGACCCCCCCCGAACTCTCTGCTGATATCTTTAAAACCGGCATCTACTTGGCGGGAGGAGGTGCGCTTTTACGAGGTTTGGATATTCGTATTTCATTACGCACAAAGTTGCCTGTCCATATTGCAGAAGATCCGCTTCACGCTGTCGCAAAAGGCACTGCGATTGCGCTTAAGAACATTGATCGTTTCCCTTTCCTAATGCATGGTTAGGATATGTGAATAATATGCCTATTCAGTGCACACATTAATTCAACTACTTCGCCGTAATCACCGATTGGTGTTATTTGTATTGCTTGAAATTATCGCGCTTAATTGGATCGCTTCTACACATGCTCATCCCAGAGGAAGGATCACATCAATTGGAATGAAAATGTCATCCAGCTGGACTGGGACGCTTGGCCGAATGATGTATCTCAAAGATTTGAAGACCACAAATGTCAGCTTATTAATGGAGAATGCCAGGCTCAGAACAGCAAATCTAAATTCTCAGAAGACGAACTTAACTGACACCTTCAATGTGACGTTTAATCAAAAAGTCTGGGAGAGCATTCCTGCTGAAATAATTAGATACTCATCCGACTTTAAGAACAATATTTTAGTTGCAAATCGAGGCCGTTCGTCTGGAATTATACCTGGTATGGGTATGCTCGATCACGGAAATATCGCTGGGTTAGTAACTGAAGTGACAGAACACGAAGCGCTTGTTCTGCCCATCATACATTTACATACTCAATGGAGTGTCAGGCTTGGAACTGAAGGGGCGATTGGGAGATTGGTTTGGGCTGGACAAGGAACGGAGTATGCAACTTTGAAGGATATTCCACTCACAGAACTCATCATACCGGGGGACCCTGTAGTAACCTCTGGATTCCAGGGCACGTTCCCTTCTGGCTTGGAGGTAGGCAAAGTGGAAGAAGTCCTTGTCACCCAGGCCGATAAATTTCAATCTGTCACGGTTAAACTCGGTGCCGATTACAAACACATACACTACGTAGAATTCCTAACGAACGCCAATTCAGACATTGTCGACTCACTGATAACCCTCGCCCCAGAATGAACGCTATTATTCGAGCAATAGGTATACTTGCACTCACTTGGCTGTTACAAGTGGTGGTCTTTCGGTTTGGTGTATTTTCAAATGGTTGGCTTGTAATATGTTTTCATATCTACGGACTGATTCTATTGCCTTTGGATTTGCCCAAAGCAAGTTACTTAATCATAGGGGCTTTGACAGGTGCATTTTTAGATGTTGTGATTCTGACAGGGGGGCTACATATGGCTGCTGGGGCATTCGTGGGTTTGATGATCCCGAAATGGAATGAATTAATTACCCCACGTGACGGCTTTATAAAGGGACACTCTATCAGTGTAAACCACGATGGTTGGGGCCGTTTCATCGCGCTAAGCACATTGATTACCTTTTCGTATATGTTCGTGCTGTTTGCCGTAGAAGGATTTAAATGGAGTTTGATTCCGAGCGCGTTTGCAAAAGCTTTGTGTTCAAGTGCTCTCAATGTTATTCTGTTTTCTATCGCTCAAGGATTGTTTGGAGAAAAACCAAAAACCAAGGGTCCTAAAGTCAGTGCATATCCTTGGTCATGAATAATACTGGACTGAAAAATCGAAGTCTTGTTTTCGGAGGGATTGTTGTCATCATTGCGCTTGTTTTTATCGCAAGATTGGGACACATTCAACTCATAAGTTCAGATTGGTCAAATTATGCGGGACGACTTACCGAAGAACGGGAAGCTCTTGAGCCCATGAGAGGAAATTTTCTCGACAGGAATGGTGCGTTGATTGTGTCAAACATCGCGAGTTACGATCTTCTGATTACGCCTCGAAAGGCAAATAATTTAGATACGACCGCACTCGCAGATGTTCTGGGACTGACATTTGAAACACTGAAAAAACGCCTTGACAAAGCAGCGGCATATTCCAGATATGTACCTTCTATTATAGTGAAGCAATTGAATCCGCAAGAATTTGCAATGATTTCTAAACAGCTGATGGACTTCCCCGGAATAAAATCAAAGACGCGATCCGTAAGGTCTAACGTAGCTGGGGTTGCAGGTCATATTCTAGGGGAATATAGAGAAGTTGACAGAGACGATATACGTGGAGATGTGTTTTATCAGCTGGGAGATTATAAAGGCAAGTCTGGACTTGAATCGTCCTATGAACACTCGTTAAGAGGTATTCCTGGCGCGCGATATCACATTGTCGACGTTAGAAATAACGTACAGAAAACCCTGCTTGAACTAGACACAATGCCCATTCCAGGCAAGGATGTCACGCTGACGATTGATGTCGAGCTACAGACATATGCAGAAAAATTACTGCGTGGAAAAAGAGGCAGTGTCGTTGCAATTGAACCCGAGACTGGTGAGATTTTGGCGATTGTATCATCACCATTTTACGATGCAAATAGTTTGACTGGAACCAGAAGAGGCAGTGTCTATGACAGCCTAAATACCCATCCATGGAAACCACTATATAACCGAGCTTTAAGAGGGACTTATAGACCTGGATCCATCTTTAAAATGGTGCAGGGAATTATTGCTTTGGACGAGGGAGTGATCTCATCAAATACGACAATAGCATGCAACAGATCAATCATCGGATGCCATGGACCCCACACCGCCGACAATCTCACAGATGCAATAACGCACTCTTGTAATCCATATTTCTACGAAGTGATGCGGAGAGTGGTTCTGAGAGGACGTGACCCGAATCCACTAAAAGACGCTTCCCTAGGCCTGAAAAACTGGAATGAAAAAGTAAAAGAATTTGGGTTTGGCACAAACCTCGGAGGACATATCCCATGGGTGAGGCCTGGAAACATTCCAGATGCACAAGTCTATGACAATATCTACGGGAAAAATCACTGGGGATATAAGACCATTTACTCGATTTCAATCGGAGAAGGAGAATTGCTTACAACCCCACTACAAATGGCAAATCTGGCAGCTATAATAGGAAACAGGGGCTACTTTAGAGAACCACATCCGGTTCGGGACATCGGTGGCCTGGGGAAACCAGCCGGAATTGACTCTATTCACAAACTTGATATCCTGCCTAAGTATTTCGAAACTGTGGTAAATGCAATGCAAAAAGTTATCGAGGACCCCAAGGGAACTGGCAATTTGGCTCAGATTGACGGAATTAAAATCTGTGGAAAAACAGGCACTGTTCAGAACAAAGGCAAGGAAGACCACAGTGTGTTTATCGCTTTCGCGCCGAAGGACAATCCGAAAATTGCATTAAGTGTTTATGTGGAATATGCAGGTGCTGGGGGCGACTGGGCTGCCCCAATTGCAAGTTTGCTTGTCGAAAAATATCTTACAGATACTGTTTCAAACACCCTTCGGGAGGAAAGAATCTTAACGTTTCAGCCATGACACTTAGAGAATCCTCCATATATAAAAACATCGATTGGTCCCTGGTAATTCTCGTGGGGGTTCTGATGTTTTTCGGATTACTAAACGTTGTGAGTGCAACCTCAAATCTCGAAATCTCAGAATGGTTTGATTGGGGTGGAAAAGGAGGCAAGCAACTGATGTGGATTTTGATCTGTTCGTTTCTAGGGTTTTTAATTCTCAATATTGAAAGTGAGTTTTTCATCAGAACATCTGTTCTGCAATACATCTTAACGCTCGTGCTACTTGTGGCTGTCTTGATTGTGGGTAAAAAGATCGGAGGCGCTCGATCCTGGTTTGGGTTTGGTGGAATGAGTTTACAACCCAGCGAATTTGCCAAACCCACAACCGCACTTCTTCTGGCTTGGTATCTGTCTCGTGATGCGACCAAGTGGCGAAGTCTTAAAGTTCGCTTTCTGTCATCTCTAATTGTGGCGATCCCAGCAGGACTAATTCTGCTCCAACCCGATGCGGGAACCGTTCTCGTCTTTGCGGGATTTGTATTTGTCCTTTACAGAGAGGGGTTAAGTGGCAACGTTCTTATTATTGGATTTGGCGCCTTGCTCATTGCCATCGCTACGATTCTAATAGGTGCGACAACCGTACACTATCCTTTCTTCGGAATAGAATCTGGGATAGGTGTGTTTTGGATTGCATGGATTGCAATTGGAATTGGCGTTGTTGTTCTCACAAAATATTTGACCGTTCCAAGAAAACGAAAAATGACAACCAGGTGGGGCATTGTAAGTATTGTTGCTGGTCTGATGGTTTCAATCGGGCTTCATCTCGGCATGGAGACCGTCCTTAAATCACACCAAAGAGATAGAATCCATGTCCTGTTTGGGATAGATGTAAATAATCCAGATGCCGATTATAACATCCGTCATGCAAAAGCAGCAATAGGAAGCGGTGGTTTTTCGGGCAAGGGATGGATGCATGGACCCATGACTGCTTACAGCTTCGTTCCTGAACAAGAAACTGACTTTATATTTTGTACTGTGGGAGAAGAGTGGGGGTTTGCGGGCAGCGTCTTTGTCATAATGCTATTCACACTCTTAATATTAAGAGTAATCGTTATAGCAGAACGGCAAAGATCAAATTTCACGCGGATATACGCTTATGGTGTCGCCAGTATTTTCTTCATGCACTTATTCGTTAATGTTGGAATGGTATTAGGGCTTGCACCCGTGATTGGAATTCCATTGCCTTTTTTCAGTTACGGCGGCTCGTCGTTAATTGGATTCACGTTCTTAATTGGTGTCCTTATCAGGCTTGACGGAGAGCGATTCCGAATACTGAGATAAATTTAGTGGGTGATACGCTAAGTGGACGTTTGTTTTTGTTTGATGCCACTGTGTTTTCCACCCGCATTCTGAAAGTCAAAAAAAACAAAAACAATCCACTTAACGGAGAACATCCCACTCAAACTGAACTCATCAACTATGAACAGTTTTGTGGAATAGTCCCAACATCCGAGAAACAAAGAGAGGTTGCTGAGATGAATGTTCAGAAATTAGATCAATGGCGTAAAGAGGGCGTAAAACATCTTCTCATTGATGTCAGAGAACCTTATGAATATGGAATTGTCGAGATTGGTGGAGAGCTGATTCCGCTTGGAACGGTATTAGAGAGTACGAATAGAATTCCGAAAGACATCCCCGTAGTTGTACAATGTCGTTCAGGGGTTAGAAGTGCCACTGCCATTCGAGAACTTGAAGACGTCCATGGATATACCAATCTCATCAACTTGACTGGTGGCATCCTTGGTTGGCAAGAAGCTATCCAGCCTGAGTTACCTAGATACTAAAAACTTACAGTCCCAGAAGTACTTCCTCTGGCTGTTTTCCGCCAAATAACATTCTCTCTGGATTTTCAAGGAGTTCTTTCACCAGATATAAAAAGCTGACGCTCTCTTTCCCATCTACAATACGGTGGTCATAACTGAGCGCTACGTACATGATCGGTCGCACCACAACTTGCCCATTGATGGCCACTGGACGCTCAACAATATTGTGCATTCCCAAGATCGCACTTTGTGGCGGGTTGATAATGGGTGTCGACAACATTGAGCCAAAGACACCGCCGTTGGTGATGGTAAACGTCCCTCCTTGCATTTCGTCTACGGTAAGTACACCATCTCTCGCTCTAATAGCAAGGCGCTTAATTTCTCCCTCAATTTCTGCAATAGACATGGCTTCAGCATTCCTTACAACAGGAACCATTAACCCTTTGGGAGAGCTTACCGCAATACACACATCAACATAGTCATGGTATTGCACTTCCTTTCCATCTATCATCGCATTGACGCCTGGATAGGCCGCTAGAGCGGTTGTCACAGCTTTTGTGAAAAACCCCATAAAACCCAGACCCACGCCTTTCTCTTCTTTAAACTTAATCTTGTATTTGGCCCTAAGGTCCATAATGGGCTTCATGTCCACTTCATTAAAAGTGGTCAGCATGGCAGTCTCATTTTTCACACCAACGAGTCGTTCAGCCACCTTCCGTCTCAACATTGACATGCGTTCAGTTCGGACATCCCGAGACCCTGTCCATCCACCTTGAGCAGAGGCAGATGAAGGATCAAATCCTGCTGCAAGAGCTGAAATAACATCTTGTTTAAGGACCCTTCCATCTCTACCGGATCCTGTTATTGAACCTGAAGAGATTCCTTTGTCAGCCATCATCTTTTTAGCTGCGGGAGATGGAATGCCCTCTGCATGGCTTTTTTGAGAAACTGAAGCAACAGCAGGCTGATCTGGAGATTTAGCAGAAGGGATGACTGTTGGTGTCACCTGTACAGGTACCTCTACAGGTGTCGAAGGTACGGGTGCCTCTGCAGGTTTTTCCATTCCGGCTGGACGCTTTGCATCAGTGTCAATGAGACAACACACATCTCCTACGGGGACAACATCTCCTTCTTCAACTTTTAATGTAATCACCCCAGCCATTTCAGCTGGAAGCTCAAGCGTTGCTTTGTCTGAATCGACTTCAGCAATGGGCTGATCCTTCTCAACATAGTCACCATCGTTTACGAGCCAAGCAGCAATTTCCACTTCTGATATACTCTCACCCGGACTGGGTACTTTCATTTCAAGTATGGGCATGATTCTTAATTATTTACAAGCGTATTTCATCACAGAATCCATGATAACGTGATGTTTACGAGCATATATTACTTGTGAGCCCGCTGCAGTCGTTCCGCTGGCGGGTCTAGCGATGGCCTCTTCAATATCTCCCTGATAGTGCATTGAAATAAACGGCCAAGCCCCCATATTCCTTGGCTCCTCTTGCAGCCAAACCACTTTCGGATGAGTGCCATACCGTTTAAGTAAAAGGTGTAAAGCATCCTGAGGGAAGGGGTGCAATTGTTCAATCCGAATGACGGCAATATTAGACGTACGTTTCTTATCCTGCTCAGATTCTTCGAAGCGCTCTAAGAGTTCGTAATAGATCTTGCCCGAACACAAGACAACAGTATCGACCTTTTTTGCATCGGACCCTTTTAACATGCGGGGATCGTCTAGAATTTCATGAAACTTACCTTTTGCGAGTTCCGCAACGGTCGATACAGCCTTCGGATAGCGAAGCAGTTTCTTCGGGGTAAATGCAACCAAAGGTTTGCGAAATGGTCGTAAGACTTGTCTTCTCAGAAGGTGAAACATCTGAGCGGGTGTTGTGCAGTTTGTCACAATGATATTGTCCCCCGAAGCAAGCGTTAAAAAACGCTCCAAGCGGCCTGAACTGTGCTCGGACCCCATTCCTTCATATCCGTGAGGAAGAAGGATTGTCAGTCCATTCATCGTCCTCCATTTATCTTCTGCAGCACTGAGGAATTGATCCCAAATAATTTGAGCGCCGTTGTTAAAATCTCCAAATTGAGCCTCCCAAATTGTCAAACATTTAGGTCTCGCAAATGCGTATCCGAAATCAAAACCGGAAACAGCATATTCAGAAAGCAAGGAATTGTAGATTGACAACTGTGCTTGACCTTTCTCAAGATTATTAAGCAATATTACTTCTTCTTCAGTGTCCTCAGTCTTCAGGACTGCGTGACGGTGAGAGAACGTTCCACGCTCTACATCCTGACCTGAAATCCTTACAGGATAGCCTTCAACCAAGAGGGATGCATAGGCGAGTAATTCAGCCATTCCCCAATCTAGGCGATCAGCGTCGAGCATCTTTTTTCTGTCCTTGAGAAGCTTATTTACTTTCCTGAAAAACTTTTTACCCTCAGGCAACATGCTTATTATATTCCCTAATGCGCGGATTTTCTTCTCTGGACAACTCGTATCTTGAGATGTGTTGAGGTCTTCGGCTGTAGCGCGTCTATAGTCAGCCCAAATACCAGGGAGGAAAT
>MDSY01070857.1_pt1 | contig 22263 bp, 16 predicted proteins | sample 811131 | NCBI WGS metagenome assembly MDSY01 (sample SAMN05326643, study PRJNA326480) | marine metagenome | isolation source: seawater | place: Atlantic Ocean: South West | collected 2010 | reverse complement strand
TTTATAAAGTGTAATATTTATCTAGTCATTTTAATTTTCATCCTCTGTAGATATAGTTCCTGGTCGCCCCCCCTTTTTTTTATTGGTAATACCTTTTGCGATATTCTCTATTTTCATTTGTTCTCCAATCTGATTGCTTGCCACAAAGGAAGCAATCATGTCGTTTAACATATTGCTGCCAGCTTGAGGTGAATTTGGCAGTAAAATTAAATTGCTGTTGGTGTGCTCGCCTATTGACTGCAACGTATCATAGTGTTGGGTAACGACAATTAGGGCTGAAGCCTCCTGCGAGTTTATACCGACATTGTTTAGTACGTCAACACTTTCTTCGAGTCCCCGAGCTATTTCCCTGCGTTGGTCTGCAATACCCTGTCCTTGTAGGCGCTTGCTTTCGGCTTCGGCTCTGGCCTTAGCAACTATCTTAATTCGCTCAGCCTCAGCTTCATATTCGGCCGCAACCTTTTCTCTTTCAGCCGCATTAATTCTATTCATTGCAGCTTTAACCTGCACATCTGGGTCGATGTCGGTGACCAAGGTTTTAATAATATCATACCCATAATTTATCATAGCTTCGTTTAATTCAGTTTTAACTGCAATGGCAACATCATCCTTTCGCTCAAAGACATCGTCTAATTTCATTTTAGGCACTTCGGCTCTAACAACATCAAAGACGTAGGATGTAATTTGATCGTGTGGACTTTCAAGTTTATAGAAAGCGTCGTATACCTTCGTTTTTAAAACCTGAAACTGAACAGATATTTTAAGACGCACAAAAACATCGTCTTTTGTTTTCGTTTCAACGAGCACATCGAGCTGCTGAATTTTTAAATTTATACGCCCAGAGATTCTATCGACAAGAGGAATTTTAAAACGTAGGCCAGAGTTTCTTACCGCCAGAAACCTCCCGAAGCGTTCAACAATAGCTGCTGTCTGCTGCTTAACGGTGAAAACCCCAGAGAGCAGTATAAAGAAGCCTAAAAGGAAAAGAGGTATAAGAAATAGAGTGTAGCCCATTGTATTTAAATTTTAATTAGTTTCTTTGATGAAGATACAAAAATAAAGCGGCATTTAGAGGCGCTCAACCTTATCCCCATATGAGTCTAAAAAATACTTTATTTGTTACCCTCTTTCTCTTCTTTCTACAGCAGTCGTTTTCACAGAGAAATTTTGATGGTTATAATCGTATTGGTTTAACAGGAGGATTCACTTTATTTGATATTAATACATCCAACCTAACGACTAGGCAAGGTCAGGGTTTTGAAGTCGGTTTTACCACAAGAGGTGCTTTTAGAGGTCCGTTCGATTTAATTTTTGGCTTAAGCTTTTTCAACAGTAGCATCGGGGTGTTGGGCAGTGTTGGAGTAAATGGCGTTGGACACACACAGTTAATTAAGTATCAAATTCAAGCAGCTCAATTAGGATTCTTAGGAAGTTATAACATTGTTAAACATCATTTAAGCTTAGAGTTCGGACCGTTATTAAATGTAAACGGAAAGATGAATCTGGATACAGATAGGTATAAGGATTATATTTTGGAAGGTTATTCTACACTTCGCGCAGAAGATGTTCAGGATATTAGTCCGCTAAATTTTCGCATTGCCGGAGGTATTACTGGCGGATTTCAATCATTTCGAGTTAGCGCCTCATACCAATACGGCCTAACAAATATGCTGGGTAAACTAAACGATAAGGGTATTGAAAAAACCTCCTTTAAAGGGAATAGTTCGACCATAATTTTTAGTGGTACGGTGTATTTTTAAGACATTTTTTTGATGGCGTTTTCTATTCGAAGAATGGATTCTTCCTTTCCTAGAACGGATGCTATATCAAATACGTCAGGACCTTTCATTTCACCTACAAGCGCTAATCGTAGCGGCATCATCACTTTTCCGAAACCTAATTCTTTAGAAGTTATCCATCCTTTTACTTTTTCTGAGATGTTTGCTGCGGAAAAATTTTCAGTAGAACGCAATATTTCAAGAACTGAGTTTAATATTTCTGGCGTTTCAGGCTTAAATGCTTTAGCAGAAGCCTTTTCGTTATAGTTTAAGGGCGCAGTAAAAAAGAAACTGGATTGATCCCAAAGATCAATAACAAATGTAGCTCGCTCCTTAACCAATGAGACTATTCTTGTTACATCAAGATTAGTTGTGATGTCTTTTTCCTTTAATATTTCTGAAAAGTGTTTAGCCAAAACAGTGTCATCTAATTCTTGGAGATATTGATGCTGAAACCATTTCGTTTTTTCAGGATCAAATTTAGCCCCTGCTTTATGAACTCTGTCTAATTCAAAAGCTTTAACCAAGTCGTTTAAGCTAAAAATCTCTTGCTCAGTTCCTGGATTCCATCCTAAAAATGCTAGCATATTTACAACTGCTTCAGGTAAATAACCATCTTCTCTATATCCTGAAAAGAGAGCTCCGTCGGCCGGCTTCCACTCTAAAGGAAAAACAGGAAAGCCCATTTTATCCCCATCACGCTTGCTTAACTTTCCTTTTCCCTCAGGCTTCATAATAAGAGGTAAATGTGCAAATTGAGGCGTATCCCAACCAAAAGCTCGGTACAATAGAACATGCAAAGCCATTGACGGCAACCACTCTTCACCGCGAATAACATGAGTTATTCTCATAAGGTGATCATCGACAATATTGGCTAAATGATAGGTAGGCATCCCATCGCTTTTAAACAATACCTTATCATCAAGAACATTTGTGTCAATCTGCATGCCACCACGAATGATATCTTGTAGGTGAAGCGTTTCGCTTTCAGGCGATTTAAAACGGATTACGTAGTCTGCGCCTTCAGCCAGTAAATGCTCAACCTCCATGGTTGACATCGATAAGGAGTTTTTCAGTTTTAGGCGATTATGCCAATTGTAAATGAAGGTTTTGCCCTGTGATTCGTGATCTTTTCGTTGGGAGTTAAGCTCGTCCGAAGTATCAAATGCATAATATGCATCACCAGATTCAATTAAATCGAACGCATATTGTTTGTATAAATCCTTACGCTCACTTTGTCGATAAGGACCACAATCGCCTTCTTTACCGGGGCCCTCGTCATAAGGTATGTTCAGCCAATTCAGGGCTTCAACAATATAATCCTCTGCGCCCGGAACATATCTATTTTGGTCGGTATCTTCAATACGCAAAAGGAAATCACCGCCGTGTTTTTTAGCAAACAGATAATTAAACAATGCGGTTCTTACTCCCCCAATATGAAGAGGACCTGTTGGACTTGGTGCAAAACGGACACGTACTTTTTGAGACATAACAATGGACTGCCTAAGCAGGTATTTTTATTTTAAAACAAACCATCTCTAGTCACTTCAGAGGCTGTTTCAAATATTAAACAGAATTTAGAGGCGTAAAGGTAAGAATTAAGAGACACATTTTTCGGTCGATTGCTGCTAACTTTTGTGGTATGTGTTCACCTCAGACTCTGCTCGGGAAAGGACGAGTGTTAGTTTGTGTATAGTGAGTTTATTACCCCGGTGGCACAGACTTCATGCCCATCTCTGTTAAAGTATGGTAGTCTGCTTCCTGTTGTTGAAACTAATTTGTAATTTGGGCCTACTTTCGTTTTCACCATTGAAAGAATAATTATGAGCACCTTTAGCACGATTCAGCATAAGCTGGAACAGTTTATAAAAAAATACTATACCAATGAGCTAATCAAAGGAGCAATCCTATTTTTCGCCATAGGGCTCCTATATTTATTAATTACGTTATTGGTAGAATATTTTTTGTGGCTAAGCCCTATTGGGCGAACAGTGTTATTTTGGGTTTTTGTTGGGGTAGAGGTAGGATTGTTTATTCGGTTTATCGCGCGACCACTTACAAAGCTTTTTAAACTGCAGCAAGGAATAAGCTATGAAGAGGCCTCTAAAATAATAGGAAATCATTTTCCAGAGGTAAATGATAAGCTTTTAAATGTTATTCAATTAAACCAGAACCAAAGAGAGTCCGAGTTGCTGTTAGCAAGCATCAATCAGAAGGCGGGGGAGATTCAACCGGTGCCTTTTAAGAGAGCGGTTAATTTCGGTGCCAACGCGAAGTATTTGAAATACGCGGCAATTCCAGTACTAGTTTTTGTTTTAGCAACGGTGCTTGGAGATAAAGATATTTTCACGAGTAGTTATGAGCGTGTACTTAATTATGATACGGCTTATGAGCCGCCAGCAGCATTTTCGTTTTATGTTACTAATGAGAACTTAAGTGCTATTGAAAATAAGAGTTATACCTTAAAAATAAGAACAGATGGTGATGTGATACCAGAGAATGCCAGCATTAGCTATAACAATGAAATCTACTATTTACAACAAACAGCTCCAGGTTCTTTTCAATATACATTTTTACAACCCTCGGAAGGGATAGATTTTCAACTTAAAGGAAACGAGGTTACTTCTAAGACGTATAGGCTTGATGTTGTTAAGACCCCCTCTTTGTTGACTTTTGAAATGATTTTGGACTACCCAGCACATACCAAGAAGAAAGCTGATGTGTTAAAAAGCACAGGCAACGCGACGGTTCCCGAAGGAACAAGGCTGACATGGAAGGTAACGACTAAAAATACTACAAGTGTTTCGTTAAAAGAACAAGATACTGCTTATCAGTTCACAGAATATAATCAAAAGTTCGAATTCCGAAAGAGAGCTTATAAAAAAACAGACTACGCAATTACAACATCCAACAAGCAGTTAAAAGACTATGAAAGTTTATCTTATGCTGTTAACGTAATAAAGGATGAGTATCCAGAAATAGTTGTTCAGTCGAAGCGCGATAGTATAGACAAAGAAGTTGTTTATTTTTATGGGAGGCTGAACGATGATTATGGTCTTACAAAGCTTCAGTTAGTCTATTATCCGCAGGGAGAAGAAGGCCAAAAACAAATTGAGAAAATCGAGATAAATAAAACAAACTTTGATCAGTTTGTTTATGCTTTTCCGGCGAACCTGAACCTTACAGACGGAACCTCCTACGAGTACTACTTTGAGGTGTTTGACAATGATGCGATTCATAATTTTAAATCTAGTAAGTCAACTCTATTTTCGTATCGAAAACTAACAGAGGATGAGCTGGAGAATGAGCAGTTGCAGGATCAAGATAAGTCGATTAACGAGTTAGATAAGACATTAGAGGAATTAAAAGAGCAGGATAAGACATTAGAGGAGATATCAAAAATTCAGAAAGAAAAGAATGAGTTGAGCTGGAATGATAAAAAGAAATTAGAAAACTTTATAAAGCGACAACAGCAGCAAGAGGAGATGATGAAAAACTTTTCAAAAGAGATGAAAGAAAATCTAGAAAACTTTCAACCAGAAAATGAAGAGAAGGATGTCTTTAAAGAACAACTCGAGAAGAGGATTGAAGAAAATGAAGAGAAACTTAGGGAGAATGAAGAGTTGTTAGATGAATTAGAGAAACTTCAAGAAAAAATTGAAAAAGAAGAGTTAGGAGAAAAGCTGGAAAAATTAGCGAAACAAAATAAAAATCAAGAAAAGAACTTAGAGCAACTACTAGAACTCACCAAGAGGTATTACGTGTCAAAAAAAGCAGAAAAACTGGCAGAAGAAATTTATAAGCTAGGCGAAGAACAGGAGAAACTTGCAGATCAGGAGAACGAACAAAATACCAAAGAGGAACAAGAAAAGCTGAATAACAAGTTTAAGCAGTATCAAGAGGAAAAGGAAAAGCTGGACAAAGATAATGACAACTTAAAAAAGCCTATGGACATTCCAGATGATGAGGGCGATGAGAAAGAAGTTGAGGAGGAACAAGGGAAAGCTTTAGATAGCTTAGAGCAAGAGAAAAAAGATGACGCCAAACAAAGCCAAAAAAAAGCAGGAAAAAAAATGAAGCAAATGGGCAAAGCTATGCAGGCTCAGATGCAAGGGAGCAGCATGGATTCCATAGAAGAAGACGTGGACATGTTAAGGCAGATCTTGGACAACTTGATAGTCTTCTCTATGGAGCAAGAAGCCTTGATGAAATCGTTTAAGGCAACAGATTATGGGGATCCATTGTTTGGAAAGAAGTTAATTTTACAGAATGATTTAAAAGTTAATTTTCAACATATAGACGATAGCTTGTTTACGCTGTCTTTGCGACAACCCATGATAAGCGCCAAAATAAATGAAGGAGTTACTGAGGTTCAATTTAACATAGACAAGGCTTTGGATCGATTAGCCCAGAACCAATTTAATCGCGGCTTGTCAAGCCAACAATATACTGTAACAGGGGCCAATGAGCTCGCTAATTTATTAGGGGATTTGCTCAACAATATGCAAATGCAGATGGACGGAGAAGGTTCGGGGCAAGGAAAAGGTAAACCAGGGAAAGGCAAAGGTGGAGGAGAAAAAGGCTTTCAATTGCCGGATATTATTGAGAAACAGGAAAGCCTATCAGATAAAATGGGTGAAGGAATGGGGAAGGGAAAAGGAAAAGGAGAAGGAGAAGGAGAAGGAAAAGGAGAAGGAGAAGGAGAAGGAGAAGGGAAAGGAGAAGGAGAAGGGAAAGGTGAAGGTGAAGGTGAAGGTGAAGGTGAGGGAGAAGGAAAGAGCGGGGAGAATGGACGTCAAGGAGAAAATGGGCAGGGTCAAGGTGATAATGAGGACATGAACGGGGAATTGTTCGAGATATACAAACAACAGCAACAATTACGTCAGCAACTTAAAGATCGACTAAGTAAAGAAGGGCTTGACGGAGCTGGAGGCAATTTACTCAGAGAAATGGAGGGCATCGAGCAGCAGTTGCTGGAAAAGGGTTTTAATAAAAGCACGCTAGAAAGAATGTTGAACTTAAAGTATGAATTATTGAAACTCGATAAGGCAGACTTTGAGCAAGGACAGGATACAAAAAGGGAATCGAAATCCAACAGGAATAGATACCAGAATGCGACTCGCCTTGGTCCAGAAGAAATAAAAAAGTACTTTAATACCACGGAAATTTTAAACAGAGAGCGCTTACCATTGAAGCAGGAATACAAACAAAAAGTACAGACTTATTTTAATAATAGAAATGATTGATTTTTCTTATCAGACCAACTTTAAACTTTCTTATGAGAAAGAAATAGCGGGCTGGATAGCCGATACCATAGTCAGAGAAGGGTTCGAAGAAGGTGATGTTAGTTATGTTTTCTGTGACGATGCCTTTTTAGTTACAATAAACAAAGAGTTTTTGAACCATGACACGTTCACTGACATTATCAGTTTTGATTACTCTCATGGAACGCAGGTGCACGGTGAAATATATATATCGATTGAGAGAGTTTTGGATAATGCAAAAAAGTACGAGTGTAAATTCCTGGACGAGCTTCATCGAGTTATGATTCACGGTATTTTACATTATTGTGGTTATATGGATAAAACGACGGATTTATCAGCAGAGATGAGGCGAAAAGAAGAGGAGGCTTTATCGACCAGACTATTTTTGTAGCTTGCTGATAAACAGTGGGTTAAGGTGTTTGTGAGTTGAGTGTTAATTAGCGTATATTTGCAGTCGAAAAATTAAATAAATTGTTCCACGTGGAACAAAGAATATATGTTTGATAAAGAATATGATGTTATTGTGGTGGGTGCAGGACACGCGGGGTCTGAGGCTGCTGCTGCTGCTGCAAACCTAGGCTCGAGTACACTCCTGATAACCATGAACCTTCAGAATATAGGACAGATGTCGTGTAATCCGGCGATGGGCGGTATTGCCAAGGGTCAAATTGTTCGTGAAATTGATGCCTTGGGAGGATATAGCGGCATCGTTTCAGACAAATCGGCCATACAATTTAAAATGCTTAATAAGAGTAAAGGGCCGGCCATGTGGAGCCCCAGAGTACAAAGTGACCGTATGCGGTTCTCTGAAACCTGGAGGATTATGCTTGAGCAAACACCAAATTTAGACTTTTATCAAGAAATGGTTGTTGGTTTAATAGTATCAGGAGGTACGGTGAAGGGTGTTCGAACTTCTCTTGGATTAAAGATTATGGCAAAAACAGTGATCTTAACGAACGGAACGTTTCTCAATGGGTTAATCCATATCGGTGAGAAACAGTTTGGGGGAGGTCGGGCAGGAGAGTCTGCGTCAACAGGAATTACGAAAGAGTTAGTTAATCTGGGCTTTGAAAGCGGAAGAATGAAAACAGGAACTCCGCCTCGCGTGGACGGTAGGTCGCTAGATTTTTCAAAGATGATACTACAACCAGGTGACGATGTTCCCGAAAAGTTTTCATATTCGGATCAAACTAGGCCTCTTAAGGAACAAAGGCCATGCCACATGACCCACACTAGCAAACTCGTTCATGAGATATTAAAGGAGGGCTTTGACAGGTCTCCAATGTTTAATGGTTCTATTGATAGCATAGGGCCTAGATACTGCCCTTCGATAGAAGATAAAATTAACCGTTTTGCAGACAAGGAACGGCATCAAATGTTTATTGAGCCTGAAGGGTGGGATACGGTGGAGTATTATGTAAATGGATTTTCTACTTCCTTGCCAGAAGATATCCAGGCAAAGGCGTTGAGACAGGTTGTAGGTTTTGAAAATGTCAAGTTTTTCAGACCTGGATATGCCATAGAATATGATTATTTCCCGCCAACACAACTGAAGCACAGTCTAGAAACAAAGCTGGTATCAGGCTTGTTTTTTGCAGGACAAATCAATGGAACTACGGGATATGAGGAGGCAGGGGCCCAAGGGTTAATGGCCGGCATCAATGCACATTTAAAAATTGAGGAAAAAGAGTCATTTATTCTAAAGCGGAATGAGGCATATATAGGCGTTTTAATTGACGACTTAATTACTAAAGGGACAGAGGAGCCGTATCGAATGTTCACCTCAAGAGCTGAATACCGGACATTACTGCGTCAAGACAATGCCGATTTTCGTTTAACTCCCCTTGGTCATCATTTGGGCTTGGCGAGTGATATGAGGATGAAAAAAATGGAAGCAAAGCGGAGTAAGTCTGATGGTTTTGTTGACTTCTTTAAAACCACGAGTGTTAAGCCGGAAATAATTAATCCTATTTTAGATTTAAAGAATTCTGCACTAGTGGGCCAGAGCGATAAGATGTTTAAAACTTTTTCTCGTCCAAATATCACCATGGATGATATGCGTAAAATCGACAGTGTTGCCCATTTTATAGCGACTAATGATTTGGATTACGACGTTTTGCAACAAACAGAAATACAGGTGAAGTATGCAGGATACATAAATAAAGAAAAAAACAATGCTGATAAGCTAAACAGGTTGGAGGGGTTAAAAATACCATCAGGGTTCGATTACACGAAGCTTAAGTCTCTTTCTTATGAGGCAAGGGAAAAGCTCACGGCAATTCAGCCAATATCTATCTCTCAGGCATCTAGGATTAGTGGGGTTTCACCAAACGACATTTCTGTATTGCTTGTTTATATGGGTCGTTAACTTAAATGTTCCACGTGGAACGATTTCTTGAAAACATTGAACGAAAAATACCCAAAAGTAAAAATCACAACAAAAGACTTTCTTGTAACGGGAGAGTCTTTCGATTTATTGATAGATTCAAGACGAGATCTTTTAATTACATCACCTCAGCCAAACGAACAAGACCTGTCGAAATACTATGAAAGTAATTTATATATTTCGCACACAGACTCCAAAGCGGGTTTGATGGCATTTCTGTATCAATACGTAAAGAAATATTCGCTTGCACTAAAGCTAAGGTTAATCCTTAGGTTAAATGGTTCGTCTGGAACGCTTCTCGATATTGGATCAGGAACGGGAGACTTTCTGAAACTAGCAAAAGACAACGGTTGGGAAGCGAAAGGTGTTGAGCCTAATGCATCAGCTCGTAATTTAGCAAAACAAAAAAACCTTGAAGTGTTTGAAACAATAGACATGCTTTCGGGTCAAACCTATGATGTTATTACTCTGTGGCATGTTTTGGAGCATTTGCCTAACTTGGAGTTAGCAACTCAAAAGATAGCACATCTTTTGAAGCCAGGAGGCACGTTGGTCGTGGCCGTTCCAAACTTTAACTCTTACGACGCAAAATATTATAAGCGTTATTGGGCAGCTTACGACACACCAAGACATCTTTGGCATTTTTCAAAAACGTCAATGGCCAAGATATTTCCTTTGTCTGTAAGGCTTGTAAAAACCAAACCAATGCTTTTTGACGCTTTTTATGTTTCCTTGCTATCAGAAAAATATAAAAAGGGAACCACCTTTTCTGTGAAAGCGCTGTTTATTGGATTGTGGTCAAATATCAAAGGATTGGGCTCTAAAGAATATTCGTCACAGATATATTGTTATAAAAAGAGCAATTAAGCCGACAGGGCTTTTTTAAAAGCACCCCGTCCGTTCTGCCTGAATGTTGTGTAAGATTTAAAAAACAAGCCAATAGAGGCCCTCTAACAGCTAGAAAACAAATAGCCGAACCTTATTTATGGGTTGTGTTTAATAGTTAAAACCTATGAACTCTCTTTTTTATGAAGAAGACGGGTGAGTTTTATAGAAAGGTCGGTAAAGATAATTTTACCATTTCCGTTACGCGAAATATGGTGCGATGCTTCTTCAAGGGCAGTTGTAATTTCAAAAATATTGTTTTGATGTACAAATGGCGCAAACTTGTCTAAAGAAAACTTTTGGTCGTTAAACTCATAAAACAGTAAACTTTCGGCTTTGTAGTTTTTTAGCAACGACTGTCTAAATACTTCTAAGCAATAGGAGATAAATTTCTTTTGGACCTCCCTTCCTTTAGTGGCAAGGTCTTCACTCCAGGCAAGTAATTCGTTTATTGCAGCTTTATTGCCTTTCGCTTTAAAAGCCGTGCGAACCCAAGAAATGAACCACTCCTCAAATATGATGTCGTCACTGTCATTATTAATAATGTGAATGGCCTTATTTATATCTCCCTCAGCGTTGTGACTAATTCTTTTTGCTTGTTGTTCTAATATTCCATAATTTTTCACAAGTTCAGTAGTGATGTCTTCTTCAGAGAGCTTTGGGAAATCAAGCTTCTGGCAACGCGACCGTATTGTTGACAGTATGCTTTCTTCAGCATCTGTGAGCAGAAGTAAAAGGGTTTTGGCTGGCGGCTCTTCAATAATTTTTAATATTTTATTCGAACACTCGGTATTCATGTTGTCGGCCATCCAAATGATCATTACTTTATATCCACCATCGAATGATTTTAATGCCAAAGTAGCGAGAATTTCTTGGGCTTCTTTTACGCTAATATTACCTTGTTTGTTTTCAATTCCAATCGCCTTTAGCCAGTCAAAATAAGAGGCATAAGGGTTGTCCAAAACAAACTTTCTCCAGTCACCAATAAAATTTGCCGATACCGGGTTCTTTTTTACTTGACCATTTGAATTTACCGGGTATACAAAATGCAGATCGGGGTGCGCAAGGTTTTTTATATTACTTACACAGCGAGCGAATGATTGAGAACCCTGATCGTGTGCCCTGCATAAGACTTTTTGAGCATAAGCAATTGCAATTGGTAAGATACCACTTCCAGTGGATCCCACGAACAATTGGGCATGAGGGATACGATCATTCTCAATAGTCTTAAGAAGGTGGGATTTTAAATATTTTTGGCCTATGATTTGAGAAAAATCCATAGGCGAAAATAAGCATTTCGAAGACTAAAAAAAAGCTATATTTGCATCTAAAATACAGTATATGAAAACGGTTAATGACTTTAATTTTGAAGGTAAAAAGGCGCTAATTAGGGTTGATTTTAATGTGCCGTTAAATGAGAAGATGGAGGTTACAGATACCAGCCGAATCGAGGGTGCGAAAGCTACTATGATTAAAATACTAAACGATGGGGGGAGTTGTATTCTCATGTCACACCTTGGCCGACCGAAGGAAAAGGAACATCGTTTTTCGCTTAAACATATTGTTCAAAATATTCGGGATATTATGGGTGCAAAAGTACATTTTGTAGATGACTGTATCGGGGATGCTGCTGAAGAAGCTGTGGCTCAAATTAAACCTGGTGAGATACTTTTGTTGGAAAATTTGAGATACTACCCTGAAGAAGCAGAAGGGGACCTTGAGTTTGCCAAAAAGCTTTCCAAACTAGGAGATATTTACGTTAATGATGCATTCGGAACTGCCCACAGGGCACATGCATCTACAGCTGTAATAGCAGACTTTTTTCTGGATAACAAATGCTTTGGGCTTTTATTGGCGTCAGAAATAGAGAACATAAATAAAGTGCTTGGAAACAGCGAGAGACCAGTGACGGCGATTATTGGTGGAGCGAAGGTATCATCAAAAATTACAATTATAGAAAACATCCTCGATAAAATTGACCACCTTATTATTGGTGGAGGAATGGCATTTACATTTATCAAGGCACAAGGGGGAAGTATCGGAGATTCTTTGGTCGAAGATGACAAACAAAACCTCGCTTTGGACATTTTAAAACAAGCCAAAAATAAAGGTGTTCAGGTTCATTTGCCCGTAGATTCTTGTGTGGCAGATTCATTTTCAGAAGAGGCAACTACCAAAACAGAGCCAATAGGCTGTATATCAGAAGGTTGGATGGGGCTAGATGCCGGACCAAAGACCAATGAGATATTTGAGAGAGTGGTATTAAGCTCCAAGACAATACTATGGAATGGACCAGTAGGAGTTTTTGAACTCGCCAAATTTGCTAAGGGAACAATCGCCTTAGGACAATCTATAGCCGAGGCTACCGGGAATGGATCTTATTCTCTGGTAGGGGGAGGAGATTCGGTAGCTGCAGTAAAAAAGTTTGGTTTATCAGATAAAGTGAGCTATGTTTCTACAGGCGGAGGTGCCATGCTTGAAATGCTAGAAGGAAAAACATTACCCGGCATAAAAGCAATATTAAGTTGATTAATGTATTTGTCTTTTAAACTACTTTGATTATTTTGTTCAAACTATTTTCACGTCTCGACCCAGTAAACCTTATGAAATTTAGAATAATCCCCTATGTGTTTCTCTTTTTTTTTGTCGCCATGGGTGCTCAAGAGGAAGGGGTGAAGAGTGATTCTTTACAGAAAAAAACAATTCAAATAGTCGATACAATTTCAGCTCAGCAAACCCAAAATGATTTGCAGACAATTAAAATAGCTGCGAATGTGAACGATACGTTGGTGTTCCCACTGAAAGATTTGGCAACTGCCAGAAAGTACGACAGCCTTTGGCTAAAACAACTATATAGCTATGAGTTGTTTGAAGAGGTATACGGGCTTATAGGCAAACAAGATTACAGTCCAGTGGACTACCAGGAATTATCTACAGAAGTTTTAAAGCAGCATTTAAATGAATTAAATGCTCGTACTCCTTTTAACATTGCTTACAACCCAACTTTGGAGTCTGTTATAAAAGGATATTTGAAGAATAGAAGAAAAACAATGGCGAACTTAATGGCCCTGAGTGATTACTATTTTCCGATGTTTGAAGAAGAACTTGATAGGCACAACCTTCCCTTAGAAATGAAGTATTTAGCCATCGTAGAATCTGCTTTGAACCCGAGAGCTGTCTCCAGAGTTGGTGCCACTGGTCTTTGGCAGTTTATGTTCAGTACTGGTAAAATGTTTGGATTGGACGTGAACTCTTATGTCGATGATCGTTCCGACCCGGTAAAAGCCACTGTGGCTGCCTGCAAATACTTAGAAAGTTTATATCAGAGCCTTGGTGATTGGGATCTTGCCTTGGCGGCCTATAATTCTGGACCGGGCAATGTTGCCAAGGCGATAAGGCGCTCTGGTGGAAAAACCAACTATTGGAATATAAGGCAGAACCTACCACGAGAAACAGCTGGTTATTTACCTGCCTTTTTAGCAACAATGTATATTTTTGAATATGCAAAGGAGCTGGGCTTTGAAAGCAATGGCCCAAGAATTCACTATATAGCAACAGATACAGTTCGTGTTCAAAAAAGAATTTCGTTGGATCAGGTAGCTCAGTTGGCTAATTTAGAATTGGCCGAACTAGAATTCTTAAACCCATCTTACAAGTTGGGAATTATACCTGTTGTAAAGAATAAAAATTATATGCTAAGGCTGCCTCTAGATGCAATAGGTAAGTTTTTGACCAATGAGGAGGCTATTTATGCATATGCCGCAGCCGAGTTTGAAAAAAGAGAAAAACCCTTACCGGAGCTGTTAGAGGTTTCCAATAGAGTTCGGTATCGCGTAAAAAGTGGAGATTATTTAGGGAAAATAGCAAAGAGTTATGGGGTTACTGTTTCTCAAATTAAACGATGGAACAGCCTAAGGGGAAATAACCTTAAGATAGGGCAACGACTCACCATCCATCCCCGAAAAAGACCAGAAGCGACTTCAAAAAAGTCGGCAAAAGCTGATCTTGTGGCCCATAACTCAACTCAGGTTTATACTGTGAAAAGCGGGGATTCACTTTGGAGTATTTCGCAGAAATTTCCGGGTGTTACGGTCGATAAAATTAAAAATTGGAACGATATTAGCAGTACAAAATTAAAACCAGGAACAAAACTCAAGATTTTAAAAGGGTAGTTTCCTATTAACACCATCTGATGAAATTAGTATACGCCACGTTTTTATCACTTTTGTTTCTTTATTCTTGTAATGAAAGTGGGAAAAAAGACACCTCGTTTTTGCCAAAATCTCTTGGAAAGATCAACACACTTCAAGTTGTTACAACCAACGAACTATGGAACGGCATGGTAGGAGAAGAGACACGTAATTTCTTTGCCGCAGCAACAGCAGGATTGCCTCAAGATGAGCCTTTGTTTTCAATGTATCAAATGCCACCTGAAACATATACTGGCTTCGCCAGAAAGTACAGACTGGTTTTACACTTGTCTTTGGAAAAAGAAGAAAAGGTTGAAATTGTTCAAGATAAATATGCGAAACCTCAAACTGCGGCTTTTATTAGCGCCAAAACAAAGAACCGCCTAATTGAATTGATTGCGGAAAACCAAGCCACTATAATTAAGGCATTTTACGAAGCCGAAATTAAAGAGCGACAAAGAAGAACTTCTGTTTCATTGATGAGGCTCGATTCGTTAAAAGAAAAGATGGGGGTAACACTTAAAATCCCATCTGCATATCACATTGCTAAGGCAACTGACGCCTTTTATTGGATACGAAAACAGTTAGAATCTGGAAGCACCAATATTATTATTTATGAAGTACCCTTAGCGTTTATTCATAAAGACAGCACTACTGTTGGAGACATTGTACGAATGAGAGATTCAATCGGCGGAAAACACCTTCCAACCGAAGACGAAGGTCGCTTTATTACAGAAGCCGCCTATGCTCCTTACTTATTTACAACTCAGATTGATGGGAAGTCGGCCTATGAAACAAAAGGGACTTGGGAGGTAAAGGGTGAGTTTCAGGCAGGTCCATTTGTTAATTATGCAGTGAGGGACGAGGCAAATGGCAGGTACTTAATACTCGAGGGTTTTACATATGCGCCTTCAGTAGCAAAGAGAGACCTCCAATTTGAGCTAGAGGCAATTTTAAAATCTGCCGTGCTTTATTAAATTTTTTTGACAACAAAAAGAAAAGCCCCTACTAGTTTAAATTAGCAGGGGCTTTCTTGTAAAAAACGCAGCGCCAAATAAGGCGATAACGTTGAGAAAATATTATTTTTTCTCGTCTATTTTTTTGTCGGCTTCATCCTCTTTGGATGCATCCTTAAATTCTTTAATTCCACTGCCTAATCCACGCATTAATTCGGGTATTTTTCTACCACCAAACAATAATAAAACCACTACCGCGATTAACACAATTTGAGGCCATCCGATTACTAAGGGTATTAAAACTAAGTTCATTTTAAATAAATTTAAAAACAAAGGTAATAAGAAATACTTATATAGAACGTTTTCAAATTAAGTTTAGCACAGTCGTCGATCAGTTTATTTTATATTTGTACTAAGGATTCTTCAAAAATGGAAAAGAAAGAAAAGAGAACCAAGAAAATTAAAAGGAAGCTACTATACGAATATCGTTTGGTAGTTTTAATTGAGGATACTTTTGAGGAACGATTTTCATTTAAGCTAAACAGGCTAAATGTTTTTGTTTTCAGCTCGATTTTTATCCTCTTGCTAATTGGGTTTACAACCTTGCTAATATCCTTTACACCACTGAGGGAGTATATTCCAGGCTATTCCTCGACTTCTTTGAAAGAAAAGGCAACGGCCTTGGCTTTTAAAACAGATTCGTTACAACAGGTGATAACTATAAATGAACAATATGTAGCGTCCATTCGCAAAGTACTTACAGGAGATGTAAAAACTGTTGATTTTAATAAGGATTCCATACTAGAGGCTGCTCGCAGTGACAGTGTTGTGATAAATCAAATTCCATCCAGGGCGGATTCGCTATTAAGAGATAAGGTTGCCCTGGAAGATAAATACAATCCCTTGACTTGGACGGCAGACAAAAATTTCACTCTTTTTGCACCTGTAAAAGGAACAATTTCCAATTACTATAACCCAAAAGAAAAGCATTTTGCAGTAGATGTTGTAACAAATAAGGACGCTCCCGTTAAGGCAACAGCAGATGGAACGGTGATTTTTGCCGAATGGACCGCCACAACCGGTTATGTGATTATATTAAAACATAAGAACAATCTTATTTCTGTATACAAGCACAATGCCTCTTTAAGCAAAGAGCAAGGGGAACTTGTTAAAGAAGGGGAAGTGATTGCTGCTGTGGGAGATACGGGAGATTTTTCTACAGGCCCACACTTACATTTTGAGCTATGGAGCGATGGATACCCGACAAACCCAACTAATTTCATTGACTTTGATTAATATAGGATGTCATTAAAATCTACAGGAGCAAAAGTATTTGCACAAATTATAAAGAGGCGCATTGATAAATGGGCTAAGAACCCAATTGAAACTCAAAAGAAAGTTTTTTATAAACTACTTTCGGATGCCAAGAACACTAGCTTTGGAAAAGACCATGGCTTTATTCAAATTAATTCTTTCGATGATTTTGCAAAAAAAGTTCCCATTCGAGATTACGAGGCGTTAAAAGGCTATGTGGATAGAGTTGTGGAAGGAGAGTCTGATGTACTATGGCCAGGAAAACCATTGTATTTTGCAAAAACCTCGGGAACAACCTCTGGAGCAAAATATATTCCCCTAACAAAAGCGTCTATGCCAACACATATAGAGGCAGCGCGAAATGCAATTTTGTGTTATATCAATGAAACAGGAAAGGCTGGCTTTGTAGATGGAAAGATGATTTTTCTGCAAGGAAGCCCAGAAATGAGTAGAAAAAATGGAATTCAGATAGGGAGGTTATCGGGAATTGTTGCTCATTTTGTTCCAGCCTATCTACAAAAAAATCGCTTGCCTAGCCTCAAGACAAATTGTATTGCAGATTGGGAAGCCAAAGTTGATGCTATTGTCGCCGAGACCAAAGATGAGAACATGACTGTTATTAGTGGGATTCCTTCATGGGTTCAAATGTATTTTGAGAGGCTAGAGGCGGCAACTGATAGCGCTGTGGGATCTTTGTTTAAAAACTTCACCCTTTTTATTTATGGAGGTGTTAATTTTGAGCCTTATCGCGCAAAATTTGAAGCATTAATCGGCAGGAAAGTGGATAGTATTGAGCTGTATCCGGCCAGCGAAGGCTTTTTTGCTTTTCAGGACAAACAGCTGGAAAAGGGAATGCTGCTGCAACTCAATAGTGGTATTTTTTATGAGTTTGTTGAAGCGACCACTTTTTTTGATAAAAACCCGATTCGATTGACAATAGGAGAAGTAGAGACAGGTGTCAACTATGTTATGATTATATCTACAAATGCGGGCTTATGGGGCTATAATTTGGGTGACACAATTCAATTTACATCAACTAGTCCATATCGGATTATTGTTTCTGGGCGAATTAAACATTTTATTTCGGCTTTTGGAGAGCACGTGATTGGAAAGGAGGTAGAGCAAGCAATCGAACGGAGTATGAAAACGCACCACTTTTCAATCTCTGAGTTTACGGTGGCACCGCAAATTTCAACAAAAGAGGGAGAGTTACCCTACCATGAGTGGTTGATAGAGTTTGAAACGGAACCAAAAGACCTTAAAAAAGTAGCAGAGGATATTGATAAATTAATGCAAGAACAGAACACTTATTATAAGGATTTAATCACAGGAAAAATTCTTCAGCCATTAAAAATAAATAAACTAAGACGTAATAGCTTTAATGCCTTTATGAAGTCTCAAGGAAAATTAGGAGGCCAAAATAAGGTGCCAAGATTGGCAAACGACCGTAAAATTGCAGATGCGTTGTTAAAGAATTTCACCTAAAAAAGTATTATACGAGCGCTTCTATGAGTCAAGATTCTTCACATGTCAGAACCAGAGCGCAAGAAAGTACGGCGGCCATTGAGCAATTGTACATAAGCATGCGTCACCTTTTTAACAGAGGTTTTTATAAGCCTATGGGAATCTCTGGCGCAAAATTAAAAGAAGCTTTACTTGAGTTACGTCCAGAGATATATGGATCTGTTGCAGAAGATAGAACAGAGCTACAAGGATTATTGTATGTTTTAGATCGCTTGCCTGCGGGCATTGAGGAATGTAGGTATATTCATTTAACAAGTGATGAGGGCTATAAGGCTTTAAACGTTAAGCCTATTATTCCTGCAAAGCGACGTCGAAATTGCTATCGGATTGACCAGCAACAGATGAATGTTGAAATTACTAGAGGCCGATCGGAGATTTACGACATCCTTACGCATTTAACATTCTTGTTTATTGAATCGCACAAGATTATAAAGCACGTGATTCTAGACGAGTCTGGCAGGGTTACAGAAGGCTGGAAGAATCTGGAGGAAGTAATTCTTAAAAAAGGAAAATCTAGCAAGACGGAAAAAGAAACAGCTGCAATCTATTTATCTAGGTCTCTTGGAAGAACTATTGAAGAAGTAAATTCGGTGTATGAGAAATTTGCTAACAATCAAAATGGAGACCGCTTTTTAAGCATTATATATCATTTGGGAAAGGGAGCTATCGATGAAACTACAAAGGATAAAAAGCGAATAATTACATTTAGTCCGCTGCTTAGAGAACGAATTGGGCATCACATTCACGGAGAGAAATGGGCTTTAACCATAAAGAAGACCCTTGAAGCAAATGATCTTTTAAACAGACCGCTTCATATAATAAGTGCCAATATGCACAGCGTTATGAATACGCTTTTTGCTAAAATGGCGCTTGACTCTGAAGTTGCAAACCTGAGCTCCATGCAGCTATACGAGTTGCTAAGTAAACCGAAAAATCAAAGATTAAGGGATAAGGTGTCTGAATTTGCGCTAAAAAAAGGGATGATTTATGTAGCCGATCAGAGCGGAACTAATATTGATGTTCAAATATTCGACACCAATACAACAGGCGTTACTGTAGATAGCACCGCAGAGAAAGAAGCGAACCCTAGAGTAAACCCAGTTATTATTGTCATGGATTATGCTTTTGGTGAGCAGGCCTATGAAACTATGGATGAATTGCTGAAACCGTATGAAGGCGAAACCAAGCAGTTTCTCAACGTTGCTTCCATCTCGATTATGGGTAAGGCAGGAATTTTAGGGGGAAGAAAAGGTGATATAATGATTCCCTCGGCCCATGTTTTTGAAGGAACCGCAGATAACTATCCTTTTAAAAATAGGCTAAAAGAGTCAGACTTTAACAAGGATGAGGTTAATGTCTACAATGGTTCTATGATAACCGTGCTAGGCACATCACTTCAAAACAGGGACCTTTTGAGGTTTTTTTATAAGTCAACTTGGAATGTTATAGGTCTTGAAATGGAAGGGGCTCACTATCAAAAGGCCATTCAGTCGGCTGCCAAAATAAGAGGCAGTATTAGCGACAAAGTTAAAGTGATGTACGCGTACTACGCTTCAGACAACCCGCTAGAAACCGGAAGCACATTGGCTTCTGGCGGATTGGGAACAAGCGGTGTAAAGCCCACCTACTTGATTACAAAGAAGATTTTAAAATATATTTTAGAGTGATTAAGTTGCTTTTTGTTTTAAGACTTATGTTAGAGCACTGTTTAGACGCAACCATAAGAGACTTTTTTCATCTCATTGTAGTGATATAAGAGAGCTGTCTCGATTGGTTTGTGGTTGTTTACATCCAAATTATTTTTAATTGTTAATAGGAGACCAAACCCTCTTGGAAGTGTTGAACTTGTTTTACAAAGTGGTATAGTTGTATCTCGGAGCATAAGCTTATCCATGGAGACTGAGGCATGCTTTTTTCAACTGTTAAATACTGAAAAGAAGAGGTTTGCTAGATAAAGCTCTAAAATATTGGAAATACCAATGATTGCTTTACTTTTGCAGAGAGTATAAAACACAATGTTTTGTGTAAAAATAAATTTGAACTCCTTTTCTGATGTGCTTTTAAAGCCAGAAGGTATGTTTGAATATTTACATGAACGACCATTAACCATATGATATGAGCGATAGCAGTGATGAATTAGATTTATCGAACATTTATGATCTAATCAAAAAGAGTTTTGCAAAGGCCTTTGTGCTGCTTTTTAAGACGGTAAACTTCGTTTTAGAAAAGTGGAAATCCATTACTGTCCTTATAATACTAGGAATTCTTTTTGGGTATTTTGTTTCGGCTGATTCAAAACCCAAACAGGAAGCGCAAATTCTAGTGAGAATAAACTTTGATTTAGCTAATTATGTATACAATGAAATAGAGCTCTTAAATAGTAAGATTAAAGATTCGGATTCTTTATTTCTATCGGAAATAGGCTTCAGCGAGAATGAAATCGGGATATCTAGTCTAGAAATTAAACCTGTCATTAATTTTAAAGATATAATAGGAAAATACGGGAGTAACGGTAGGTATTTAGAAGGACTGTTAAAAAATGTTGAATTTAGTGAAGATGCAGGAGAGATTTGGCAAACATTTAATTCAGACTATAATTATCATTTCTTAAAATTCACCCTTTCTTCAGATGCTAGCCCTAAATCAATAGAGGTTGTGGTTAATTATATTAATAACAACACTCTTTTGAAGGGGTTGACTGCGGTTTCTATAAAAAGTATTGAAGAGTCGATTGATTTTAATAGGAAAACGATAAATCAAATTAATGGAGTTTTAGATTCATATAAATATGATGAGGCTTCGACATCTGCATCAAATCAGATTTATATTGTCGAAAAAGACGTGAATCTAGGTGGACTTATACAGCAAAAAATAAATATGCAAGTAAGGAATGTAAATTTAAAAGAAGAGCTGGTGCTATCTAGTGATATTTTGATCGCGATTGGCAAAACGGAAATAGTTGAAATAAAAAAAGGGATCCTTAGCAATAAAATGATTTTATATCCCATAGCCTTTGTTTTACTGTTTTTGCTCTTTGCCGGTGCAAGAAGAGCATTTTTTTCTTTGAAAAAACTTGCTGAAGAATAGTTCTTGTATCAGAAATAAATTTTACTCGCTAACTCTGAAGGAAAGATAAATACTTAAACTTAAAAAATGTTGGATTTAAACAATAGGTCAATTTTAATTACTGGCGGGACAGGCTCTCTTGGAAAAGCATTGACAAAAGATATTTTAACGAAGTACCCCAAAGTAAAAAGGCTAGTCATCTTTTCTAGAGATGAGCAGAAACAGTTTCAAATGGCACAAGAGTTTTCTCCAGAAGAATACCCTCAAGTTCGTTTTTTTATTGGGGATGTTCGCGATAAAGATCGATTAATCAGAGCTTTGCAGGGGATAGACTACGTAATTCATGCTGCTGCAATGAAGCATGTCCATATCGCTGAGTACAATCCAGATGAATGCATTAAAACAAATATTGGAGGAGCAGAAAACGTCGTTGACGCTTGTTTCAAGACAAAAGTAAGTCGAGTTGTTGCTTTATCTACAGACAAAGCATGTGCCCCAATAAATCTATATGGTGCAACAAAACTGACCTCCGACAAGTTATTTGTTGCGGCGAATAATATAAAAGGTGAAAACCCGATTCGGTTTTCTGTTGTGCGGTACGGGAATGTGATGGGATCAAACGGTTCTGTTATTCCTTTTTTTATAAATAAGAAGAAGGAAGCAAACGTCCTTCCCATAACAGACCCGAGTATGACACGGTTTAATATTTCGCTTCAAGGAGGAGTAGACATGGTCATGTATGCGCTAGAACATGCCTTTGGAGGGGAATTATTTGTGCCCAAAATACCATCTTACAAAATCATGGATGTAGCAGAAGCGATTGGCCCTAACTGTGAAAAGCCTGTAGTTGGCATTAGGGCTGGAGAGAAAATACACGAGGAAATGATAACAGCTTCAGAC
>MDSY01015937.1_pt1 | contig 22265 bp, 2 predicted proteins | sample 811131 | NCBI WGS metagenome assembly MDSY01 (sample SAMN05326643, study PRJNA326480) | marine metagenome | isolation source: seawater | place: Atlantic Ocean: South West | collected 2010 | reverse complement strand
GACGTGCACGTCAGCTGGCCGGCCGAGATGGGCGTCGCGCGCACCGCCAGCGCGCCGAACTTGCATCGGTAGTCCGAGCCGCCGGTGAAGGAGGGGCCGTCCACTGTCATCACAGTGCCCTCACCCACGGGCCCACCTACGGGCTTGAGATCGTACCCGACAAGATCATGGTATACTGAGAAACCCAGCCGGCTCTTCGTGTAGAGGACATTGTCCACGCTGATCTCCAACGACAACTTTCCTGCGGCGTGCAGTGGAGATGCGCAGCGAAGCGTTGCTTCGTTGTACGTCTCGTCCAGAGTCGCGCGCACAATCGTCGAGTTGAACCGGCATGTGTAGTTCAGCCCCCCCTCGAAATTGACACCAAGCATGCGCACTTTGGTGTCGCCGATCGTTGGCCCGCTAGTGGGGCTGAAGCTCGAGAGGACCGGTACCGGGTGGTACACAAATTTGACGTCGTTCGTAGCGAACTGCTGTGCATTCTGCGCAAGTGTGAATGCTGTGGCTTGTTCGTGGATCCACGCCCCCGTTAACAGCTGCACGTCGTCGATAGCATGCTTGCCGGCAGAGGAACCGTGCGTTACACTCAGCCCAAATTCCCAGTCGATGTTTGGCTGCCACGCGCGCAGTGAGGTGTTCGCAACGGCCGCGTCACCACCCACGAGCACGCTCAGCCTGGCGTTGACGACCGCAACTTCCACGTCCACTGGTGGCTGCAGGTCGTGGTAGTGGCTGCGGATCGGTCGTCCCACGGGTTCGCCGTCAAGTGTAACGAGCAGCAGTCGCATAGAGGTTGATACCAAAGATATGTGTAGCCCTTCCCCGCTATTGATGTTGGGGCCGGCCGCGAGAACCACTGGTCCAAACGAGAGGTGGACGCCTTGGCCATTGCAAACGAAAGGGTCGTCGTGGCAGCTGCTCGGCCGAGGCATGCTCAGCCAGAAACGCAGCGAAAAGTGGGAGATTGATTCGTTCCGCTGCAACCTTGGTACGAGGTAAGCGCCGGGGCTGCCAAAGGCCGTCAGCTGCAGCATCTCGTTTGTCACCAAGGCATCACCATAGAGGGTACGATCGGTGGCAGCGGACAGGTTATCGGAGAAAACCTGCGCATGGCCGGCAGTGAGCGAAGAGGGCACGCTGCATCGAGCGGTTCCTTCGCTCAAGTACGCAGCAGGCGGCATTGCGCTGCCCGACCAGTTGAAGTTGGCGTGAGACCAAGCTGAGGTAAGCGACGAAGTGCCAAACTTGCACGCGATTCTGAATCCGAACTCGAAGCCAGTACCGTGGAGGGTCATGGGGTTGCCTCCGGCAAAGATTCCTGTCTCTGGCTGGACAGTACTGACAATGAGTAGCGAAGCCGCGACCCAGTACGCGCGCCCAGTGATTGAGAAGTCCTGTCCATTGGTTGTGATCTCCACAGGGACGCTCCGCCCACCACGCAACCGCGGCGTTATGCACTCGAGACGTGCCATATCGTGGTTGTACGTGGCGGGGACAACGGACGAGTTGGTGCTGAAACGGCAGAAGTATCCAGTGCCGCTAGGCAAGTGCCTTTGCGAGTGGCGCTCGAGGTGGTCAGCGTATACTGCGATGAGGGTCTGACCACTCGGTGGCCCACGGGGTGGCGTGATCCGACGCACAACGGGCAACACTTGGAAGCTGTAATCGACTGTGGACGAAGAGAATTGTTGGCCATTGAGGCTCACCTCCACACTCGCAAACCCCTGTGGCATCGGCGGTGCCAGACAGAATATCGTCTGGTCGCTACGAGTGCCCTCGTGTGAGGCGGGCACGCGCGAACCACCAAAAGAGCAGATGTAGTGCGAGCCTAAGGCGAAGTTCAACCCCGTCACTACAACGACCGAGTCGCCTGCCGTCGGGCCGTGTGAAGGGGCCACTGCCGAGACAACAGGCGGGGCATAGTAAACGAAAGTGACGTTGTTAGCTGTAAACTGCTGGGCGTTGACAGCCAGCTCGACCGCCGCGACAGTCGGGACTGTGAGGGCGCCGAAGGAGACCTCCAAACCGGCGGCAAAGCAGTGGCAGTGGCAGTACCGTCCGTTCGATGCGCCGAGCATGATGGTCCAGTCAGCAGCTGGCGCCCAGCCGTCGAGCACAAACTCGCGAAGCACCAGCCGCTCATTGTGCCACACACTGAGCCCCATCTCGTTGTGCGTGACCTCGATCGCCGCGGCGCCGTGCAAGAGCCAGCCAGCCGTCTCGAGCCGCAAGTGTGCTGCACCGTCTAGGAACAGCCGCAGCTCCGAAGGTTGGTCGGGCTTGCCCATAAAGAGTATGGAAAGGCCACCTGTGCTTCCTTCCGCACCACGCACGAGGTGGTCGGGTGGGCCAAAGCCAAAGCTGAAAACCTCACCGCTACACGTATGCTGCACGTCGAAGGAGAAAACGACGCGGAAGTGCGTGTGGTCGACACCCCCCCGGCCCCAAAGTGGGAAGACGACCGCGCCGCTCGACTGTGATTCCACCGCAGTCAGCAACACGACTGCGGAACCAGCGACATGAAGGGGGACAGCGTCGCACCACGCCTCAGTGCAGAAGGCGGCGTCGCCTCTAAGCCTCGCATGCGAGGCGTTCTGCGCGGCCATGACCAGCCGCTCGGCCAGCACTGCGTCCCCTGCGGCGGGGGCCACGCACCTCATCGTGCTGGCATCGATCAGACTTGCTGGCACCGTGGCGGAACGCGTAGTTGAGCTAGATAGATTGCGAACATCGGGGCCCCACTGGCAGATCTGGCCGGCGAACTCAATGAAGTCGGTGCCAGTGACCGTGACGCGAGTGCCGCCAAGTGAAGGCCCCGAATTAGGGCATAGTGCCGCGATAGTTGGCTGCCTGTAGTACAGGTATGGTGTGTGTCCTGCGTACTGTTGAGCGTTGAGAGAGACGGTGAAGTCGAGCGTCTGTGCCATCATCGGTGGCGTGATGCAGGCCACGTTGGTCGGGTTCAGAAATTCAGCTTGCTGTGTTGTGACGTTGCCCCACTCAACACTTCGATTGTACCGGCAGCTCACGTGAAGGTGAGCGCACCATGGTTCGCGCTCTCGAACGCGGGCGTGGCCGGTGAGCTCCGCTGCGGTGACGGCATTGCCATACCGGCACTTATAGTGCGAACCGAGCTCGAGCCCCACGCCGTGTACTAGTAACGCCGTGCCGCCGGCAACTGGACCGCCAGTCGGTAAGATCTCCGAGACCGAGCCGTTGTAATACTGGTAGCGGCCAAAGTCGGTATGCTGCGCGTCTGCCACGTTGCTGCGGTCGAGCGAAACGCCAAGCGGCAGTTCGTTGGATAGCTGTTGCGGTGACTGCGTGCAAACGACCTCGCCCGTCGTGGCGTTGTAAATCGACGGCGTTTCCACAGCACCAAAATGACATGTGTACGTGAGACCATGCTGGAGCATGGCGCCAGACACGACGACACCCGTGCTGCCAGCAGCGGGGCCGGTCGTGGGAGAGAAGCTCGAGACGTAGACCGGGGCGTCGTACGTGAAGCTCACGCCATCCAACGTGTATTGCTGCCCGTTGAGGCTCACCTCGACCGCCACATCGGTAACCTCAAGCAGCGCCTCGCTTGTCAGCGTCAGGTCGTCCAGCCAGTGGTTGTCAGTCGCCAGTCCGTTGCTGGCTGCGAATGCGAACCGCCACGAGGCGCGCGGCGCAAACCCATCCACCGCAACGTCGCGGCAGTCCGCGATTGCGTCGCGCTCGACGACCAGCCCGGAGGGCGAGTCGGCGGTCTTGTAGCCGATGCGCAGCGCCACCCAAGTATGCCTATGCCAGCGCGGCTGCAGCGGCAGCCTCATTAACAGCAAGTTGTCATACAGGATAGAGAGCGTCGGCAGCGGCTCCTCCTGCTCTGATGTGCCAAACTGCATGCGTAGCCCGGCACTTGCGCCCAGCTGGCCCAGCCCGCGCCGCCTGAGGTCACCGTACAGCAAACTGAAGCCATGCCCGCCGTAGACCTTGCCACCTTGGGCGGTGTCATAAGTGCAGAAGACCTCGGCGTCGCCAACATACATGAGCGTGCGCAACTCAAAGCGATGCCAGGGCCGCAACCCAGCTAGAGGCAGCAAAAAGGCACCGTGCTCAAAGCGCATCGGGCCTGTAAGCTTTAGCCTGCGGAGGGGTGGGTAGCGAGTGTGCATGCATGCATACATACATGCCACTACCACTGACGGGAGGTGCACCTCCCGTCGTCGATGCGTGCGTCACCCTGCAATTCACTCTCAGCCGACGAATTGGAGATTGGCAGCGAGCTGGGTCTGGGCGAGTCGGGGAACTCGAGCCAAGAGGTCAGGTTCACTCCCTGGTCAAAGTTCAAGACGAGGCGGCGCGAGATGCCCGCGTCACGCGCGGATGGTGTGGAGCACGTAAACGCCTCGGGCGCGACGGTTGTGCCCTCGACGATCGACGTGCCGTACCAGACGTCCATGCCATGGGAGGCGTTAAACTCGGACGCGGTGGCAAGGTGCGAGTATTGGAGCTTGCAGGCCTTGCGAGTGGTGGAGCGGAGACCATGCACCGTCATCTGGACCGTCTGATTGCCGTGGTAGATGGAATAGGGGGGCACAACGGCCGCGACCGTGAGATCGTACAGGTGCAGAGGGATGGCATCACGCGAAAACTGCTGCCCGTTAAGCGAGACCGAGAGCAGCGAGGTGCCCGAGGCGTTGTGGCAGGGCGACGTGCAGAGTAGTGTATCGCTCGCCTCGTCAAAGCTCGCATGGACAGCTCGGTGCGTCGACGCCTCGGTGAAGCGGCAGTAGTACCGGCCGTAACTCGCGCCGGCAGCAAAGCCCTCACCGCGCACAGTGGTGAGGCTGCCGCCAGTGCGCGGGCCGTAGCCGGGGTTTGCGGCGGATAGTCCCACCTCGTAGAAGAGGAAGGGGACGTGGCTGCGCGTGTAGTCCTTTCCGTTGATGGTCACCTCGAGCGCCACCTTCGAAGCGTTCACGGGCGGCGAGTAGCACCGCATGGAAGTGCCCGTCACGTTGTCTAACGTGCTCGGCACGACCGCCCAGTCGTTCAGCATGTGGTGCTGCGCGTAAACAGAGCTTTGCGAGAAGCGGCACCACGTATGTGAACTACCCGCAAAATTGGAGCCATAGACGGTCACGAGCGTCTCGCCCAGTACGGGGCCGCGATCGACGCTGAGGTGCGAGACAGCTGGCGGAGGTAGGTATTTGAAGCCCACCGCGTTGCTCGAGAACGAATCGGAGTTCATCGTCACCTCGAGAGCGACTTCCGCCGATGACAGGTACGAACCGGTTCGCACCATAATGTTGTCCACGAGGTGTGCGTCGAAAGGCAGGCCGGTTCGCGCGTCGACGCCGAACGACCAGTCGGTGTTTCCTCTCAGCTCGATCGGCATTTCTTTCACCACGGACTGCCCATCGAGCAGGACCGAGAGGCCCGACGGCAGCCATACGATCTCGAGCAGCACAAACTTACGCGCACCGCGCAGCGCCGTGCCGATGTGCACCTGGCGCAGCGGCTGGCTCGCAAGCGAGACCAGGAGCGAGGAGTTCGACGTCAGGAAGCTGAGTCGCAGCCCGTCCCCGGCGCCAAACTCGCCAAAGGGCGCGTCCGGAAGCTTGCCGAAACAGAGGCTGAGCCCCATCCCGCCGCCACTGCGCTCACCGAGCGTGATGGCTGAGCCGCCGCCGATGTAAATGTCGGCCGAAAGCGCGAACCAAACAATGTCGAAGTCGCGCGGACCGAGGTCCCACACGAAACTGCCCGTCTGAAAGTAGTGCGCGCCCGTCAGCTGCAAGAAGCCCGCGCGTGCGCACGCGTGTCCTGCCAGTATGGTACTATCCTTGTACGAAGTGCCATCGGCGCGCACGCCCCACACGCCGCCAATGTGCGTCCGAGCTGCACCTTCGCCTTTACCCCAGGACTCGCAGCTAGTCTCGTGCTCAAAGTCGAAGCGGACCTCGCGCGTGTACCCCGCCGCGGTCGCGGGCGGAGAGATGCACAGCAGCGTCTGGTCGTCAAGAAGTTGCGTGTGCGCCGGGCTCGCGCCGAAGTGGCACTCAATGGGATGCGGGTGTGTAAAATCAACGAACCCGGTGCCCGTGACAGTGACGGTCGTACTACCCAGGCTGGAGCCGCTGCTTGGGCTGACGCTAAGCACGTGGTGCGGCGTGAAGAAGAAAAAGTTGGCGCTGGTGTCCGTGTACTGCTGACCATTGAGCGAGACCATCACTGGCAAGGCGCCGCTCAGGCTGGCGAGCGGCGAGCGGCACTTGAGGAACGAAGCGTTGACGCGCGTCGCCGGGATGTTCGAGACGCCACGACCGGCCGCGAGTTCCGGGAAACGCAGGGCGCTGCCTCGGTCGCCGACGCCGCAGCGGTAATCACTCCCCAGGTCGAAGTTGCCGCCCCACACTAAGACGGTGGTGTCGAGTTGGGCAGGGCCAGCGACGGGCACAAGCCTCGAGACTGCCACGGGGCCATAGTAGACGTAGAACACTCCATAATCCGTGTACTGCTGCCCGTTCTGCGTCACCTCGATGGGGAGTCCGCCGTAGTGACCCTGCGAGTCCGGCGCGACGCAGGTCACATCACCGGACTGTGCCTCAAACTGGGCTGGAACAATAAGCTCCACAACCGAGCCCATCCAGCCGAAGCGGCAGCGGTAGTCGGAGCCACTTCCCAGGTGCCTGCCAGCGATGGTGATGTTGGTGTCGCCGAGAACCGGGCCCGAGGACGGGCTAAAGGCGCTGAGGCTCGAGTTGCCGTGGTATCCGAAGTGCGCCGGGTTGTCCACAAGCCTCGTGAAGTCCTGGTTGTTGAGCGACAGCTGAAAGTCGTAGTTGGTCGCGCCTTGGCCGTCGACGTGCGGCGAGTAGCAACGGACCACTGGCGGTATCGAGAGCTGGTCTGCCGTCGCGTCGACCAAGTGTTTGACGCCCCCGTGTGAGAAACGGCACCGGTAGTTAGACCCGTCGATGAAGTTCTGGCCCGACAGCGTGATACACGTCCCTCCCTCTACAGGACCGGTCGAGGGGCTCAGTGCAGTCACAAAAGGCGCTTTAAAATACTGGAACAAGAGCAGGTCGTCCGTGTACTGCTGCGCGTTGAGACTGACTTGCAGCGAAACCGCGGAGCCGCCAAACGCGACTTGGCCGTCGGCACTCTTACACATGACCAAATCCAAGCTAGGCTGGTAGAAGGCCTCTGTGTAGAGCACGGTTTGGCTCTCGGTGTCTCCATAGCGGCAGCGGTAGACCGAGCCATTAATCAGATTTGCTCCTGTGATGCTGGCTAGTGTGTCTCCCTTGACGGGACCGGAGCTCGGCGAGACGGCGGCCAGGCTCGGCGGCCGGTAGTAGTTGAATGTCTTCGCATTGGTGTAATCCTGCCCATTGGTCGACACGCGAAGGTGGACCGGCCCTGCGAAGGGTTCTCCTGGAAGGCCCGGCTGTGGGGTGGCAGGTGAGGGGCACTGCACGACTGTCGTGTCGACTAGTATACCATAAGTGATACGGCCGCCAAAGCTGCACCAAAAGCTCGTCTCGGTGTCGGCCTGGAGCGACTCGAACTCGACGAGGACCTTTGTCGCGCCAAGCGTGGGGCCGGTACTCGGCTCGATGCCGAGGAGGAGCTGAGTCGCAAAATATTTGAACTGCACTGCATCCCCAGTGTACTGCTGGTTGTTGATCGACACCTCGACTGGGACGAACGTGTCTATGTCGGATGGCGAGTCGAGGCTAGGAATAGTGCATTTGATATAGTAGCCGTGCGCCTTGTCACCGAAAAGGTAGCCAACCACCTTGCTCTGGCCGAACTTGCAGCGGTAGGCGTCACCACCCCGAAAGTTCGAACCGTGGATCAGGACGATGGTACCTCCCACTTGCGGTCCGAGGTCCGGATTGATGAAGCTGACGCGGTACGCTGGCTGGTAAGAAAAATACACAGGGTCGGTCGTGAACTGCTGGTTGTTCAGGGAGATCGCAAAGTGTGCGTGGTGGTTTGTGGACGTCTGCGGGGTGTAGCACTCGAGCAGGCTGTCGCTCAGGAATTGCGCATTGATTACTACGTCCCCAAGGCGGCACTTGTAATTGTCACCGTGCTCAAAGTAGACGCCCGAGACGAGGAGGTGCGTCCCGCCGGCGATGGGGCCGGTACCAGGAATCATCATGGACACCGCTGGTGGCGCGTGGTAGGTGACGTCCTGCCCAACGTGGTGGAAGGTCTGGCCGTTCTGCGAGAGACTTAGAGGGTAGGCGGCCGTCCCTTCGACCGACCAGGTGCTCGAGATACGCAGGTTGTCCACCCAGTGGTAGTCGCTCCACTGGTACGAGCTCGCACCCAATGCAAACTGCCAGCCACGCTGTGGAGCGTAGCCGGGGATGGCGATGTGCTCGGTCGTTGCGCCGTCGTGGCCCCCGGCATCCCAGTCGCTGCCCCAGCGACTCCAGCCGGCGTGATAGATGGAGAGGCCGCCGGCTGGCGAATAGTTGAGGTCGATGCCGGTCCAGGCAGCGGTGCGCAGCGCATCGGCGCGCACCTCCCACAGCCCGATGAGCTCGCCATTGTACTCGACGCGCAAATAGTTGGCTGCCGTCACAAACGAGACGAGCAGGCCGTTAAAGGGTGCGTTGGTGGCGACGCCGTACGCGGCCAGCCCGCCGGCTTCCTTCAGCAGCGCCGCGTCGGGAAGCGCACCGTAGACGACTGAGAAGCCGTCGCCGCCCCAGCCGCCGCCGATGAAGATCTCAAAGTGCATCTGCCAACCTAAGAGTTCTGGCTGTGGCGGCTGGAAGTTGGTGCGCGCCCAGCCGGCGCCCTCTGCTGTGTAGAGCCGGTCACTGGGGCTAGTCTTCCCTTCAATGGAGGGCTCTTGCAGCTTAGGCGCAACCTTGTTGGTGAGCTTGAGCACACCGCCCTCGACATGCGCATGCCCTTCGACGACTAGTACGTCCGGTGCGGTATCGAACGAGGCCTCAAGTCCGACCCTGGACACGGCGGGCCCTAGCTCAGAAATAGCCGGCGCGACGCACTCGATCTCGGCCGCGTTGACAAAAAGCGCCTGGACGACGGTGCCCCCCCCAAATTTGCACTGAAGCGTTCCGTAGTCGAGGAAGCCAGTGCCTTTGAGAGTCACGGTCGTGCCGCCAAATATGTGCGAGGTGCTCGGTTGCACGTCGATCATGCTCATATTCACGAAGCGGGACTCCCAGCCATTGGGCTCTGTGCAAGGGGCAGGGCAAACGCGGTACTTCTTTGGGTTAGCCGTGCTGACTGTGTGCTTGTCGTAGTACGTAAATGCCCTGCTGTCGGCCGTGTACTGCTGCGCGTTGAGTGAGACCTCGACTATCGTGCTGAGCAGGTGGGTGCCCGACGGCGGTTGGCACCACAGGTTGCCGCTCGCCACGTCGTACGACGCTTGCACAACTTGCACTTCGGTAAAGTTGCAGCGGGCGTCGCAAGCGGAGGAGAAGCCGGAGCCGCTGATGGTGACGACCAGATTGCTGCCCGTCTCCCCCATAACCGGCCAGATGCTTGAGATTCGCGGCGTGCTCGTGAACGCCCACACTAGCCCGTCCACGGTATACTGCTGGCCATTGAGCGCCACCTCAAATGGGCGAAATCTGGCGCTCGCATTCGGCGAGATACACTTGAGCGCTGCCTCTCCGTGGCTGCTGGCATCGACCAACGGGCCAAACTCGCACACCCTGTGGCTGCCATGCCTCACGAGGTTCGTGCCGGTGATCGCGACCGAGGTTTGACCTTGCAGAGGGCCGCACGAGGGCGATATGGCCGTTAGCGACGGCTGTGCGTAGAAAGTGAATCTGAGGTCGGGCTGTGAGTACTGCTGTGCGTTGAGACTCGTGCGCAGGACGACTACGCCAGGGATGGCCAAGGGCGTCCAAAACTCGATATGGTCGGGCAGTGGCACGGACAGCACGAGCACGCTAAAGTTGGAGCCGAAGCTATCCAGGAGAACCCGGTAGTCGGAACCGTTGCCGTAGAGTGCGCTTGAGAGGCGCACCGTCGTCGATCCCAGTTCAGGCCCAGTGGCCGGTGAGGTCGAGGTTGGCATGGGTGGCAAATAGTAAGAATAGGTCACGGCGCTTGCGCTGTAGTCCTGCCCGTTGAGTGATACACCCACAGGGACCACGGCTGGTGGAGTGAGACTTGCGTTGGCGCGCGGTGCGTAGCAGTGTAGCCGATGGTCGTCTTTTGCGTAGGTTGCATTGACGACGACGACGGCAAATCGGCACAAGTAGTGCGAGCCAATGGACAAGTCCGCCCCCTGCACCTGCATTTGCACCAGCGTGCCACCCTCGGATGGCCCGCTCGATGGTGAGAGGCTCAATGGCAGGGGTATGTCGTAAACGACAAAGAGCAGGCCGGACGAGCTATATTCCTGCCCGTTGAGCGAGACCTCGACGGCACGCGGTGTGGCGGGTAGCTGCGGCGGCAACCGGCACAGCAAGTGGTCAGAAATCTCGCCACTGACGCTCGCATCGGTGAGGGTGTCGCCGAAACGGCAACGGTACACCGATCCACCGCTGAAGTCGCTTCCGCTCAGCGTGACCAGCGTCCCACCGAGAATAGAGCCAGTGTTAGGGCTAACCTCGTCCACACGCGGGTCAATGAAATATCCGAAGTCGAGCCCCCCTGTGAACTGCTGCGCATTGAGCCCAACGCTCACGTTCACGAACACGGTGGTGTTGCTGCCAAGCGGCGGCGCCACGCCGAGGAGTGCGTCGCCTCCATGGTAGACCCAACTCGCGTGCACCGTGACATTGCTCAGCGTGATGCGGCTGTCGGAGCCACCGCGCAGCGCGCTGCCAGCCAGCAAGAAGTTTGTGGCGCCTAATACGGAGCCGGTGCGCGGCGTAATGGTGACAAGCTGCGGCTCAGCGCGGTATGCAAAGCGCGCGGCGTCGGCCGTGAAGTCGTGCGTGTTTGCGCTCACCTCGAGGGCGACCTCGCCTAGGTCGTCAAATTGGGAGCCGGTGAAGCTGAGCGCCGACACCTGCTGTCTCATCGCGGAGGCACCATTGCGCGCCCCGAGCGCGAGTCGCCAGTGCGACTCGGGCTGCCACGGGTGCAGCGGTAGTAGTTTGAGTAGCGGTTGCGAGTCCAGGCTCACTGTGAGTTGTGAGTTGGTGACGAGAATAACCACGGCAGCCGTGGCGTTGCGCGGCACGGTCAGGCTGGTGTTGCTCAGCAACTGCCCCGCCAGGAGGACCTCAAGTCGGCTGTGGGTGGACGTGCGGAAGAGGACACGGAGGCCCTGGCCGGCGCCGCATTCTGAGACGAGGCCAAGCGAGATGTCACCAAAGCTGAAGCTCACGCCGTCGCCTACCAGGCGTGCCTCCGCCTCGGCCAGGTCACAACCGACGCAAGGAGGTTGATCGTCGGCGCGCGGTGCGAGCGCGAGCAGGAAGTGTGCCTCGAAGGAGCGCACGGCGCGCTCGGCGAGCGGTGGCTCGAGGTTGAGGTCAAGCACAAGGGAGCCCGCCGCATAAACGGACCAGTCGGTCAGCACGAGTACGCTCGCGCCCTCCACCGCAGCTGCACCAAAGAGGCGTCCTGCGGCGATGGCGGCGCTGAAGTTGGCGCTGAACTTGCTGCGCAAGCCGGCCGTGCTGTCGGGCGGCGAGATGCACGCGAGTTGCGAGCTTGACAGGAAGGTGGCGTTGACAACAGCGCGATTAAACCGGCACTGCAGCTCCCACGTGTCGAGGAAACCACTGCCCGCGAGCACCACGCGCGTGGCACCACCCACTGGCCCGGATGTCGGGCTGAAGAGCGAGACGGAGAGGGGTGGGTAGTAGGAGAGGTTAAGTCCCATCAGGCTGAACTGCTGCCCGTTGAGGGTCGCCTGCACTTGCGTTGTAGCCCAAGCGGCCGAGGCGGCGGGCGTGATGCACACGAGCTCCTCCGGCGACTCCAAGCCCGTTGTCATTGCCGGCATCACGACGGGTGCCACAGCCAATGGCGGGACGAAGCGGCACAAGTAATGCACACCAGAGGCAAGCCCCGTGGCGGAAAGCGTCACTGTCGTCCCCCCCACAAACGGCCCACTCGAGGGGCTGAGGCTGTGCAGCTGCGGCACCGTGTGCATCATGTATAGAAGGGATGAGTTGGAAAATTGCTGCCCATTTAGTGACACCTCGAGGGAGGTGGTGCCTGCAGGCATTGCCGGCGGCGTGCACTTGAGCTCGGAAGAGTTGCTCGCGCTCAGAACTGCATCGACGATGACGAGCGTGGTCGAAAAAGGGGAGGTTGCTGCCGGTTGCCGGAAGCGGCATAGGAAGTGCACGCCCGCCGCAAACTCAGAGCTAGCGATGCGCAGCAGGGTGTCGCCGTTTACCGGCCCACTAGCGGGGCTAACAACCAGCTGCGTTATGGTGGTCAGGTACTCGAAGCGGGCGACGGACGCCGCTGCTGTGTACTGCTGGCCATTGAGCGAGAGCTGCAGCGGCGCAAGGACGGTGTCGGCCGAGGGCGGCATTAAGCACGTTGCACTGGGAGAGCCGGGCACGGGCACCGCGTTCACCGGGGAGAGTGCACCGAAGCGGCAGAACCGATCGGTGCCACCGAGCAGGTGGTCGCCGTGCAGCTGCACCGTCGTGCCGCCGGTGGCATGGCCGACGGCCGGGCTGAGCGAGAGCACACGCGGCTCTTCGTATTGCTGAAAGCGCAACGCGAGACGGGAAAACTGCTGGCCGTTCAAGCTAATGGACACCGAGAGTGGGCCCGCGCCGATGAGCGACGGTGGCACGAGGCACAGCAGCCGCTCGTCGTCCACGCTTGATGCGTTGACCAGCGTGCGGTTAAACGCGCACTGCCGCCGTGAGCCTCTCGCCAGACCCGTACCCGTGAAAACGACAGCGGTGTCGCCATTGACGGGGCCCGACGCGGGGCTGAGCTCATCCACGATGGGCAGAGCGTACGCAGCAAAGGGCACCGCCAGCTGTGAATAGTCTGCCAGCACACCCAGAGGTTAGACCAGGCACAAATAACTCCACGCGCACACCACAAGCATGCACACGCGCGTCCACGTTTGAGGCGTTGCGGCACCGTCGCCATTGAGCGTCACGCTGATGTGGTAGGAAGTGCTGGCTGGTAGCGGACGCGCGACGCAGACCAACTCGCTCGTGGACTCGCGAGTAGCCGGCACCACAGCCTCGTCTTCGTCAAACTGGCAAGCGTACAGCGAGCCGAGCGCCGAGAAGTTGCCGTATAGTGTAATGCGTGTATCTCCCTGCGCGGGTCCAGTAGACGGCGCCAGTTGCGACAGCACGGGCGGCTCGAAGTAGGTGAAGTTGGGCCCATAAGCAAAACAGTCCCGCGCGTTTGAAATTATCTGCACTGGAACGGCTCGTTCGACAGCTGCAGCGGGCGCCACGCACGCGGCGCGGGTGTCGTTGATGACATGCGCTTCGGTTGCGCCCCATCCTCCAAACCTGCACAGTCGCGTGCTTTCGTCGCCACCAAGGAAGCCCTCGCCTACAAGAAGCACCCTGCTGCCGCCCAGAGTCGGCCCGCTCGACGGTAGCAAAACGTGCACGCGCGGTGCAAGGTAGCCGGTGAAGAAGAAGTCCGCAGTGCCTGAGTAGTCTTGCGCGTTGAGCGAAACGCTCACCCCGAGCGGGGCGGCGAGCGGCTGCGGTGGCGAGCGGCAACGCACGGTACAGCCCGGCTGCTCGATACCCACCGCGTCCGCCGCTGATTCCTCGACAAAGGTTGCGGGGACGACGGTGCCGTTAAAGGCGCAACGATACGAGTGGCCATGGGCAAGGCCAGAGCCCGCCAGAGCGACGATGGTGTGGCCGGAGAGAGGTCCACTCTCCGGCCAGATGAGCGAAACGGCTGGTGTAGGGAAGTATGCAAAGCGCAGTTTCGAGCCGACAAATTGCTGGCCGTTGGAACTCAGCTCGACTACGACATCGCCCCGATCGACCTGTGCGCCCAGTTGCAACCGTACGCGGGCGAGCTTGTGCGTGTCTGTCCACGTGCCCGTGCTCGCGCCGATGCCAATCTCCCACGCATCAGTAGGCGCGTATCCGTCGACGTGCACGGCGTCGAAGAAGCTGCGCCTGTTGTACGACACGCTGACGCGACCGCTGGCGCACGACACTTCAACGGGCGACCACTCGAGCGGGCGCAGCAAGACGACGGCGCCAAACTCCTGCAGCAGCTTGCCGCCGTAAACCAGCTCAATCACCTGCTGCACGGCACCCTTGGGTTCGCGCCGCTTCACGTTGTTCATGTCGTACTCAACGGCGGCGCGCTCGTCGAGCGTGGCGAAGCGTACGCACAGCCCGCTGCCGACGCCGGAGCGCCCGAAGGCCGTGGTCGGCAGCTCACCGTAGCACACGCTAAAGCCTTCGCCACCTGTGCCGTCGCCAACGAAGGCGTCGAAGGAAAGGCGGAAGTTGTCGAGGGGCAGCCGTCGCGGGCTCAGCCGGAGCGAGCCTGTTTGGTGGTAGTCTTTGGAAGTGAGCGAGACCTCGCCTGTCCCTAGCTGCGCCGAGCCCAGGAGCTGATAGTTCGCGGCCTCAGCCTCGGCCGCCGCCGCAGCGCTCGCCTCGGCGAAGTCCAGCAGCAATACGCTCTGCGTACCAGCTTCAACCGCCGGCGGTGAGAGGCAGAGCACCTGTGTCATGGGCGACATGACACTCGCTGCCACCATAGCCGCGCCGAAGCGGCAATGCGTGTGCCCGGCAGGGCTCGACAGGTCGGAACCCAACAGCACAACTGCGACACCGCCCTGCGACCAGCCGCTGTCGGGCGTGAGCAGTGAGACAATGCCCGGTGCGTAGTATGTGTAGCCCACCGAATTGTTGGTGTATTGCTGTGCGTTCAAGCTGATCTCGAGTGCCACAGTGCGAAACGTCTCTCCCGTGACAAGTGGACCATACTCGAGCACGGGCGTGACGCATCGCACGGCACGCCTAGCACCGGCCGCAATGACCTGCGTGCCATGCACAGAGTGCGCTGTGCTTCCGAAGCGGCACCGGAAGTCGTCCCCAGCGTGCAGCCTGGGGCTTTGCACGAAGAGCGACGAGCCGCCCACCGTCGGGCCATGGTCGATCGAAAGCGCATCGACGCTCAGCGGCGCGTGCGGCGCAAAGGGCAACGTGGAGGGCGTGTAATCCTGCCCGTTGAGCGAGATCCGCAGCAGCGTGGGCCCAACGGTGCTCATGTTAGATGGAGAAACGCACGATATCGTCCCTGCGGCCGCGTCCAAGCTGGCGGCCACGGGCTGTTCACCAAAACGGCATCGCAGATCGGGGCCCAGTAGGAAAGCGGCGCCGTGAACCACCACGCGTGTGCCACCCGCAGTGGGCCCGCTCGCCGGGCACACCGCGCTCAGCACGGGCGAGTCGTAGAAAAGGTAGGGCAGCCAAACGTCGGTGTAGTCCTGCAGGTTAAGAGTCACCTCGACCGGGATCAGCGCGCCGCGGTTGCTGTGCAGGTAGGAGACGCGCGCATCAGCCACGCTGAGCGCCGAGCCCGCGAAGGCCATCTCCCAACCGGCGGCCGGCTGCAGACTGGGCAGCGTGAGTCCGTGGAGCAACTGCGCGCCATTGTACGTAACTGACAGGGCTCGCGAGTCGAGCGTGATGCGGACAGGCACGAGCACGTTGTACCGAAACGACTCGAAGGCGACGTCCCACACCTCCTGGCCGTCGAGAGAAACGCTAAGGTGTGGCCGCCACTCTTCGCCCATCTCTTGCAGCGTGGAGAAACGCACAAGTAACGCGAGGTCCACGGCCAGCTCGTCGACACTCGTCAAGTCGCCCGGCAGCGGCGGACCATAGTAGACCACGACGCCACTGCCGTGGTGAGTGGTGTGAATACTCGCGCCCACGACTCGAATATTCGCGCCCATTAAGAGGCGGAAGTCCAAGTGGAATGCGGTGACCGGTTGGGGCGCCTTCTCGGGCTGGAAAATGCGCGTGCTGCCGTACCCGAACTGGTGCGGCGCATTGGTGGTGAACTCAAGCACCTCGTCCCGCAGGGACGCGCTGCCAAAGACTCGCATCGCGTGCGTCTCGCAGCTTGGCTGGCGCTCGCCCGCATCGCACCAGTCCCACCGATTGAGCGGGTCTGTCGTGAAGCACCACGTCCTATTGCTGTGGCCGGCGGGGTTGCGACAGTACGCGTGCTCGCCAAGGCCGGCGGCAGGGTAGGCATACGCCGAGTACCGGTGCGTGTGTGGCTGCTGTGACGACCAACGCTGGCAGGCGTGACCAGACTCGGTCTTTCTGATAAAGCCACGGTAGTCGGCGCCGCAGCTGTCCATGAAGCAACCGGTGTTGGTTGCGGCTGCGGTGCCCGCACCCAACAACCAGACAGGCAGGTCGCCTGCGGCGGCAGGCGACGGTGGGGCTTCGCACACGATCTCAGTGCTCCCAAAGACAGGCCGTACATGAGCCGTGCCAAAAGCGCAACGCGCGTCGGTGAAGTTGCGGAAGTGCGACCCGTTGAGTCTGACGCGCGTCGCGCCGTCGGCCGGTCCCGCGCTCGGGCTGAGCGAGAAGACGCAGACGGGCGCATGCAGCTCGAATAGGAGCGGCAGCGAGAATTGCTGCCCATTGAGCGAGACGCGCAGCTGCGTCGTGCCGTTGTGCGGCATGGGCGGCAGCCTGCACAAGATCGCGCCACCGACGCCGAAGCTGGCGTTGAAGGTCGCAGGAACGCTCTCCCCGTCAAAGGCGCACGTGTAGTCGCAGCCGCCCCGCAAGCCGTTGCCGGTCACGTGGACGCTCGTACCTCCTAAAATCGGACCCGAGGTGGGGCTGGAGGCGGAGATGTTGGGCTCTTCGTAAACGGCGAACGCCAGCGCCTCACCCGTGAATTGCTGGCCGTTAAGCGCAATGCTGAGAACTCTGCTCCTATTGGTCCAGCCATCGAGTAGCACGCCTGCTGGCAGGGTGCAATTGATCGCGGCCTCGTGCTTCACGAATGGGCGCGTGTGCAACCCCTTGCCATACACGACCAGCTCGGCGGCGACGATGAGCGCCCCGCCAAATTTGCAGCGATAGTCGGTCCCAGTTAGAAACCCGCTGCCATGAACTGTCACGAGCGCGCCACCTTGCACAGGTCCGCATGCGGGCAGACAGGTCGAGACGCGCGCGACATCATGGTAGCCAAACAGGGCGGTGTTACTGTACTGCTGCCCATTGAGCGAGACAGAGCAGGTAATCTCTCCCCTGCGAGCGAGGCAGCGGCCGTAGCTGTCGCACTTACGATTACTAGGCGGCGTGGTGCATCGCACAGCGGAGCCCACGGCGGTGTGCACAAGTGCCGCTGTGACATTAGTGCCGTCTTTAGAGTCTCCGGGCTGACAGCGGCAGCTGTAGTCTGAGCCGTTGGCGAGGTCCGTTCCGGCCAAGGTGAGCAGCGTGCCACCGTCATGCGGGCCGGAGCGCGGCGAGGGTAGCTCAATGATCGGGGCGCCCTCAAAGAAGAAGGTGCCTGTGCTGTGCGCGTGCTGCTGCCCATTGAGTGCCACAGTGAATGGCTGTGGGCCGCGAGGTGCCGCCCGAGGAGGGGAGAAGCAGAGGACCTGGCGTGCGGCGGCGATGAAGGAAGCGGGCACCGTGCCCGCGGCGCCGAAGCTGCAGATGTACTCGGAGCCACCCGAAAGGTGCGCCACGCTGACCACGACACGGGTCTGGCCCTCGCTCGGGCCCGAGCTCGGGCTGAGCGACGATTGGCCGAGCTGCGCTGCGCCATAGTAACCGAAGGTGTGGTTGGTCGCCGTGAACTGCTGCCCGTTGAGAGCCACTCGGAAGTGGAAGCAGCCCTTTGCAGTCACGTTAGGAGAGACACAATTGGCCTTCGAGGACGATACCGGGCTGGCTGCGACCTCCGAAGCGCCGAAGCGGCAGCGATAGTCGGAGCCAAGAGCTAACCCGGTGCCCAGGACCGTGACGAGGGTGCCGCCCTCAATCGGGCCTGTGCTGGGCGACACGACGACCGCGACCGGCTCGAGGTACGACTCATACTTCACGCCCAGGGTGTACTGCTGCCCATTGAGCGTGACGCGCAGATTTTGTGCCGCAGCGATCAGCGGTGGTGAGGTGCATGATACGCTGCCGTCGGTTGGGTCGTACAAGGCGGCGACGCTCGCGGCGCTCAGTAGCTTGCTGCTAGCAAAGTGGCACCGGTAGTCGACGCCGCCACCTAAATGCGCGCCGAGGATGGTCACGAGTGTGCCGCCAAGCTGCGGGCCTGAAGTGGGGCTGGCGGTCGCTGTTGTGGCCGTCTCGGCAACAGTGAACGTGACACAGTCGTTGGTGAAGTCCTGGTCGTTGAGCGAGATCTCGAGGCAGTACTCTCGTGCGACGGCTGCAGCAGAGAAGCAACTCAGCATCTGTTCCGCCGCGTTGTAGGTCGCCAGCGCCTCAGCCTCGCCAAAGCGGCAGCGGTACACGCTCACGCTGGCGAGGGCGACGCCGGACACACGCACGAGTGTGCCGCCCTCAACCGGCCCGCTGCTGGGGCTCAGAGAGGCCACGGCAGGCCTGCCGTGCACTGTGAACTGGTCCGAATTGGCGGTGAACTGCTGGCCGTTGAGTGAGATTTGCAGCGACACCGAGCCCTCGACCGCTGCGGGGCTCTCGCACGCAAGGCTGTCGGAGCCGTGCACTGTGGCGGCAGCCAGGACGGTGCCGAAGCGGCAGCGCGGCAGCGAGCCGGCAGCAAAGTCGCGCCCCGACACGTTGAGCAGGCTACCGCCCTTGATAGGGCCACCCAGCGGGAAGATGGAGGTGACCTCTGGCACACCGAACACGAAGAAGCCGATGACATGCGTCGAGAAGTCCTGGCCGTTAGTGCTCACACTGACCGAGACAATGCCGTGCGCACCGCCGCCGCCGATCCACACGCCGCCTGGCGTGGTGCATACCACTGCGGAGGCGCGGTCCGTTGGGGCGGCAGGAACGACGTGTGCGCCAAAGGAGCAGCGATAGTCCACTCCGTGCGCGAGGAATTTGCCCGCGATGGTGACCACCGTACCGCCGGCACGGGGCCCAGAGTTGGGGCTGACGCTGGCAAGCGAGGCGAGTGGCTCGTACCAATAGAAGAGGCCCGCCTGCGAGAACTGCTGGCCATTGGTGCTCACCTCGAGCGGTAGCCTGCCGCGGCCCGAACCGAGCTCGCCCGCAACAATGTACACGTTGTCCACCCAATGTGCGTCATGGAGCGAGCCAGTACGCGCGCCAAACCCGAAGCGCCAACTGCCCTGCGGCGCCCAGTCTAGCACCACGAGCGCCGAGACCAGCTGCGTGCCTCCATAGCGCAGCCATAGCCCGTCGGTACCGTAGTGGACGGCCACCTGCTGCGGGTGGTGCGCGCGTAGGTTTTCGTTCATGTCGCCAGCGGCGACCTGGGCCCCCGCGTACATGACGACGAACCGCCGGCGTGGGTGCGTGTGGAAGAGCACGCGCAGCCCGTTGCCTGCGCCGGCCTCGCCAAACGGCGCCGGGTCGGCGCCTATGTCGCCGAAGACGAAGCTGAGCCCATCGGCGCCGCAGTGGACGCTCTCACCACGCGCGCCGCAAGCACCGCCAAGCTGCGCGTCGAACACTGCGCTGAAGGCGCTTGCGTTGCGTCCGTCCGGCGGGCGGACACCGAGCAGCACGCAGCTGCCCGCCTGGCGCGGCGCGTCGAGCGTGAGGTGCAGCACGCCGGCTGCCACGCTGGCGTCGCCGCGCAGCTCGTACTTGGCCACCTTCACGCCGCCGCTGTCGGTCACCCAGTCGGGGCGCTCGTCGGCGTTGAAACTGAGGCTGGCCAGTGCCCACGTAGCGTTTCCCAGCGTGCCCGCCATCGGCGCGTCGGGCGCGACACACGTAAGCGTCCCACCGTCGGAGCTGCGGCTGGCAGGCACGCGGGCCTTGCCAAAGCGGCAGTGCCACGCGTCCGCCAAGGCGAAAGTGCCGCCGATGGCCACGGAGGTGCCGCCGTGGCTGGGCCCGAGGCTCGGCGAGAAGGAGAGAAGTAACGGTGGCGGATGGTAGGTGAAGGTGGCGCCGGATGTGGTGTAGTCGTACCCGGCGTTGAGCGAGAGCTCCAGGGATAGCACCACGGAGGCGATGGTCTCGACGGGGGGGGCGAGGCAGAAGACTGCGCCTCGCCCCGCGTCCATGTACGCGTTCACCGTGCCCGCGCTCCCAAAGTTGCACAGGTAGTTCTCGCCCCCGCCCAATCCCATGCCAGTCACTACTACCATCGTCCCTCCGCTGGCCACCGCAGTGTTGCCGGGCGATATGGACAGGCCGCCCGGCGTTGTGTGCTTGTAACTACTCAGGCCGGCTGGCGTCGAAGTGAAGTCCAGCCCGTTGAGCGACACCTCAATATCGATTGTATGGTCACTGGGCGCACCCGCCACTGGCGGCGCGTTGCACGTCAGGGCGGAGGCGGCCGCGCCCCCACTCGCTGTGGCCACCACCACCACGCCGCCGAAGCGACAATGCGGCGCGGTACCGCGGTGAAGGCCAGAGCCGAGGACCTGCACGACGGACCCGCCCATCGTGGGGCCCTGTGCGGGTGCGACGCGAGAGAGCACGGGTTGTGCATAGTAGGTGAACTCCGCCACAGCGCCGCCACACGCCTCGCCCGTAGCCCACAACTCGACCGTCGACGGGTTCTCGCGCACACTTGCGCCCTGTTCCAGACGCACGTTCCTTACGCTGTGCTCGTCCGAGGCGGACAGAGAGGTGCGCGCACCAAAGACGACCGACCACGTTTGCGATGTGGCGGCAGTCTCCCAACCGGGCACGAGCAGGCCTGAAGGTACCAACGAGAGGTTAAGGCTTGCGGCAAGGAGAGAACGGGCAAGTCTGGGCGAGCGCGGGCGCAAGTGGGCGGGCGCGGGCAAGAGGGTGCGTGAGCAGGCAAAGCAAGCACCGTCGACGTATGTATGGCCGTCGTGAAGCACGCTCAGGCGCTCCTCGACGATCTCGATCGTCGCCGGCACAAAGTGGTGCGTGCGGAAGACGTGGAGTGCGCGAAAAGATCGGCCGGTGTCCGGCACCTTGTTGAAGACGCACACGCCGCCCCAGGCACCCTCGCAGTAGGAGCAGCCTGGAGCGTGGCTGCACGCGACGCGTGTCTCGCAGTTGCGGCAGTTGTGCGAGTCGCAGCGGGCAGGGTGCTGCGCATCGAGCCGCAACGTGAGGAGTCGGGCGCCTCTCCACCACACCGTCAGGCGCGCCGCAACACTGCGGTTATGGGCGGGCTCAGCGGAGGTGAGAGCTGCAGCACTGCGGTATGGGCAGGCTAGGCGGAGGCGAGATTGCTCGATCGAAGTCTCAGAGGAGGTGAGGGCAGCGGGTGTGAGGGGAGCAAAGGGCTCAATCGGGTGGGGGCGGAGGAGGTCCAGTGATGTCCTCACCTCGCAAAGGAAATCGCCAGAGAGTCAACCACGCCTCTCTCATCGACTTGCATTCCTCGCGGCACAGCAGCGAAGCTGACGGAGAACCCCTCGCCGCCAGTGCCACGACCGACAAGTAGCTCAAAGCTCAGGCGCAGGGCCGCACTTGCCAAGGAATTGGTCAGAGGCGGCGGTACAACCAGTGTGCCAATGTTCTCGAAGCTCGCTGAACCAGTTGTCTCCACATCTTGCGCGCCCGGGCGGGTGAGACGCACCAGGTCGCCATGACGTTGGGCGCTGCCGTAGAACATGGAGGTATTCAATGCGACGCCTTCCAGCAAGGAAGTCGCAGCACCAGTTTCCAGCGCTGGTGGTGCTGTGCACACCGCATTCCCGCCAACAACGGTAGCAGGCGCGCTGCCCGCCGTGCCGAAGTGACAGGCGGTGGCAGCACAACCAGCGGGCAGCGGCAGCGTGACAATCGAGCCGCCCTGCGCTGGACCAGCCATTGGCGCCAACGCGTACACTGCAGCCAGGAGTGCGGCCACCATAGGAAGTTCGGCTCCGGCGTGGGTTGCCCAGGCCAGGGGCACAGCCCAAGCAGCGCGGCAGTCCAACGAGCCGCTGGTGACTATCACCGACCGAAGCTCGCCTCTCACCACCCTCCAGCCTGAACACCGTGACGGACCGCTCCACCCCGCGAGGCTGGCGGCAGAGAAAGATGGAGGCTTATAAAGCTTAGCTCAGCAGGGAAAAAGTCCGCTTGTTACACCAAGTAAGGTTGTTAGTCTAACCTAACTTACACCAACTGTCCACTAGTGCTTGTCTCTAGCCCAGTAAACTCGGGGGTCCATGCTGGTCGAGCGGAGAGAGAGCGGAGCAGGAGCGGAGT
>MDSY01077846.1_pt1 | contig 22280 bp, 36 predicted proteins | sample 811131 | NCBI WGS metagenome assembly MDSY01 (sample SAMN05326643, study PRJNA326480) | marine metagenome | isolation source: seawater | place: Atlantic Ocean: South West | collected 2010 | reverse complement strand
AGAACTACGCAAAATTTAGAAGTTGTAAAAATTGACTTAGCAAGAAACCTAATATTAATTAAAGGTGCTGTTCCTGGCTCTAAAGGCTCAGATGTAACTATTAGTCCAGCTGTCAAAAATAAGGTTGATGCCTAATGGAATTCAAGATCATAGACAAAAAAGGAAAAGTTTCTACAAAGACTGTTTCAGCCTCTGATGCTACTTTCGGTAAAGATTTCAATGAAGCTTTGATTCATCAATTAGTTTCTTCTTATAATTCAAATGGTCGTTCAGGAACAAGAGCTCAAAAAACAAGAGCGGAAGTTCATCACAGTACAAGAAAACCATTTGCCCAAAAAGGTACTGGTAGAGCAAGAGCAGGAATGACCTCGAGCCCAATATGGCGAGGAGGAGGCCGCGCATTTCCAAATAGGCCTGATGAGAACTTTGCGCAAAAATTAAATAAAAAGGCTTATAGAGCAGGAATGAAGTCAATACTTTCTGAATTAGTTAGGCAAGATAGGCTGTCTGTTATTGAAGAGTTTAAGGTCGATCTTCCTAAAACAAAGCAGTTTCTAGATAAAATAAAAAATTTAGGTATTACAAAAAATGTACTCATTTTAATAGATACTTTTGATGAAAACTTATATTTATCTTCTCGAAATATTTCACATGCATTAGTAGTTGAGGCTAAACATGCAGACCCAGTAAGCCTAGTTCACTTTGATAAAGTTATTGCTACACCTGGCGCACTTAAACAATTAGAGGAGATGTTTGCATGAGTGATGCAATAAAATCAATAGATAAGGCGTTGCAGGCAATTTTAGCTCCTCAAATTACTGAAAAAGCAACAATGATTGCGGATAAGTACAACCAAGTTGCTTTTAAGGTCACTCAAAGTGCAACTAAGGCTCAGGTTAAAGATGCGATTGAAACTATGTTTAAAGTAGAAGTTAAATCTATAAATTTATTAAATGTTAAAGGCAAAGCAAAAAGAGCCGGAAAAACAATGGGTAAGAGAAACGATTGGAAGAAAGCCTATGTAAATCTTATGCCAGGACAAGAAATTAATTTTACAGGCGAAAAAGGATAAGGGATAGAAAATGGCAATCATTAAAGTAAAACCAACCTCACCCGGTAGAAGAGGCCTCCAAAAAGTAGTCACTGAAGGACTTCACAAAGGGAAGCCTTTCGCTCCTCTTCTAGAAAAGAAGAGTAAGAGTGCAGGGCGTAATCATCATGGAAGGATTACTGTTCGTCATCAAGGCGGAGGGCATAAGCAACATATTCGTATAGTCGATTTCAAGAGAACTAAAGACGGTATACCTGCAAAAGTAGAAAGAATTGAGTATGATCCAAATCGATCTTCGCATTTAGCTCTTTTATGCTACGCAGATGGGGAAAGAAAATATATTATTGCTCCAAAAGGTATAAAGGGGGGAGAAGAGCTTCTAAGTGGTGATCAAGCACCATTTAAGGTTGGAAACTGCTTACCTTTAAAAAGTATTCCTGTTGGAAGTACATTACATTGTATAGAACTTAAGCCAGGAAAAGGTGCTCAAATGGCTAGATCAGCTGGTACAAGTGTTCAACTTCTTGCTAGAGAGGGAATATATGCTCAAATAAGATTAAGGTCTGGTGAGATTAGAAAAATTCATGTAGATTGCAAAGCAACGATTGGATCCGTAGGTAATGAAGAATACTCACTCAGATCTATCGGGAAAGCTGGAGCTATGAGATGGAGAGGAGTTAGGCCTACAGTAAGAGGGGTAGTAATGAATCCAGTTGACCACCCTCATGGTGGCGGTGAAGGAAGAAGTTCTGGCGGTAGGCATCCAGTTAGCCCATGGGGAGTACCTACAAAAGGCTATAGAACAAGAAATAATAAGAGAACTGATAATATGAGGCTGAGTCGTCGCCCATCAAATAAAAGGTAAAAAATAAATATGTCACGCTCAATTAAAAAAGGACCATTTGTTGACTCGCATCTTTCTAAGAAAGTTGAGGTAGCAGCTGAGACAAGAGATCGTAAACCTATTAAAACCTGGTCAAGGCGCTCAACAATTTTACCAAATTTTATTGGCTTAACAATAGCGGTTCATAATGGTAGGCAACATGTCCCAGTTTTAATTTCAGAAAACATGATCGGACATAAGCTAGGTGAATTTGCTACAACAAGAACATTTAAAGGCCACATTGGCGATAGGAAGGCGAAATAGTTATGGCTATTGAAGTTTCAGCAATTTTAAAAGGTGTGAGAATTTCACCTCAAAAAGCAAGGCTTGTCGTTGATATGATAAGAGGCAAAAAAGTAGATAACGCACTAAATATATTAAATTTTAGTCCTACAAAAGGAGCTGAAATTGTAAAAAAAGTTGTTGAATCTGCAATTGCTAATGCTGAACATAATAACGGTGCTGATATCGATGAATTAAAAATCAAAACTATATACGTAGATCAAGGAACTGTATTAAAGAGAATTCGTGCACGTGCTAAAGGGCGAGCAGGAAAGATTACTAAACCAACCTGTCACATAACTGTGACTGTAGGTAACTAAAAGGCTAACTATGGGGCAAAAAATAAATCCAACTGGTTTTCGTTTAGCAATAAATAAAAATTGGTCTTCAAAATGGTATTCAAATTCTAAAAATTTTCCTATCTTATTAAATAATGATATTAAAGTTAGAGCATTTTTGAATAAAAAATTAGCTTCAGCTGCAGTTAGTAAAATTCTGATTGAGAGACCTGCTAAAAATGCAAAGATAACTATATTTACTGCAAGACCAGGAATTGTAATTGGGAAAAAAGGTGAGGATATTGAAACACTTCGTTCAAGTATCCAAGGTCTAATGGGGATACCTGTTCAATTAAATATTGAAGAAGTGAGGAAGCCAGAAATTGACGCAACTTTAATTGCTCAAAGTATCGCACAGCAACTTGAAAAAAGAGTTATGTTTAGAAGAGCTATGAAAAGAGCGATGCAAAATGCAATGAGACTTGGGGCTCAAGGTATAAAGATTATGAGTTCTGGAAGATTAAATGGTATTGAAATTGCTAGGACAGAATGGTACAGAGAAGGTCGTGTGCCTCTTCATACGCTCCGTGCCGATATAGATTACGGGACTGCTAGAGCTCAAACAACTTATGGGATTATTGGAATTAAGGTTTGGCTCTTTAAAGGAGAGATTTTTGAAGATGATTCAAAGAATAAAACCGAAGAAGCGCCCACTGAAAAAATCGCAGAGGAAAGACCAAAAAGAACCATAAAATCTGTAACTAAAAAAGTAGAAGATTCAGAAAAAGTTAAAGTTATAAAAAAGAAAGAGTTAGTTAAAGATGAAAAAATTACTGACACAGAAAAACCTAAGAAAGAAGAGATATAAAGATGCTACAACCAAAAAAAAGTAAATATAGAAAGCAACACAAAGGGAGAAATCGAGGCCTTGCTACGACTGGAAATAAGGTAAGTTTCGGAGATTTTGGCTTAAAAGCAACTGGACGAGGTAGGATAACTGCTAGGCAAATTGAAGCGGGTAGAAGAGTTATGACTCGTCATATAAAAAGGGGAGGCCGAGTTTGGATAAGAATATTCCCAGACAAGCCGATTACAAAAAAACCTGCCGAAGTCAGAATGGGTAAGGGTAAGGGTAGTGTTGAATATTATGTTGCTGAAATACAGCCTGGAAAAATGCTCTACGAAATGGATGGAGTTTCTGAAGAAATAGCCAGAGAAGCATTCCGCTTGGCAGCTGCAAAGCTACCACTATTAACTGTCTTTGCTTCTAGACACATTGGTGCTTAAGGAGAGTTATTATGAATACAGCTGAGCTAAGAAAAAAAACAACGGAAGATTTAGGTAAAGAATTAGTTGAGTTAAGGAAGGCTCAATTTAATTCTCGAATGCAAGTCGCAACTCAACAAACTAATAAAAATGATCAATTGGGTAAGCTAAGAAAAGATATTGCTCGGGTCATGACTGTTCTTACTGAAAAAAAAGGTAAAAAATAATTATGACTGATACAGCAAAAATCGTAAGAACTGTAACTGGTAAAGTTGTTAGTAATAAAATGGATAAAACAATAACGGTTAAGGTTGATAGAAAAGTTAAACACCCTTTACTGGGTAAAATAATTAATTTGTCAAATAAGTTTCATGCACATGATGAAAAAAATGAAATTAATGAGGGAGATATTGTTCAGATTACAGAGCAAAGACCTATTTCTAAAAGCAAATCATGGGTAGTAACAAAAGTTTTAACTAAAGCGAGAGTTATAGATAATTAAATTTAATGCAAAACTTGAGCTATAAGTTTAAATAGCATATAATTTGGCTCTTTTTGGCGCTCGGATTAAAAACAAAGCTAGCGCCCCAATACTGACCGGCGCGCATAGCGGATTAAGTTGGAGAATATATAAATGATACAAATGCAATCTAGGTTAGACGTTGCGGATAATACGGGCGCACGTTCTGTTATGTGTATAAAAGTTCTTGGTGGCTCAAAAAGACGTTACGCAGGTATAGGCGACTTAATAAAAGTTGCAATAAAAGATGCTGCACCTAGGGGCAGGGTTAAAAAGGGCGAAGTTTATGATGCGGTTGTAGTTAGGACTGCAAAAGGAGTTAGGCGTCCAGACGGATCATTGATTAAATTTGATGGGAATGCTGCAGTATTATTAAATGCAAAACTTGAGCCAATTGGAACAAGGATTTTTGGACCAGTTACTCGTGAGTTGAGAACAGAACAATTTATGAAAATTGTTTCTCTAGCTCCTGAGGTTATTTAGGGAAAAGTATGAATAAGATTCGTAAAGGTGACAAAGTCATAATCAATACAGGTAAAGATAAAGGTAAAAATGGGATTGTATTATCCCTTGTAAATGATAAAAAAGTCCTTGTTGAAGGTTTGAATATGGTTAAAAAACACACTAAACCAAACCCGGCTAAAGGCGAACAAGGTGGATTGGTAAGTAAAGAAATGCCACTTGATTTGTCAAATATAGCCATCTTCAATAGCTCAACAAAGCAGTCAGATAAAGTAACATTTAAAACACTAAAAGATGGAAAAAAAATTCGTATTTATAAATCTAATCAAGAAGCAATAGACGTTTAGGAAGAAATTATGGCCCGTTTAAATGAATTTTATAATGATACTGTTGTTAAAAAACTTACAGAACAGTTTAACTATAAATCAGTTATGGAAGTTCCAAGAATAAAAAAAATAACCCTTAATATGGGTGTTGGTGAGGCTGTAGCTGATAAGAAAATTATGGAAAATGCGGTAGGTGATATGGAAAAAATCGCAGGGCAAAAGCCTATTGTTACTGTAGCAAAAAAATCAATAGCAAACTTTAAGGTTAGAGATGATTATCCGGTTGGTTGCAAGGTTACACTTCGAAAGTCAAATATGTATACCTTTTTAGATAGATTAATTAATGTTGCAATTCCTAGAGAGAGAGATTTTAGGGGCTTATCAGCAAAATCGTTCGATGGCCGAGGAAATTATAATATGGGTATTAAGGAACAAATTATCTTTCCTGAAATTCAATTCGATAAAATTGATGTTTTAAGGGGTATGAATATAACAATTACAACTACTGCAAAAACTGACGAAGAAGCTCAGGCACTTTTGGCTGCTTTCAGTTTTCCATTTACGAGGTTAAGGTAAATTATGGCTAAATTATGTATGACTGAAAGAGAAATCAAGAGAACTAAGATGGTTGAAAAGTATAAGACTAAAAGATTAGAGTTAAATACTATTATTAAAGATTCAAGCGCGACAAAAGAGCAGCAAGCTGAAGCTAGGTTAAAATTACAAAATTTACCTAAAAATTCAAGCCCAGTAAGACTCAGAACTCGTTGTGCTTTAACAGGCCGCCCAAGAGGTGTTTATAGAAAATTTGGTATTGCTAGAAGTAAGCTACGCGATCTTATGTTAGCTGGCGAAGTTCCTGGCATAACTAAAGCAAGCTGGTAGGGAGAAGATAAGATGAGCATGCATGATCCAATTGCAGATATGTTAACCCGAATCAGAAATGGGCAAATGAGAAATAAAGTCTCAGTATCCATGCCTGCATCTAAAGTAAAGCAATCTATTGCAGCAGTTCTTAAAGATGAAGGTTATATTGAAGCTTATAAGATAGATGCTAACGAAGGAAAACCGTTACTAAACATTGAGTTGAAATATTATGCAGGACAACCTGTTATTGAGAAAATACAAAGAATAAGCAAACCTGGTCTAAGAATATATAAGTCTAGGGACAATCTTCCAAAGGTAATGAATGGGCTTGGGGTAGCAATTTTAACTACTTCCAAGGGTGTAATGACTGATATCAAAGCAAGAGCCGCAGGAATTGGTGGCGAAGTGCTTTGTTATGTTGCTTAATAAGGGAAAATAATGTCTAGAATTGCTAATAATCCAGTGAACCTCCCTGAAAAAGTAGAAGCTAATATTACCGAAACTGGTATTACTATTAAAGGGCCTTTAGGAGTTTTAACTCAAATATTAACAGGAGATGTTGATATTAAAAAAGAAGATTCATTATTAAAATTCATGGCTGCTAAAGAAACAAAGCACTCTAAGGCAATGTCTGGAACGGTTAGATCACTTGTTTATAATATGGTCGTCGGTGTTACAGAAGGTTTTGAAAAAAAATTGCAATTAATTGGGGTTGGTTATAAAGCACAAGTTCAGGGAAATAAAATAAATTTGGAGTTAGGCTTTTCTCATCCTGTCAATCATGATTTGCCAGAGGGAGTTACAGCTCAAACTCCTAGCCCAACTGAAATAGTTTTAAAAAGCTCCAACAAACAGGTAGTTGGACAGGTTGCGTCAGAAATTAGAGCCTATAGACCACCTGAACCATATAAAGGTAAAGGCGTTAGATATAGTGATGAGTATGTAGCAATCAAAGAAGCCAAAAAACAATAGAGGTTAATGATGAATATAAATAATTCAAGGTTAAGAAGAGCAACAAAAACAAGAGCTAGGATGGCAGTATTAAATAAAACAAGATTAACTGTGTTTAGGTCTAATACGAATATTTATGCTCAAATAATTGAAGGCTCTGAAAATAAAGTGATTGCTTCAGCATCAACTGTTGAAAGTGATGTTAAGAAAAAGTTAAAGAAAACAAGTAATACTGATGCGGCAATTGAGGTAGGTAAACGTATTGCTGAAAAAGCATTAAAAGCTGGCGTAAAAATTGTAGCTTTTGACCGGTCGGGATATAGATATCATGGCCGCATAAAAGCTCTTGCTGACGCTGCCCGTGAAAATGGATTGACCTTTTAATATTAATTAGGACGTATACATGGCACAAGATAAAAGAGCAAAGCATCAAAAGCAAGATCAAAACCAGACTGATGGTTTAAGAGAAAAAATGATAAACGTTAATCGTGTCACTAAGGTTGTTAAGGGTGGACGTATCATGAGTTTTGCTGCTTTAAGTGTTGTAGGCGATGGTGACGGTGCTGTAGGGATGGGCAAAGGTAAAGCAAGAGAAGTGCCTTTAGCTGTTCAAAAAGCAATGGAAGAAGCTAAAAGAGAAATGATTAAAGTAAAACTTAATAATGGCACATTATATCACTCAGTTATTGGTAAACATGGTGCTGCAAAAGTTGTTATTCTTCCAGCCTCTGAAGGTACTGGTATTATAGCTGGTGGCGCAATGAGAGCTATATTTGAGGTAATGGGAATAACTGATGTTCTTGCGAAATGTATAGGCTCAGCAAATCCATATAACGTAGTAAGGGCCACTTTAAATGGGTTGGCTTCTATGAATAATCCAGCAGATATTGCAGCTAAAAGAGGAAAAACAGTTGAGGAAATTAGAGGATAGTTATGGCTAAAGATACGAAATCAACAGTTAAAGTTACACTTATTAAAAGTCTTATAGGAAGAACTGCATCTCAAAAAGCATCAGTATCAGGTCTAGGTCTTAGAAGACTTCATCATACTGTAGAGTTAATTGATACTCCTCAAGTAAGAGGAATGATAAATGCAGTAAATTATCTTCTTAAGGTGGAAAGTTAAAATGAAATTAAATACAATCAAGCCAGCAGAAGGCTCAAAAAAAGATACACGAAGAGTTGGTCGTGGAATTGGTTCAGGTTTTGGCAAGACAGCAGGCCGTGGTCATAAAGGACAAAAATCAAGAACTGGTGGCTTTCATAAGGTAGGTTTTGAAGGTGGTCAAATGCCGATACAAAGAAGGCTTCCTAAAAGAGGCTTTAAATCTATGACAAAGGAATTCAATGCCACAGTAAGAACTAGTGAATTAAGTAAACTTAAATCAGATGTTGTTGATTTACTGAGTCTTAAAGAAGCTAAGTTAATATCAAATTTGTCACGAAATGCAAAAATATTTTTATCTGGTGAAGTGACAAAGAAATTTAAAATTCAAGGGATTCATTTATCTAAAGGAGCTAAGAAAGCAATTGAGTCAGCTGGAGGAGTTATTGAAAATCCTACAGAAGAAACCATAGCCAAAAAAAAACCAGTTTCTAAGGAAGTAGAAGCTAAAAAGCCAGCAGCAGCTAAAAAGCCAGCAGCAGCTAAAAAGCCAGCAGCAGCTAAAAAGCCAGCAGCAGCTAAAAAGGATTAACTGATTTGGCAGAAAATAGCACATTAGGGGCTTTAGGTAAGATGGGCGAACTAAAAAGTCGCTTACTCTTCTTACTAGGCGCTTTAATTATTTTTCGTTTTGGGGCTCACATTCCTGTTCCTGGGATAGATCCAGTAGAGTTACAAAAACTTTTTGATACTCAGAGTGGTGGAATATTGGGAATGTTTAATATGTTTTCTGGTGGTGCATTAAGTCGCTTCACTGTTTTTGCTTTAGGTATTATGCCTTATATTTCAGCATCAATCATTATGACACTTATGACATCAATGTCTGAGAAGTTAAAAGAGTTAAAAAAAGAAGGACAAAGCGGTCAAAGAATAATTACAAAATACACGAGGCAAGCAACGGTAGTTTTAGCAGCATTCCAGGCTCTTGGGATCACTGTGGCACTTGAAGCTCAACCTGGATTGGTTCTAGACCCAGGCCTAGCTTTCCGATTAACAGCTATGGTTACCCTAGTTAGTGGAACAATGTTTTTAGTTTGGCTAGGTGAGCAGATCTCTGAAAGAGGAATTGGTAATGGTATATCAATGATTATTTTTGCTGGGATAGTTGCAGGACTTCCAAGTGCTCTAGGAAACACTTTGGAATTAACAAGAACTGGAGCATTTTCAATACCCTTAGTATTCTTTTTATTCGTTGCAGTTGTTTTAGTTACAGCATTGGTAGTTTTTGTAGAGAGAGGTCAAAGACGAATTACAATTAATTATGCAAAACGCCAAGTTGGTAATAAGTTGTATGGAGGTCAATCTTCACATTTACCTTTAAAGATAAATCAAGCTGGAGTAATTCCAGCAATATTTGCTTCTAGTGTAATCTTATTCCCAGCAACTATAGCCGGATGGTTTGGTTCAGGAGAAAATATGTATTGGTTAAAAGATATTAGTGCCGCCATCTCACCAGGACAACCGATTTATATTATATTATTTGCATTTGCTATTATCTTTTTCGCATATTTTTATACTGCAATTACATTTAACCCAAATGAAACAGCTGAAAATTTAAAAAAAGGTGGCGCATTTGTTCCTGGTATTCGACCAGGAGAGCAAACTGCCAGGTACATTGATACAATTATGGGGAGATTAACTCTTATTGGGGCGATATATATGACTTTAGTTTGTCTTTTGCCTGAGCTTTTAATTCTTAAATTTAATACACCATTTTATTTTGGTGGAACCTCATTATTAATTATAGTTGTTGTAACTATGGACTTTATGAATCAAGTTCAGTCACAAATGATGTCTTATCAATATGATGGCCTACTAAAGAAAGCAAATTTTAAAGGAAATAGTGGGGGTCCAAGATAATTGGGAAAAGAAGATACATTAGAAATGGAAGGCGAGGTTCTTGAGAATCTACCTAATGCAACTTTTAAGGTAAAGCTAGAAAATGATCATGTGATTTTGGGGTATATTTCTGGAAAAATGAGAATGAATTACATAAGAATATTACCTGGAGATAAGGTCACAGTCGAGATTTCTCCTTATGATTTATCAAAAGGTAGGATAACTTTTAGAGCTAAGTAAATTAAATAGTAATTGAAATAAAAGGAAATATTATGAAAGTAAGAACATCAGTAAAACCATTATGTCGTAATTGCAAAGTAGTTCGACGCAATGGTGTTGTTAGGGTGATCTGTAGTAAAGATCAACGACATAAACAAAGACAAGGCGCATGCCACTAACTTTATCATTGTTATGTGAGTGAAAAATAGTTATAATTCACGGCTTTGTAAAACATATGTAGTTTTTAATTAGGAGTAAGAAATGGCACGAATTGCAGGGGTAAACGTACCAGATAGCAAGCATACTGAAATTGCTTTGACATCAATCTATGGTGTAGGAAGGACTATCGCAAAGAAAATTTGCCAAGCCGTTGGTATTAAATCGTCAACTAAAATTAAAGACTTAGATGATTCGGATTTAGAAAAATTAAGGGAACAGTTGGGAAGCTATGTAGTTGAGGGAGATCTCAGAAGAGAAGTATCAATGAATATCAAAAGATTAATGGATTTGGGGTGTTATCGAGGGCAAAGGCATCGAAGAGGACTTCCTGTTAGAGGCCAAAATACTAAAAATAATGCAAGGACTCGAAAAGGTCCTATCCGCGCAATTAAAAAATCTTAGGGATAAATAATAATGGCACAAGATAATGTAAGGGTTAAGAAAAAAATTAAAAAAAATGTATCTGAAGGTATAGCTCATGTGCATGCTTCATTTAATAACACAATAATAACTATTACAGACAGACAAGGTAATACTCTTTCTTGGGCTACTTCTGGTGGCGCTGGTTTTAAGGGTTCTAGAAAAAGTACACCATTTGCAGCTCAAGTTGCTGCAGAGGCTGCAGGAAAAGCTGCTCAAGAATTTGGCGTTCAAAATATTGAGGTAAGAATTAAAGGTCCTGGTCCAGGAAGAGAGTCTTCAGTAAGAGCTCTTAATTCTATTGGTTTAAAAATCACAAGTATTCAGGATGTAACCCCAATGCCACATAATGGTTGTAGACCACCAAAGAAAAGAAGAATTTAATAATGTTTAATCAGAAGTTTAATAATTAGGACAAATACTAATGGCTAGAAATCTTGATCCAAAATGTCGACAGTGCCGAAGAGAAGGAGAAAAACTTTTCCTTAAGGGTGAAAAATGCTTTACAGAAAAGTGCGGTATTGAAAAAAGAAATTATCCTCCAGGCCAGCATGGTCAAAGGCGAGCGAGTAGACTATCAGATTATGGTGTTCAGCTCAGAGAAAAGCAAAAGCTTAGAAGAATTTACGGCATACTTGAAAAGCAGTTTAGAGGGTACTATGCAGAAGCTGATAGAAAAAAAGGTATTACAGGTGATAATTTATTACAGATGCTTGAATCAAGATTAGATAATGTGACCTATAAAATGGGTCTAGGTGCTTCTAGGACTGAAGCTAGACAGATAGTTAAGCATAATAGCGTACTTGTTAATGGAAAAAGGGTAAACGTACCTTCATACCAAGTTCAGCCCGGCGATGAAATTTCTGTTAATAACAGTTCGAAAAATCAATTAAGAATTAAGGCTGCACTCGAAGCAGCTGAAGAAAGAGGGTTTCCTGAGTGGCTTGAAGTTAATACTAAGAAATTATCAGGTATTTTTAAGAATAAGCCAGAGAGAGATGACCTTCCTTCAACAATTAATGAATCATTAATTGTTGAGCTTTATTCAAAATAATTTAGTTTAGAAAGTAAATAAAAGGATAACTATGCAAATAAGCCCTACCGAATATTTAAAACCAAGAATTGTAGATGTTGATATTGTTTCTGAACAAAGAGCAAAAGTAGTTTTGGAGCCAATGGAAAGAGGATTTGGATTCACTTTAGGAAATGCTTTAAGAAGGGTTCTGTTGTCATCCATTCCTGGTTTTGCTATTACTGAGGTAAAGATTGATGGAGTGGTTCATGAATACTCAACAATTGATGGGGTTCAGGAAGATGTTGTTGATGTGCTTTTGAATATGAAAAAGATAGCACTTAAGATTCATAACAATACAAGTGGAAAAATAACATTAAGTAAAAATGAAGAAGGCGAGGTAACTGCTGGAGATTTTGAGGTTGGACATGATATTGAGGTAATGAATCCACAACATGTTATTGCTCATCTAAATAAGGGTGGAAAATTAAACATTGAGGCTAAGGTAGAAATGGGCAGAGGCTATCAACCTGTTCCTGCAAGAAAAAAAACTAATGAAGATGAAAAAGAATTAGGTTTCATAGCAATTGATGCATCATTTAGCCCAATCAGTAAAGTAAGTTATTTTGTTGAAAGTGCTCGAGTTGAGCAGAGAACAGACTTAGATAAATTAATTATGGATGTAGAGACCAATGGTGTAGTTGAAGCAGAACAAGCAATTCGTGATGCTGCATTTATTTTAAGAGGGCAACTATCAGTTTTTGCTAATCTGGAAAGTGAGCTAACTGAAGTTGAGGTGCAACAAGCACCGGAAGTTGACCCTGTATTATTACGCCCAGTAGACGATCTTGAGTTGACAGTAAGATCAGCTAATTGTTTAAAAGCGGAGAGTATTTATTACATTGGAGATCTAATTCAGAGAAATGAGAGTGATTTATTAAAAGCACCTAACTTAGGAAGAAAATCACTTAATGAAATCAAAGAAATTCTTTCAGTCAAGGGATTGTCTTTAGGAATGAAAGTAGAAAATTGGCCACCAGCAGGAGCTGGAACAGTATAAAAATAAAGAATTTGGAGTAATAAAATGCGACATGGAAAGGCACATAGAAAACTAAATAGAACAAGTAGCCATAGAAAAGCTATGTTTAAAAACATGACTACTTCTTTATTAAAACACGAAGTAATAAGAACTACTCTACCTAAAGCAAAAGAACTTAGAAAATATGCGGAACCTCTAATTACTTTAGCAAAAGAATCAACAGTTCATAACAAGCGACTAGCTTTTAATAGATTAAGGGATAGAGATATAGTTGTAAAATTATTTGGTGAACTTGGCCCTAGATATAATAATCGTAAAGGTGGGTATTTAAGAATTCTTAAGTGCGGCTCTCGTAAAGGTGATAATGCTCCAATGGCTTATGTTGAGCTAGTTGATCGCCCAGCAGAGGTTGTTGAGTCGAAACCAGCAGAGGTTGTTGAGTCGAAACCAGCAGAGGTTGTTGAGTCGAAACCGGCAGCTAAGAAACCGGCAGCTAAGAAACCGGCAGCTAAGAAAGATTAGTTTTTATAAAAAAGAAAAAAGCCAGCTATAGCTGGCTTTTTTATTATATGTATTTATTAATAAATACATATAATAGTATTGTTAAATAAAAAAAAGTAGTGAATTTTAGAATGAAAAAAAATATAGAAAGATCAGAGAGCCTACATGAAATAATTGAGCAAATTAATGAGCTGCTAGATAATAATAAGTTAGTTAATAATATTATTGAAAATAAGGATTTACCTAAGCAAAGATTGATAAATAATTTAGTCGATAAAAAAAACTTAAATAAACTTCAGAAACTTCTTAATGAACTTCATCCAGCAGATATTGCAGATATTTTAGAATCCATACCTATAGAAACAAGACTAACAGTTTGGAATTTAATTAAAACAGAAAATGATGGAGATATTCTAATTGAGGTATCTGATGCAGTAAGACAAACATTAATTGCAGATATGGATAGTACAGAGTTATTAGCTGCAACGGAACATTTAGAAGCTGATGAAATTGCAGATATTGCATCTGATCTCCCAAAGAATGTTCTTCAGGATTTATTAGAAAATCAAGATATTCAAAATAGGAAGAGACTTGAAACAGCTCTATCATATCCAGAAGAAACTGTTGGCGCGCTTATGGATTTTGATGTTGTTACGATTAGAGAAAATGTAAATCTAGAGGTGGTTTTGAGTAACTTAAGAAAAATTAAAAAACTTCCTGATCATACAGATAAATTATTTGTTATAAATGGAAATAATACAATCATAGGAATTCTGCCACTAGATAGACTTATTGTTAATCAGGCTAATACTCATGTAAAAGATATTATGTCCAAAGATGTTGTTTTGTTTAATCCTGAGGATATTGCTCATGAAGCATCAAATGCATTCGAAAGATACGATTTAGTTACTGCTCCGGTAGTAGATTCTGATAGAAAATTAATAGGAAGATTAACTGTAGATGCTGTGATGGATTATATTAGAGACGAAACTGAAAGTGAAAAGTTATCAATGGCTGGACTTCGTGAAGAAGAGGATATGTTTTCATCAATATGGAAATCAGTACAAAATCGATGGGCATGGTTGGCAATAAATTTGGTTACAGCATTTATTGCATCTAGAGTAATTGGAGTATTTGAGGGATCAATAGAAAAAGTTGTGGCTTTAGCGGCTTTAATGCCAATAGTTGCAGGTATTGGAGGTAACTCTGGTAATCAGACTACAACAATGATTGTGAGAGCTATGGCTATAGGGCAGGTTACGTTTAGCAATTTGAGATTTTTATTATATAAAGAAATAAGTGTGGCTTTGTTAAATGGTATTCTGTGGGGAAGTGTTCTGGGGTTATTCGCTTTTTTACTTTATGGAAATGAAAAATTAGGATATGTGATGACAGCAGCTATGATTTTGAATTTAATTCTTTCAGCCATAATGGGTGTTATGATTCCTTTATTAATGAATCGTTTCGGTAAAGACCCTGCAGTTGGATCAAGTGTTTTAATTACAGCAATGACAGATAGTGGAGGTTTTTTTATCTTCCTAGGTCTTGCAACATTAGTTTTAATATAAATTATGAATAACAATTTTGAATTTTTGAAAAATAATTTTAGTTTAGAGTTGCTACTAAGTGGGCCATTTTTAATTCAACTAGCCGTAATATTAGGAGCAATCAGCTTAGCTTTTTTTCTTGAAAGAGTAATTAGAAAAAATATTATAAAAAATATTGATCAGAAAGTATTAGTTTTAAAAGATACTTTTAAAATTTTAAGGCCAATAATAATGGCTGGAACAATTTCTCTAATTAAATATTTTTTAGACAATTCTCAGCCTACAAGGGTCTTATATATCGCCTTAACTATTTTAGGAGCCTTAATAGTTATTAGGTTAACTATTATATTATTCAGATACTTGCTACGACCAGGTCCATGGTTAAGGCCAATGGAAAATACAATAGCAGCTGTAATTGCACTGATATTTATCTTTAATGCATTTGGCGTAATTGATGATTTTAAATATTTTTTATCTGAAATTCAGTTCACATTTGGAAGTCAGACTTTATCTTTATTAATAATTTTACAAGTGATTTTTGGAGTGATAATTGCAGTTCTTATTGCTATGACTTTAGCTCAATTTTTAGAAAATCGATTGATGAAAATAGAAAATTCTAAACTTGATATGAATCAAAAAATTATGTTTGGGAAAATTTTGAGAATATCATTGTATGTATTTGCAATAATTGTAGCTCTTGATACTGTAGGTGTTGATTTAACGTTTTTTACAATTTTTGGTGGAGCATTTGGTGTTGGTTTAGCTTTTGGAATGCAGAAAATTGCAAGTAATTATATTTGTGGCTTCATTATATTAATTGATAAATCTGTTCGAATAGGGGATATTTTAGAAGTAGGTGAGCATTATGGACGTGTATCTTTAATTAAATCAAGGTTTACTGTTCTTAAAAGACTAGATGGCGTTGAGGTTGTTATTCCTAATGAATCTTGGATATCAGAAAATATTATTAACTATACTTATTCTGATAGAAAGACAAAAGTCCCTCTAGATATCCAGATTAGTTACTCATCTTCTGTAGATAAGGCCTTTGAAATTATATTAAAAGCTGTTAAAAATGAACCTAGAGTTCTTGATAATCCAGCTCCACAGGTATTTTTAAAGGAATTTGGCGATAGTGGAATTAATCTTCATGCTTCGATTTATATAAATGATCCAGAAGATGGTTCATTGGCCCTTAAATCTGATTTATATAGAACTATTTGGGATGAGTTTCAAAAGAATGATATTGGTATTCCATTCCCAACAAGAACCGTTGAAGTGTTAAACCAAAAAGAAATATTTTAAGTAATTATTTCTTACTTACTTTTTATAAAGTATTTATTTTATTTTATTTTCTTTGTATAAAACGTGCTTTCTTATCGTTGGATCAAATTTTTTAATTTCAATCTTGTCTGGTGTTGTTTTCTTATTTTTTGTCGTTGTATAGAAGTGGCCTGTACCAGCAGATGAATCCAGTCTTATTTTTTCTCTCATAATTATCCCTTAAACTTTTTTACCTTGTGCTCGCATCTTAGTTAGCACAGCATCAATTCCTAATTTATCGATTGTTCTGAGAGCCGCACAAGATATTCTCATTGTAATAAAACGGTTTTCACTTTCAACCCATATTCTACGACTTTGTAGATTAGGTAGAAATCTTCTGCGAGTCCTGTTGTTTGCATGTGAAACATTGTTACCCGTAGTTGTTTTTTTACCTGTTACTTCGCATTCACGTGTCATACTTTATCCCTCTTATTCAACAATCTTTTAGAAAGATGACCATTATCCACATAAACTACTGTCTTTTCAAGTCTTTTTTATGTTTTACCGGTGCTACCGAAACCACCTTCTCCTCTTTGACTTTTTGTGAAATCATCCACTAAATTAAAATCAGCTTGGGCAATTGGTACGATTACTAGTTGTGCAATTCTCTCTAAAGGATTAATTTGAAAGGCTTGCTTGCTTCTATTCCAGCATGAAATTAATAATTCGCCTTGATAATCAGAATCAATGAGTCCCACTAAATTTCCTAGAACAATACCTTTTTTGTGTCCTAAGCCAGAACGGGGTAATATCATTGCCGCATAATTTGAATCTTTTATATAAATAGAAATACCTGTTGGTATTAATAATGTTTCCCCTGGATCTATTAGTTTAATTTCTTCAATGCAAGCTCTTAAGTCTAATCCGGCGGATCCAATTGATTCATATTTTGGTAAATTTTTGCTTATTAGTGGATTGAGGATTTTGTAATCAATCGATAAAGTCATGAATAGTTCCCTTTGTATTAACTAACTTATATATGTGTTTTAATATATCTTTAGAAAGTTCTTTTTTACTTTTTTTTACTATATTTGTAACACCTAGGTGGTCAATCAAATATATCTCAGCCGATTCTTTCCCCATAGATTCTTTAATTGAGTTTGCAACAATCATATCTAATTTTTTATTTTTTAGTTTATCTTGTGAATTTTTAATAATTTTTTCACTTTCAGCAGAAAACCCTACACAAAAAAGGTTTTCATTGTTTAGTGAAACTTCATATAATATATCATCACTTTTCTCTAACTCTAATGTAATTCTAGTATTCTTTTTTTTTAATTTACCTAAAACTGCTTTGGGTAAATAATCTGAAATTGCAGCGACACTTATAAAAATATCATTATTTTTTACTTTTTCTAAAATAACTTGCTTCATAGTTTTATGGTTTGATGCATAAAAAGACTTTATTCCTAATGGCGGTTTTTCATCAGTTCGACCACACACCAAAGTGACATTAGCTCCATATGCATAAGCTGATTCAGCAATACTGAATCCCATCTTACCTGAGCTCAGGTTAGTTATTGCTCTAGCATCGTCTATGTTCTCGACAGTGCCTCCACAAGAAATAAGAATATTTTTATTCTTAAATAGTTGAACGCTTAAGCTTTTTTTAATATCAAGTAATAACACTTTCTCATTTACTAATCTTCCCATTCCCTCCTCTCCACATGCTTGCTCACCATTATCTGGTCCTGAGATAGTAATACCGTCTTTAGTGATTAGTGAAATATTTCGTTTAGTGGCTGGGGTCCCCCACATTTCTCTATTCATTGATGGCGCAATTAATAATGGACAATTTCTAGCTAAGCAAATATTAGTGAGAAGATCATCTGCTATTCCTTGGGAAACCTTAGCAATGAAGTTAGCAGATGCGGGTGCAATAATAATAAGATCAGATGCTCTAGATTGATTAATATGTTCCATCCCATTACCTTTTGATGGCTCCCACATATTTTCTAGTACTGGTTTACCTGATAAAGCTTGAAGAGTTAAGGGACTTACAAACTTTGTGGCAGACTTTGTCATTACAACTTGAATATCAGCGCCATTCTTTTTTAAAAGACGAATTAATTCGCCGACTTTGTAAGCTGCAATACCACCAGTTACTCCTAATATAATTTTTTTATTTAACATAATTTATAACATTTAAGATATTTTCGAATTTAATACATAATGATACTTATATTATAATAAAAGTATAACAAAGAATGTCGACTGTAATTGGTATAGATGGGTGCAGAGCCGGTTGGATTACAACAAAAATTCTAGATGATAAATCATTAAGTTTTCATGTAATCAAAAATTTAAACGATTGCTATATAAAAGATAGTAATTTAACGCATATTGGTATAGATATACCCCTTGAACTATCGAGAATAGGAAAAAGACCTGCTGAAGTTGAAGCAAGATTATTATTGAAAAAAAGATCTTGTACTATTTTTTCACCACCAACTATCAATGCTTTAAGATGTGATAGTTATATTCATGCTTGCGAAATAAATTTTAAAGAATCCGGTAAGCGTATTTCAAAACAATCATGGAACTTATTCCCTAAAATTAAAGAAACTCAGAAATTTTTAAAAAATGAATTTATTGTAAAACCTTCTGTATATGAGATTCATCCAGAATTAAGTTTTATGGCTATGAATAGTATGAAGGTTATAGAAGCAAGCAAAAAAAGTGATCTTGGTAAAAAAATACGTATTAAGCTAATACAAAATTTTTTCCCAAGTTTTCGTTTTGAATTAGTGCGAAAAAGGTATAAAGGAAATGATGTTCTAGATGATGATATTTTAGATTCTATATCTGTACTATGGTCAACATTAAGAATAGTTGATAATATTGCTCAGTTCGTTCCAAAAACCCCAAAGAAAACTAATATGAGAATATATTTCTAATTTATGATTAATTTAATTAAAACAAAATTAATTTGGATATTTTTATCTATTTTAGGTGCAATTGCTTTTTCTACAATAGCGCTTAGTCGAGATGAATCCATTAATGCATTATGGTTTATAACTGCTGCTGTATGTATCTATCTTGTCGCATATAGGTTCTATGGTGCCTGGATTGCAGCAAAAGTATTGGTTCTAGATGAATTCAAAGAGACGCCTGCTGTAAAAAACAATAATGGACGGGACTTTATCCCAACTAATAAATGGGTTGTATTTGGAACTCATTTTGCCGCAATTGCAGGGCCAGGACCTTTAGTTGGCCCAACACTTGCAGCACAATTTGGTTATTTACCAGGAACAATATGGATTTTAGTGGGTGCAGTTTTAGGTGGCGCAGTTCAAGATATGACCATTTTATTTTTTTCTGTTAGAAGGAACGGTAAAACTTTAGGTCAAATGGCTAAAGAAGAACTAGGCCAGCTTGCAGGAACAGCTTCTTTGATAGCTACTTTTGTAATTATGATTATATTGATATCTGTTTTAGGCCTCGTCGTAGTTAACGCAATGAAGCATAGTCCATGGGCCACATCAACAGTTGCAGCGACTATCCCTATCGCAATTATTATTGGGTTTTATATGCGCTTTATAAGACCTGGTCGTGTACTAGAGGCAACTGCAATTGGAGTAACTCTTTTGTTGTTTGCAGTTTATCTTGGGGGTGAGATTGATAAATCAGAAACATTGAGAGTCTATTTTGATCATGGTGGTTTATTTTTAGCATGGTCGATTATTCTTTATGGTTTTGCCGCTGCAGTTTTGCCAGTTTGGATGCTATTAGCCCCACGGGACTATTTATCAACTTTTGTTAAGCTTGGTACTATTATATTTCTCGCAATAGCTATAGCAATTTTGCAGCCAGATATAAAAATGCCAGCTATAACAAATTTTGCTGATGGGTCAGGACCAATATTTGGAGGTAGTTTATTTCCATTTGTTTTTATTACTATAGCTTGTGGGGCTATTTCTGGTTTTCATGCATTAATTTCTTCTGGGACAACGCCTAAGCTAATTGATAATGAGAAGTACATTCCTATGATTGGTTACGGAGGAATGCTCCTTGAATCTTTTGTTGCAATTATGGCAATGGTTGCAGCCTGTGTTTTAGAGCCTGGTGTTTTCTTTGCAATTAATAGTCCTGTAGGAATCGTTGGTTCAGACCCCTCAATGGTTATTCAAACAATCAATTCTTGGGGCTTTCCTGTGACCCAAGATCAAATGGAGCAGCTTGCTAAAGATGTTGGAGAGACTACCCTTTTTGCTAGAACAGGAGGAGCACCTTCTTTGGCAGTTGGCATGGCAAGTATTTTTGCTAATGCTTTTGGAAAAAATCTTTTAGCAATGTGGTATCACTTTGCAATTATGTTTGAAGCAGTTTTTATTTTAACTACATTAGATGCCGGCACAAGAGTTGGGAGATTTATGTTGCAAGATATTTTAGGAAACATTCATCCAAAATTAGGAAGAACTTCATGGCTCCCCTCTACAGTTTTAACAAGCGCAATTGTGGTTGCATGTTGGGGGTATTTTTTATATATAGGGGTTATCGATCCTAACGGTGGTGTAAATATTTTATGGCCACTATTTGGAATTTCCAATCAAATACTTGCCGCAATTGCATTAAGTGTGGGGACCGCGATTTTAATACGTACTGGTAGAGTTAAGTTCGCATGGATTACCGGAATACCATTAGCTTGGTTAGCAATTATTACTTCAACTGCTGCTTATCAAAAAATCTTTAGTGAGGATGTAAGGGTAGGATTTTTATCAGGTGCAAATGCCATGACTGAAAAAGTAAATTCAGGAATAGTATCAGAAGAAAAAATAAGTATCATGAATCAACTAATATTTAATCTTAGGTTTGATGCTGTAATTACAGCAATTTTAACGATAGTTTTATGGTTGGTTATTTTTGATGTTTTAAAACTATTATTAAATAAAAAATACAAACAGTCTGGATTAGTAAATTGAGCATACTTAAAAATATATGGAAGTTTATAAGAACTTTAAGTGGAGATGACGCCTATGAGGTTTATTTGAATAATTTCATAACTTGCAAGGACCATTCCAACAAGAAGCCGTTAAGCAGAAAAGATTTTTATTGCCAGCAGCTTCAGGAAAAATGGAATAAAATAAATCGATGCTGTTAACTACACTTTATTTTTTGTTACAAGAAACATTCCAATTCCAAATCCAATCATTGGTATAGTAAGCCATTGACCCATAGATAGATTTAGATAAAAAAGACCTAAAAAACTATCTGGCTCACGAGTAAATTCAACTAGAAATCTAAATAAACCATAAAAAATTAAAAATAATGCTGAAATACTTCCGGCTGCTCTTTTCTTCTTTGAATATAAGTAGAGTATTAAGAATAAAAATAAACCTTCAAATAGAGCTTGGTAAAGCTGGGAGGGATGCCTTGCTATTTTATCAACAACAGGAAAAATCATTCCCCAAGGCAAATCTGAAGGCCTACCCCATAATTCTTGATTAATAAAATTTCCAATTCTTCCAAAACCTAAACCTAAAGGAACTAAAGGAGCTATAAAGTCTGTTAACTTTAACCAAGAAATATGATGTTTTTTCGTAACAAAAATAAGGCTTATCAAGACTCCCAAAAATCCCCCATGAAAAGACATTCCTCCTTGCCAAAAAGCAAATACTTCATCTAAATTTGATAGGTAATAAGTAGGTTGATAAAAGAAGACATATCCAAGTCTTCCTCCGAAAATAACACCTAAAGCCCCATAAAAAAAAGTATCATCAAGAATCTTCTCGTTTATATCACTCCACCATATTTTTTGTAACTGCTTTTTACCAAGATAAATAAATGATAAAAAAGCAAAAAAATACATTAATCCATACCAATAAAGTTTTAATGGGCCAATTTGGAAGGCAATAGGGTCTATTTGAGGATGAATAAGCATTATTATAATTATAAGTGTAAAATTCTAATTATTAAATTAATCATATGAGATTGTAATGCCTGAATATAGATCTAGAACAACGACGCATGGAAGAAATCAAGCAGGTGCTAGGGCACTTTGGCGAGCTACAGGGATGAAGGATGGTGATTTTGATAAGCCGATGATCGCAGTGGTGAACTCTTTTACTCAATTTGTACCTGGCCATGTCCACTTAAAGGATATGGGGCAGT
>MDSY01156536.1_pt1 | contig 22287 bp, 23 predicted proteins | sample 811131 | NCBI WGS metagenome assembly MDSY01 (sample SAMN05326643, study PRJNA326480) | marine metagenome | isolation source: seawater | place: Atlantic Ocean: South West | collected 2010 | reverse complement strand
GAAGTAACGTTCCCTACGTCCCGTAGACAAGATTTTTTTTTAAAACAATGAATCTACCAAAAGATCCGATATTTTCGATCCTGTTATTTAGCTCATAATTAATACGGAAAGCGAAAGACTCGCGCCATTAGTGAACGCACATGACAAAAAGTGCGACTTTCTCTTACTTCCAAATTTTACCACACATCTAAGCGGGGCAACCGCTTGGCAAACTTTTGGCGAGAAAAACGGTGTCTTATCGTTTTGAAAACTGTGGTCGCTTCCGCGCTTTGCGTAGGCCGATTTTCTTTCTCTCTACTGCACGCGCATCTCGGGTTAAGAACCCTGCTTGGCGCATTGGGCCTCGGAAGTTTTCGTCAAAATCAACTAGGGCACGGGCGATGCCGTGGCGAATTGCACCGGCTTGGCCTGAGTTCCCACCGCCGCGAACGGTAATTTTCACGTCTAGCTTGTCGGTCATGTCAGCCACCTCTAGTGGTTGACGCACAACCATTCGTGAGGTTTCGCGACCAAAAAATTCCTCCAAAGACTGCGCATTTACCGAAATCTTTCCAGTTCCAGTCGAAAGAAATACCCTGGCTGCCGCTGTTTTTCTGCGACCAGTACCGTAATTATAATCTGTCATCTCTGTAGCTCCAGAGCTTTAGGTTGCTGGGCGGCGTGCGGATGTTCTCCGCCTGCATAAACTTTTAACTTGCGAAACATAGCGCGACCTAATGGGTTCTTAGGCAGCATACCTCTGACTGCGATTTCAATCATTCGCTCTGGATGTTCAGCCCGCATAGTAGACACATCAGTGCTGCGGATACCACCAGGGTAACCAGAGTGTCGCCAGTACAACTTGCCTTTTTCTTTATTACCCGTAACCCGTACCTTTTCGGCGTTTACAACGACAATGAAATCTCCAGTGTCAACGTGGGGGGTGAATTCTGGCTTGTGTTTGCCGCGAAGCCGACTGGCTATCTCGGTTGCTATACGACCAAGGGTTTGATCTTCGGCGTCTATGACCCACCAGGATCTTTCAACGTCTTGCTCGCGCATGCTCACTGTTGTTTTCATTCTGTACCTCTTTTGCGCAGCGCTGACTTTATAAGTCAACTTTTATCAACGCTGTCGTGCGTCATTTGCTCTATGTTTGCTCTTCTATCAACCCAAATCCATTGCCGGACCTAAGGTCAATCACTTAATCACCATTAGTCTATTTCTTTAAGTACAAGACATTTCAATATGTTTTGTAACTGTACGTCTACACCTATCGTTTCTAGTCTGCCGTACTCTCGAGACATCGGCTCCGCCGACATCGCGTGTAAAACATAATCAACAGTCGTTTAAATGACTTTTTTCACCGACATTGACCAAAATTTAGTTTATCTCACAAGACCAATGCCTATGAGTCTGCGTCGGAATTTCGGGACGCGAATGATAGAGGAGCGCTAAGCGCTTTACAACTGAGAATTCGACTCTTTCGAGTTCCGGCTAACGGCTTGATGAGCTCCTGCCAAATATTCCTCAGATTGCATCTCTAATAATCGACTTTGCGTGCGCTCGAATTCAAATGCTAGGCGCCGCCCCTGATATAAAGTTGTTATCGATTGCTCTGCGGAAATAATTAACTTAACTCCCCGGTCATAAAACTCATCGACTAAACTGATAAACCGCCGAGCGGCATCCTCTCTATCAACCGTTAGGGTAGGAATACTGCTGACAAAAACCGTACTAAAGACTGTTGCCAACTCAATGTAGTCGTTCTGACTTCTTGGCCCTTCACATATATTCGCAAACTCAAACCAGACAACATCTCCCGCTAGCTTTTGCGCAAGGATCTTTCGGTTTTCAACCTCTAGAGCCACGTCATTATGCTCCGGCTCTGAGGCCAAAGCGCTAAAACTAGCTGCCATGCTCTGTTGCGCGACCTGGTCTAGCGGAAAGTGATAAAGCTCAGCTTGCTGCAATGTACGCAACCGGAAATCTTGGCCTTGGTCAATTTCCCAGATGTCGCAGTATTGATAAATTTGCTCTATTGCTGGCAAGAAGCGAGATCGCTGAAGGCCGTTCAGGTAAAGGTTTTGAGGTTCAACATTGGAAGTAGCAACCAAACTGACGCCCCGCGCAAACATTGCCGTCATTAACTCCCCCAGAATCATAGCGTCGCCAATATCAGAAACGAAAAACTCATCAAAGCATAAAATATTGGCTTCAGCAGCAAACTCATCCGCGACTTTATGGAGAGGATTGGAGGCTCCAGAATTCCGCCCAAGACTGACATGCACACGACGCATGAACCTGTGAAAGTGCATACGCAAGGTTCTGTCCGCCGGTAAACACGTGCAAAACAGATCCATCATCATCGTCTTACCGCGGCCAACACCACCCCACAAATACAATCCGCGCTGGGGTTGAATCGGCGCAGCTGGAAACAATCCAGAAACCCAACCAGTCAGCAAGGGCCAAATGGTTTTATTTTTGCCATCACTAAGCTCTATTCGAAGAAACAGTTCCGTTAGACGCCGCATCACTTCAGCCTGCGCTGGGTCGGCCAACATTTTGCCATCGCTTAAACAATGTTGATATTTTTCTTCAGGACTTTGGCGCATCTATCGAATTTCTTTGCTCTGTATTTTTTCGGCTATGAGGCTCTTGTCCAGATCAGACTCCTTCGTGGGAATCTGCCCGATTTAGATGAATCCTAAACTGAAGTTATCTTGCCCTGGCCTCTGACTCGAGCAGCCAGCGCATGGGCCTCTAACCCCTCACTAGTTGCTAATAGGTCTGTCATTGTTGACAAATGTGCAGCGCCTTTACCCGACATGTGAATCATAGAGCTACGCTTCTGGAAATCATAAACGCCTAGGGGAGAGGCAAATCGAGCAGTACCAAATGTAGGTAAAACATGCGACGGGCCAGCCATGTAGTCGCCAAAAGTCTCACCGGTATGAGCGCCCATAAATATCGCGCCCGCGTGGCGTATACCTTTGACCCACTCCTCGGGGTCAGCAACGGCCAACTCTAAGTGCTCCGGAGCAATGCGATTGGCTATGGCAATGGCGTTTTGGGCGTCGGCGCAGTGAATCAGCGCGCCCCGACTTTCCAATGAAGCGGCAATAATTTCCGATCTTTGCATACCCGGCAACATTTCTTTAATTTTATCGGCAACTGCCTTTATAAAATACGCATCTGGGCTGATCAATATACTTTGAGCATAAGAGTCGTGTTCGGCTTGGGAAAAGAGGTCTAATACCGCCCACTCCACAGGCGTGGTACCGTCAGCAACCACTAACACTTCGCTGGGCCCAGCAATCATATCTATGCCCACTTGGCCAAAGACCTGCTTCTTTGCAGCAGCCACGTAGGCACTGCCCGGACCAACAATCTTATCTACTTTTTGAATCGTTTCTGTGCCATAAGCCATTGCAGCTACTGCTTGCGCACCACCAATGGTATATACCTTATCTGCCCCTGCAAGATGCAGGGCTGCCAACACCATGTTGTTGATCACACCATCTGGCGTTGGCACTGTGACAACAACCTCATCAACGCCAGCCACTTTTGCTGGCACTAGCGTCATTAAGACACTAGATGGATAGGCTGCTCGACCGCCCGGCACGTAAACGCCAACCCGCTCTATCGGACTAATGCGCTGACCCAATTGATTGCCCAGGTCATCGGTAAACGACCAAGATGCCTCCACCTGTTTTTCGTGAAACTGTCGAATACGCATCACAGCAACTTTCAAAGCTTGTTGAGCAAAAGGGTCGATAGTTGCCCAAGCGGCAGCAAGCCTTTCATGGCTAATTTCAAACTCGGCCACTGAAATTGCTGATAAACGGTCAAACTTTTCGGTGTAAGCCAACAGAGCCTCGTCACCGTTTACCCGAACTTCAGCAATAATCCCAGCAACAACAACATCGACATCACTGGATGCACTCATATCCCAAGCAAGTAGCTCGTCTAACTGTTGGGGAAAATCATCTGCAATTGAAGAAATTTGGCGAATGCTCATTTCTGACCAACCTGCTTTTGTTCGTCTATGCTTTCAACCACAGCAGAGAGCTTAGCAATGAGGCGCTGTACTTCATCGAATTTAGTTTTCATAGATGCGCGATTTACGATCAATCGAGTGCTGATGTCGCAAATAGTTTCACGCTCTTCAAGGCCATTCGCTCGGAGGGTATTGCCGGTATCTACGATATCCACAATACAATCGGCCAAACCAAGCAAAGGGGCAATTTCCATAGCCCCGGAAAGCTTAATCAGCGCCACCTGCCGACTCTGAGTTTGGTAATATTTGCGAGTAATATTGACAAACTTAGAGGCGACCCTGAGCACATGTTCCGGCTCTGGTGCACCCACTGGCCCAGCTGTCATCATCTTACATTGGCCTATTTTAAGATCCAAACGTTCATAAAAACTCATGCTACCGCCATATTCAAGAATGGTGTCTTTACCGGTAATGCCTATATCAGCAACCCCGTTCTCCACATAGGTAGGCACATCAGCTGAGCGTGTGACAATAAGTTTGTGGCCACCAGAAACGCTGTCAAAAATTAGCTTTCTGGACTTATCCGGGTCCTCGTTTGGTTGGATCTCACAGGCCGCCAACAAAGGCAAACACTCTTTAAAAATACGGCCCTTATTGAGCGCGATGACTAACCCCATAGTTCTAATCAGCCTTGATTAATTTTCGATCGAATACAAATTGAGCGGCAAACAGACTTTCTTTCGACCACCGCTAAAAGCTCCCTAGCAACGACGAACCCTGCCGCTCTAGTGATTTTATTGATTTGTTCGGCACAACTTGAAGACCTAAGAAACACGACGCACTTGAGCTCCAAGTTGCTGTAGTTTCTCTTCAATGGTCTCATATCCACGGTCGATGTGATAAATCCGATCAATGACCGTTGTACCTTGAGCCGCTAAAGCCACTAGAACCAGGCTAGAGGAAGCGCGCAAATCGGTTGCCATAACAGGCGCCGCACGCAGTTGTGATACTCCGTGAATCACAGCCATGGAGACCCCATGCAACTCAATATTAGCACCCAAACGGTTCATTTCATGGACATGCATAAAGCGGTTTTCAAATATTTTTTCGTGAATCGTCGACGTGCCTTCGGCTACTACATTAAGCGCCATAAATTGGGCCTGCATATCCGTTGGAAATCCAGGGTACGGGGCCGTCTCAATATCTACAGCTCTGGGTCGCTGTCCGTGCATATCAAGACTAATCCAGTCTTCACCCACGTTAATGTCGGCGCCTGCCTGCACTAGCTTGTCAATCACAGCCCCCAAAGTGCTAGGTTCAACATCGCGGAGGCGGATTCTACCCGCGGTCACCGCAGCAGCTATTAGGTAAGTACCGGCCTCAACGCGGTCAGGCATTACCCTGTAACTACCGCCATGTAGCTTCTCCACTCCCTCGATGGTGATGGTTTCTGATCCGTGCCCGGTAACCTTAGCGCCTAACGTGCGCAAAAACTCGCCCAGATCTGTGACCTCGGGCTCACACGCAGCGTTGTGTATTCTGGTCACCCCTTTCGCCAACGTTGCGGCCATCATAAGGTTTTCAGTGCCGCCTACCGTGACCACATCCATATAAAGGTCTTTACCTATTAAACCACTTGGTGCGCGGGCGCGCACGTAACCGTCCACAACCTCTATCTCTGCGCCAAGAGCTTCTAGGCCTTTTAAATGTTGGTCTACCGGACGAGAACCAATGGCACAGCCGCCCGGCAGTGATACTTCTGCCTTACCGTAACGCGCAAGCATTGGACCAAGCACTAAAAATGAGGCGCGCATGGTTTTAACCAAGCTGTAAGGCGCACATAGATCTTTTAGGTGATGAGCAGAGATCTCTAAGTTCATGCGCTCATCAAGGCTTACACCAACACCCAGACAAGCCAACAACTCGATCATTGTGGTGACGTCATGCAAGTGCGGCGCGTTAGAGATAATAACCGGATCAGCCGTGAGCAAGGAGCCAGCCAAAATCGGTAAAGCCGAATTTTTCGCGCCAGAGATTCTAACCTGACCGTCTAATTTGAAGCCGCCATCGATATTTAACTTATCCATCGCACTTGCCCCTATTCAGGCGCATCGGCTTTGATTGTTACAGCGTGCAAGGCACCACCCGCGATCAAATCTTCAATGCATGCATATACTTGTTGCTGTTTTTTTACCCTGCTCATACCGGCAAAAATCGTTGCGACCACGGCTATCGTCGCGCGGTTACCGTCTACATCTACAAAGACTTGCGCGCCGGCAATTGCGGCCTCGATACGTTGTTTAATTTCATCTTGCATGGACAGCGTCTTTCTTCGTTGTACTTCGGATTTTGAGCTTTTTTCGCAATTTACGATCACGCTTTTTGCTTTCTTTGTGTCATCGCCTTTAGGTAGTTGGCGCCGCTCGCGACAAACATATGTCTCGCAAACCACATGGTACGCAATTTTGAGCCGACATTCATGAACAGATTGACCATTACCTCGCTATTTTTTTACCACTAGTGACTATAAAAGCAATAATCTGGTACCCTAAGCTGCTTGGCTCATGGACCAGATCGGACTAAAATGCGTTTTCACTAGATTAGCGTGTTTTAAATAAGGACAGTCAACATCCATGTGGATTCAACTTACTCTTCTCGTTTTTGGCTTTGTTGCCTTAATCTGGAGCGCGGATAAATTTTTGTCTGGCGCGGCGGCAACAGCGGCAAATATGGGCGTGTCAAAAATGATGATCGGCCTTACAGTCGTTTCCATAGGCACTTCCGCACCAGAGATTGTAGTAGCCACCATGGCCGCATTAGATCGCAATTCCTTGCTCGCTGTGGGTAACGCCATTGGCTCAAATATCGCCAATATCGGACTAGTGTTAGGGATCACCGCGATCATTACCCCCCTTTCATTTTCGGCCAATGTCAGGAGCAAAGAACTGCCCTGGTTGATTGGAGCTACGTTTTTAGCCGTTATCCTGCTGTTCGACCGGCGCTTGGACTTTGTCGACGGCACAATCTTATTACTTGGCTTGGCTTATATTCTTTGGCAGCTAGTAGTGACCCAAAGCGACTCTGAGTACTCAACCGATGCGATTTCAACTGAGCTGGACGACTTACCTGAAATGACAAATAGGCAGAGCATTGTTTGGCTCACAGTTGGATTGATTGTATTGCTGGTTTCGGCACAAATCCTCGTTTATGCAGCGACTAATATTGCCACCGCCCTAGGCGTAAGCGACATGATTATTGGCTTAACAATTGTCGCAGTGGGCACCAGCTTACCGGAGCTAGCAGCCACTCTTGGCTCGGCTATAAAAGGCCAACCAGATATTGCTATTGGCAATATCGTTGGCTCCAACATTTTAAATATACTGGCCGTGCTAGCTGTGCCGGGACTGATTCATGCTACCGACATGGACCACGCCGCACTTTGGCGCGACAGTGGGATGATGTTGGCTCTAACCCTTATGCTGGCACTATTCGCTTACGGCCTAAATTCTAGAGCCGTTATAACTCGATTTGAGGGATCTGTAATGCTCATGGCTTGGATCGGTTACAACCTACTTTTGATTCAGCAGGCATAGGTTATGTCAATTGAGCAAATCGCAGAGACTATTAAAGGTATCGTCTTTGATGTGGATGGTGTTCTCACTAATGGGCGAATTATTTATAGCGACAGTGGCGTTGAGACCAAACATTTTCATGTTCGAGACGGAGCAAGCATAAAGTTAATGGCCAACAGCGGCATTGATATAGCGATAATTACGGGACGCGAATCCACAATTGTGAGCCGGCGCGCCGAAGAATTAAATATTGTCCACGTAGTGCAAGGCGCTGATTCCAAAACCGATGCCCTCCAGTCACTAATGGAGAAAGGCTTTCCTAAACATGATCTTTGCGCAGTCGGCGACGACATCCAAGATTTACAGTTGTTTAATCACCCCGGTGTTACGCTACGCGCCACCGTGGCAAACGCTCATCCAGTGGTGTTAGCTCGAGCGAACTTTACAACGCTAAGAGCCGGTGGTGAGGGAGTCGCATTAGAGCTGGCGGAACTCATACTCAAAGCCCAAGGTAAGTGGGATTTTGACTGATGACCGCCACCTCCACTCGATTCACTTCTCGAGGCAAAGGACTTAGCTTTGCAGCGATAACATTATCCTCATTGGTTTTGCTAGCCATTTTTATGCCTAATTATTATAAAGACCTCCAACACGCTAAGGCTCCCTTTTCCGATCAAAGCAAGGCATCAGCGGAACCCCGACGCAAGCCAGATAGCTACGGCGAAAAGATGTTGCTGCAGACTTTTTCTGAAGACGGCTACATTCAGTATCAAGTGCAAGCTGAATCGATGCAGCAATATTTATCCGATAAATCCACCAATCTACAAACACCAATCATTACCTTTAACACCCAAGGTAATTCGCCTTGGGTCATTAAAGCTAATGATGGCCTCATTGAGAATAGTGATGGCAACTTGGGTGAAGGTGAAAAAGTACTGATTCTTAAGGGCGCGGTCTCAGTGACCCAAAACCTCGGTAGAAACGACTTTATGCGTTTGCGCAGCGAAGCTTTAACACTTTATCCAGACGCACATACTGCAGCCACTGAGCGAATTGTTACTGTTGAAACCTTAGCTTTTCGAACACAAGCTAAAGGGGTAATCATAGATCTTTCAAGTGGCCGAATGGAATTTCCCCCAAACCCTCTCCAACGCGTAAAAAGCAACTTTATTCCACCGCCAGATATATCTAAAAATCCGGCACTTTCTGCACCCCTGGCAACAGATTCAGAATACAGTGGCCTAAAGAAACTTTCCGGTAATGCCGATGCTTAACAAAATGATCAGATCAGGGCTGCTAATAGTACTGACTTCGATGGCAATATTAGCACTGCCAATTATTGGCAGTGCTGCACCTGCCCAGACGACTGCTGAAATTGTTATTGAAGGTGCCAGCGCAGAATTCGACAAGACGAATAACACCATCACCTACACGGGTAATGTAAAGGCAAAAATGGAAAGTGTTGCGATTACTGGCGAGATACTTTTGGTTAATCTTGACCAAGACCAAGTACAACTCATTACGACCACTGGCAAGCCCGCAAGATTTAGCCAAGCGGCGAGCCCAAGCACCGGCCGCCCCAATGAAACGTCCGCCTCGGCAGCAAAAATTATCTATTACCCAGAAGAGAATAAATTAGAACTGACAGGAGAGGCCCGACTAGCCCAAGGCAACAACGTAGTTAGCAGCGCATCTATTCGCTACAACATCCTGGGCGGAGAAGTGGAAGCTGGTGATAAGAGGGGCACAAACAGAGTTCAAATGCAGTTACTGCTGCCTAAAATCGATGCTAACGCAAAAAAGCCGACTGGCGTTATTAAAGAATAATAGTGCGCTTATCTGCCCAACATTTACGCAAATCCTATGGCAACACCTTGGTATTAGAGGATGTTTCCTTAGCCGTAAACAGGGGCGAGATCGTGGGTTTACTCGGACCAAATGGCGCGGGAAAAACGACTTGCTTCTATATACTGGTGGGGCTGATCAAACCAAATTCGGGCAAGATTAACTTGGGCCCCAAAAACCTCACCACAGCGCCAGTACACGTAAGAGCTCGCGCAGGAATCGGTTACCTGCCGCAAGAAGCCAGCGTTTTCAAAACGCTTTCTACCGAAGATAATATTTTGGCTATTCTTGAGCTAAATGATCAACTAGATAAACCCCAGCGCCACACCCGCCTTGAAGAACTTATCGCCGAATTCAACTTGAACTCGGTACGCAAAAGTCTTGGGCAAAGTCTAAGTGGTGGCGAGCGGAGGCGCTTGGAAATAGCTAGAGCACTGGCCAGCGGCCCGCAGTTTATTCTTTTAGACGAACCCTTTGCTGGTGTTGATCCAATTTCTGTTAACGATATTAAGGATGAAATCATTGACTTGGCTCAACGGGGTATCGGCGTTTTAATCACTGATCATAATGTCAAAGACACCCTAGATATTTGTGACCGAGCCTATATCGTCCACCAAGGACGGATAATTGCAGAGGGCCAACCCTCAGAAATTTTGTCGAACAAAATTGTACAAAAAGTCTATCTTGGTGAAGGATTTGGAGATTAGCATAAGGCATCTAAAAAGTATCACAGGGCGCACGCGAACATGCAGCTAACGGGACTACAATTAGTGAAGTTCGGCAGTCTCTCTGCGCCTCTGGTAGGCGAAAAAGTTGGCTCGAAGACCGGCAGACTAGACTGCAACCCAACCCCAACCCGCTGTAACTCGGCTATGAGCTAATTTATGAAGCAGTCGCTTTCCATGAAGCTTGGCCAGCAGTTGAAGATGACACCTCAATTGCAACAAGCCATTAAACTTTTGCAGCTATCGGCCATGGAACTGAGTCAAGAAATCCAAACCACACTAGACAGCAATCCGCTGCTGGAAGTAGCGGATGATTGGAGTGAAGATTCAACAGAAGTTGACGACAGTGTAGACCACTACGACAACTTTGATGCTGAACTCGCGCCAATTGACGAATTCCCGGATGCCCAAGATTTAGAGCAGGATGTGGGCGCTCAGCTCTCAGAACCATTGACCGAGATATTAGAGGTGGACTCGACTTGGGATGACGTTTACCCGCAGGCACCTGCTGCGGCTCCAGCCAGCGGCGAGTTTGACCTAGATCCCGGCGCCAATAATGTCACCGCGCCTAACCTCGTTGATCACCTTGAATGGCAGCTTAACCTGACACCGATGGCTCCATCCGATCGAGTCGTTGCAATGGCCATAATTGATGCCATTGACGCCGACGGCATGCTCAGTGCCAGCATTGAAGAAATAAGGACCACGTTATTTGACCCAAGCCTTGTCGATGGTGACCAAGTCAACGACGAAGACATTGCCCAAATACTGGAACGAGTACAGCAGTTTGACCCCATTGGGGTCGGCGCGCGGGACCTACGCGAATGCCTGCTTTTACAGCTAATGCAATTAGACCCTGCCACAAAATGGCTAGAAGAGGCCCTCAATGTTGTTGATCAGCACCTCGATCTGCTGGGTGCAAAGGATTTCGTCAACCTCATAAAACGGACTCGTCTACAGGAGTATCAGCTAAGCGAAATTGTTTTTCTGATCAGAACGCTACAGCCCAGGCCAGGAGCAGCATTTGATACGGCGGATTCTGATTTTGTCCTGCCCGACGTTGTGGTGCGAAAAAAAAGCAATCGTTGGTTAGTAGAGTTGAATCCCGAAACATTGCCAAAGTTGCGTATCAATGACACTTACGCGGGCTATATCAAAAATCTAAATTCCGGCGCAGATAAAGATTTCATTAAAGACAATCTACACGAGGCTCGCTGGTTTCTGAAAAGCTTGCAGACCAGGCATGATACTTTACTGAAAGTGGCTACAAAAATTGTTGAAGTGCAACAAGACTTTTTGGAACACGGCCCAGAAGCCATGAAACCACTTATCCTCGCGGATATTGCTGACCAAGTTGAATTGCATGAATCGACTGTTTCAAGAGTAACCAACCGCAAGTACTTGGCAACGCCAAGAGGGCTTTTTGAATTAAAATACTTCTTTTCCTCCCATGTCGGCAACGCCAGCGGAGGCGAAGTTTCAAGCACTGCGATACGGGCTATTATCAAAAAACTCACTGCGGAAGAAAATCCAAGAAAACCGTTGAGTGATAGCAAAATCGCCGTAATATTGCAGGAACAGAATATTACCGTTGCAAGACGTACAGTTGCAAAGTACAGGGAATCCTTATCGATACCCCCTTCTAACGAACGCAAACAATTTGTGTAGCGTTAGCCTGCGGACAAAGATTGTATTCCGGCAAAGGCATTTAACAGACGGCTGACTGAAGGATTCATTGGACAATAAGGAGATTAGCCATGCAGCTAAATATCACCGGCCACCAAATTGACCTCACGGACTCACTGCAACTTTACATTAGGGAAAAATTCCAAAAATTAGAAAGGCATTCCGACCAAATAACAAAAACTCATGTTGTTCTTAACATCGAGAAATTATCTCATCAGGCAGAAGCGACGGCCCATGTGCCGGGCGCAGAGTTATTTGCCCATACAGAAGCGCCGGATATGTACGCAGCGATAGACCAACTATCAGATAAACTCGACCGACAGTTGATAAAGCACAAAGAGAAAACCGTAGCACGTCATAACGGCCGAAGCCACAGATCTCCTAACCATACAATTTCTTAGATTTAAAAGAGCCTTTACTCATATGCCATCGATCGCAGAACTTTTAGAACCAGCACAAGTACATTGCAACTTTACTGGGCACAGCCGTAAAAAAATTCTGCAATTGGTGGCAGAGTCCTTAGCCAAGGAAGCAAACGATGAGGAAAGCTCGTTAAACGAAATTTATGATGGCCTGACAGAGCGGGAGCGACTGGGTAGCACTGGCCTAGGAGACGGTGTAGCTATTCCTCACTGCCGCATGAACTGCGAAAAAATGATCTGTGCATTTGTCTCGCTCAAAGATGCCATAGACTACGAGTCCATAGACGGCGAACCAGTAGATCTGATTTTTGTTCTCATAGTGCCCACCCACGAGAACAAAGCGCATTTAGAAATGCTCTCTACTCTGGCTCACATTTTTGGCGAGAATGACTTTCGCCGACGCCTTCGAATCGCTAATACCAACGATGAATTACGCGCCACCATTATAGCTATTGAAAACGAAATAGCTGAACATTCCAGTTCACCAACCTCAAACAGCGGCTAATGAAGTTAATAATCATTAGCGGCCGCTCTGGATCGGGCAAATCCACCGCCATTAGAGCCTTAGAGGATTCGGGTTACAACTGTATTGATAACTTGCCCATCAGCTTGCTTGAAGCGCTGATCATGGAATACCTAGAGGAAGACGCCGCTGACACCAAACTTGCCGTTTGCATTGATGCCAGAAGCAGATCACTGGAGAAATTTCCAGACATCTTGATGCAGTTAGAAAACCCTGTCATCGAAAGACAAATCATTTATCTAGATGCGCTCGGCCCCTCCCTGGTAAAAAGGTTCAGTGAAACACGGCGCAAACACCCGCTAACTACCAAGGATATTGATCTTCGCCAAGCTATTGATATGGAGGCCCGCATATTGGGCAGCATTGCGGACCTTGCCAACCTGATCATTGATACAACGCACTTAAGCTCTAAGCAAATGAGCGATCAAATCAAAGAAAGAATAATTCTGCGTGAAGACTCTTCAATGAGCTTGGTGTTTCGATCCTTTGGATTCAAGCACGGAGTTCCCGTTGATACCGATTTTGTCTTTGATTTGCGCTGCCTGCCTAACCCTCACTGGGAGCCCAAGCTAAGACCACTTACCGGCCTTAATCAAGAGGTAGAGAATTATCTTGACGACCAGCCTTTGGTGATTCAGATGTTCGACGAACTATCTGGGTTACTTAAGCGCTGGATTCCTCACTTTAAAGCAAACGAGAGAATTTACATGACAATTGGCATTGGCTGCACCGGCGGACAACACCGAAGTGTTTACATGGCCGAAAAACTAGCGCTTTATTTTAGAGATCAGTTCGAGAATGTAATGGTTAGGCATAGGGAGCTGGAGCGCCTCAAGATCAAATAGCCATTGCAGCACTCAACCTGACCTGCAGCTGTTTGCGCCACACTGGTTGTGAAAAAACTTAGTTATTAGTCTATTGAGGGAAAATTTAGGTCATTGAAGTTAGCTCTGCCTCACAGCAAACACAGATACAAACCGCTTCTGTTCTTTTTAATTCTTCCAGCTACTATGCTGAGCGCAATCGAAAATCAGAAAAAGAGAAACAATGCAGCAAACCGTCATCACCATTATCAATCCTCTCGGCTTACACGCCCGAGCTGCTTCCAAGCTTGTGGATTGCGCCAAGCATTTTGAGGCGGCGATTACCTTGGCGACAGATAGCGCTGAAGTGGACGGCAAAAGTATAATGAAGCTTTTGCTGTTAGGCGCCCCCATGGGCACTCAAGTTACCTTGCGGGTGGATGGCGCCGATGAGGAAGACGCCTTTTTAAACTTATGCGAATTAATCAAAAACGGTTTTGGTGAACTAGAAGAGTAATGGTAAGCGGCGGACAGCAGCAGTTGGAGGATTTTCTAGAGGGCATTGGCCGCTGTAGTTTAGATGGCACCACAATACTCCTGACTTCTCTGCGCCCCTCTGAGGTCGCTGTTGCCGCAAACCTAGATACCGATGACTTTGCTAACATTTTGAAGCGGCCATGATGGTGACCATTTTGGTTGCAGCGGTCGCAGGCGCCTTACTGCCAAGCCTGCTGCGCAAAATGAACATTGATCCAGCTATTGCCGGCGGCGTGGAGTTGACGACGATTACCGACATCATTGGATTTTTCGTTTTTCTCGGCTTAGCTACGCTGGTATACGTATAGCCGAGAAATTATTGTCCGGCTATAGTCATTGAATCAAGCAAAATGCTTGGCGCTCGAATGTTGCCACGCATGTCAACGTCGTCGCCAATGGCCACAATATTTAGCAGCATTTCTTTTAGGTTGCCGGCAATTGTGAGTTCATCTACCGGATATAAGATTTCGCCGTTCTCAACCCAAAAACCTGAGGCGCCCCTAGAATAATCACCGGTTACGGCATTCACTCCCTGCCCCATCAATTCAGTGACCAAAAGCCCCGTATTCATCTGCTTGAGCAAATCAGCATGAGATGTCTGGGGTGCAATAATATCTAGGTTATGTACACCGCCCGCATTACCGGTCGTCTGCATGCCAAGTTTGCGAGCAGAGTAAGTAGACAATATGTAACCGCTCACAGCACCTTTGGCTACGAATTCATTGACCCTGGTGGATACGCCGTCGTCATCGAAATAGGCGCTGCCTAAACTACCCAAAATATGTGGGTCCTCTCTCAAACTCATCCAAGTCGGCAGCACCAGGCTACCCAAACTATCCAGCAAGAATGATGCCTTGCGGTATTGTGCACCCCCGCCAATAGCCCCAAGAAGATGGCCAAGGAGACCACTGGCTAATTGCGGCGACAACAAAATTGGGTAATTCCCTGTGGGCGCTTTTTGCGGAGACAACCGGGAGACGGTTCGGCGTCCTGCCTCTTCGCCCACGGCTATAGCACTTTCTAGACCATTGCTCTGGCGCGCCAAGGAATACCAATAATCACGCTGCATACCATTCTTATCTTCACCTATCAACACGCAGCTTAAACTGTGCCGGGTACCTGAATAGCTACCGATAAAACCATGACTGTTGCCGTAAACCCGCAAACCTTGTTGGGTACTCACTTCAGCGCCATCCGAATTAACCAGCCTATCATCCAACCTTAAACCTGCGGCTTCGCATTCGATAGCAAGATGGGTGGCTTCCTCAGGCTCAATATTCCATGGGTGGTACAAATCCAAGTCCATAGCTTGGATCGGCATTAGGGCTTTATCTGCCAAACCACTGCACTCATCTTCCTGAGTGTGTTTAGCAATATTTTTTGCAGCCTTAACCGTATCGTGGATTGCATCTAAGCTGCTGTCAGTCGTGCTAGCAGAACCCTTGCGCTGACCAAAATACAGCGTAATGCCGAAACCCCGATCTTGATTAAATTCCAAGTTTTCAAGCTCGCCTTTGCGCACCCGAACACCAAGACCTTGGTCCATACTTATCGAAACTTCAGCTTGATCTGCGCCTTGCTGGTTCGCTTCAGTAAGAATATCTTGCACAAGTTCCGTCAATTCTGTTTGATGATCTATAAAATCCAATGAACTATTCCAAAAAAGTTAAAAATGTTTGAAGACCTCTCTAAAACCGCACGAAAACGTGAAGCTGAACGCCTACAACTGGTCGGTCGTAAGCTAACCGAAATGAAGCCCGATGTACTCGCTACCATTCAACTGTCGGCGGAGTTACATGAGGCAATTGCTACTCACCAACGTATTTCTAGCCGCGAAGGCGGACGGCGCCAACTGCAATTTATTGGCAAGCTCATGCGTAAGATCGACACGGAGGCTCTAGAAAAACAAATAGCTGACCTTGAGGGCCGATCTAATGACGCACGCACTTTCTTCCACCAACTTGAACAATGGCGCGACCGATTAGTTGAGCAGCCCGACACTATGAAGGACTTTATCGACCAATACCCACAAGTTGATCGGCAACAATTCCGTCAAGTTGTAGTTAAGGCAGCTGGATCTAAACCCAATAATGTTGAACCTGCCAATGAGGCACACAAACGGGCATTGAAGCTTTTGTTCAAATTTTTACGAGACAGCGCCAGCGACTAAAAAGCACTAGCTAGCCTGAGTACCGCCGACAATTATCTCATCTACCTTAAGGGTTGGTTGCCCAACACCAACGGGGACCGATTGACCATCTTTACCGCAAACCCCCACTCCGCCATCTAAGTTGAGATCGTTACCCACCATAGAGACTTTGTTCATTACTTCGGGGCCGCTTCCTATTAATGTGGCGCCACGAATAGGCGCGGTGACCTTACCGTCTTCAATTAAATAGGCTTCCGTTGCTGAAAAAACAAAACGGCCGGAAGTGATGTCTACAGAACCGCCACCAAAATTGACCGCGTAAACCCCTTTCTTCACTGAGCGCAAAATATCCTCGGGTAAATCTTGGCCCGGCAGCATATAAGTATTTGTCATTCTTGGCATCGGGACATGTGCAAAAGATTGCCGACGGCCATTCCCTGTTGGCGCAACGTTCATTAATCGGGCGTTCAGTTTGTCCTGCATGTAGCCTTTTAGGATACCGTTTTCTATCAACACAGTAGACTGCGTTTGAGTACCTTCATCGTCTACCGACAAGGAACCGCGTCGCCCTTGCATGGTGCCATCATCAACTATCGTACATAACGCAGAGGCCACTTGCTCTCCGACACGGCCAGAAAACGCAGAACTGCCCTTACGATTAAAATCGCCCTCTAACCCATGACCTACGGCCTCATGAAGTAGTACGCCAGGCCACCCTGGCCCTAACACTACTGGCATTGGCCCCGCTGGCGCATCAATGGCTTCTAAGTTAACCATCGCCATGCGTACCGCCTCTTTGGCCACGTCACCGGCCCAATCGCCTTCGCATAGAGAGAACAGGCTACGCCTGCCACCACCGCCTGCACTGCCACGTTCGCGACGCTCACCCTGTTGTACAATTACAGAGACGTCTAAGCGCACCAAAGGCCTAATGTCTGCAGCCAGTGTGCCGTCGCTGGCCATTATCAGCATCGATTCGTGACTAGCTGAAATACGCACATTGACTTCTTTCACCCGCGAATCTTCAGCCCGGGCAACCATATCTACTTGCCGTAGCAAGACTACTTTTTCTGCATCAGATAAACTCGAAATTGGGTCGACACCTTCGTACAACGCTGGGTGGGCTGTTGCATTGAACGCGGGCGCATTTCTACTCGCGCCCTTCTTAGCAATTGATCGCGCAGCCTTTGCAGCTTGTTGCAAACCATCAAGACGAATATCTTCGCTATAAGCGAACCCAGTTTTCTCGCCCGCTAGGGCCCTTACGCCAATACCAGCATCTACGGAAAATGCGCCATCTTTAACGATGCCATCTTCAAGACCAAAAGACTCAGACCGCGTGCTTTGTACAAAAACCTCTCCGTAGTCAACTTCCCGGCTCAGTAAGTCGAATACTGTCTCTTCTAAATCAGCAAAGGAGATACCTTTGCTCTTGAGCAGAGTCTCTTCTGCTTGGCTGATTAAATCGCTCATATCTAATTATTGCTCGGTATCATTTTTGAACACATAAGCCGCTATTCTAACGCAAAGCTGCACTTTTTAGCATCTATCTCAAACACCGCTCCTTCTTCGCTGGGCACTTTTTCTGCCTCCATCTTATCCAGAGTGTCTGCTAGACTTTCTTTTTGATGAAGTAAATCAGGGGAAAGTCGCTCGCCCGCTGGCGGAATTGCGTCAATTGATTGCCCCCAGAGCGTCAAAAATTTCACTTCCGGATCTACTATGTTGCCAGCAACGGAAAATTTTGCGCTGCTCATCCGCCGGATAGGTTTGCGGAGAAGAAGCTCTCCAACGGCAACACCAATACCCGCCAAAGGGTTTGCTAACGCCACATAAGCCGCGTACCAAGGCAAGCTATCACTGACGGGAAGAGTCACTATCATTTCATTTTTAAGCGTACCATTGCGGAAATCCACGGAGCCGCCCAATTCATAGGTGGAGGATGTACTTTTAATTATTAGGTTATTATTAAACGACAACTGCTCATTCTCCATCTGGATTTCAGCCCCCAGGCGACTAAAGCTTATACCGTCATCTACCACATCCGAAAAATCGAGACTGATGCGTTTTGCTAAAGCAGATACATTGAATAGGCTAATGAGCCGCAAACTGCCCTGGCCAGTGTCCACATCTAAAAACCGACCATCTTTCGCTAAGATGGTCACTCCCCCCTCACTCTGGGTGAAGTTGACATTAGCCGGCGAACCCGGCCAAGAAATATTTCCTGAAAGCCGTGCAAACTCAGTTTCCACCACTGGCACGTAGCCCCAAGCAGGTAAAGTAGTAAACAAATTATCAAGATTTGCTGCGCCGGAAAAAGAAGACATATTGCAATCTAAGTCCCAAAAGGCGACGCTCTCTTCTATATGGACTCCTTTAACATCGATAGCCTTAATATCGAAGCTAACACCACGCTCTTTAGGTTCAATATCGAACGCCCAGGAACCAAATGACTCATTACCAAGATGTAGCGAACCTACTTGCACACTTGCTCGGGGCAATGTCCTGCCAACTTCAATCGACATTGGGTCAACTAAAGTAATGCCATCTGCGGCATATTGATCATTTTTCGGTAGTCTTAAAAAGGATAGATCAATGCCAAGCGAGTCCAGATCAGAGAAGTCTAGGCGGCCTATAACGGCATCACTTTTCAGATCGAAAGTTAGCTCGCCTGCCCGGCGCAATCCATCCACATTTACGCTCTCAAAAACGAAATCGCCTAAGATCAACTCGCCCACATACAAATTTTCAATCTGCCAGTCGAAGGGAAGAGCAATTGCCGGTTCAACGTCATCCGAAACCCAATCAGCTATATCTAAACGCGGCATGACACCAACGATTTTTAGCCCAGTAAACTCTGATCCATTCTCTGGCCGATTGTCTGATCCATAAATGGGAGCCGCAATGGCAATGCCCAGCCCCCCATATATTTCACCATTCAATAGGTTATCGGCTTCCTCTGGATTTACCAGCAACCAACCTTTTGTGTTCTTGTAATTCCAGCCGATTTGCCTGCCTTCTGGCAAAAACTTTAAGGTGAATTCGCTCCGCTCAGACGCATCTATCTTTTTACCAAATTCTGCCGGCAAATCTATGTTCAACCCTAAAAGATCGGTTTGCACCAACAAATTAGATACTTCACCTTGCATGGATAAATTTAAGCGCGAAGAAAATGCAGTTTCACCTTGCAAAACGGCGGGCGCGTCGATGCTCAATAGGTGTAAAATATTTTTTGCGCCAATCCGCCCATCTATATCAATATTCAACCATTGCTCATTGCTGCGTGAAGCGATAACTGCGGGGCGCTTATACATCGAAGCGGTTAATTGGCTATGAAAATGGTGGGGGAGAGAAAAGCTGGCAGGTCCGCTGACATTTTGTAGCGCCAACTTATAGCCGGGCATATCTAGCGATACAGCAGATATTTCCAAACTCAAATCCGCAACCAAACCCGTTGCCGACACATTTGGCACTGCATCTGCGAATGCATTACCAATCTCAACACCGATTTTTACTAACGGTACTTCTAGGTGAGCCGTTGTTGTAACAACACCTTCATCAAATACACGCCAGTCGTCTTCAATAAAAGCCATAGATTCCTTCAGCGGCGAAGACCGGATATAGTCTAGCAATACTTCCCCGGAAGGAGCTGCGGTGAAATCTACCGAAATAACACTGGCTTTATCGATCTTAGCTTTAGCTTGATTAAATTCGATGCCGAACGATGTGCCTTGAAGATCTTCTACAACAGTTTCTAGGCCTAACACTCTAAGACGGCCGCGAGCGTTTAAGATGCGAGGCCAATCGTCCAAGTAGTTCATTTGAAGCGCACTAAAATCAGCGGACATCTCAAATCGTCGATCGAATTTCCGCTTGGATTTAACATGAATTTGGCTTTGAAGAGCCAACTCGACATTATCAAATTGACCTCTTTCCGGCGCAGTTTTCAACCAATTGTATAACCCCGGCTTTAATTTGTAAGGTACGTAGCTTTTAGCTTCACCTAACTCGGCTGTATCCACTTTTACCCTAACGGCTATTCTTTGTTCATATTTCGCTTGAGGCCTGGTAGTTGCGAACACGCCAGAGATCGTGGAACCGCCCCGTTTAGCGACAATATTTTCCCCACGCAACCCTAGATACCCCGGCCGAACAATAAGCGACAATTCACCCACGGCACTATCTAGATGCCATGCATCATAAAATAGATCAGGAAAAAGCATAGTCAAATCTTCGCTTTGGATAGCCATAGCAATGTTGCCCGCATCACCCCACATTTTGGCGCTAGCATTACTGAGTGAAGGCACACCACGGTGCCCCTGAAATCCCACAGAATCGACTTCGGCCGCGTAGCCGAAACCTAGCTCGGGGTCGAAAAACAGGTGCAGATTTTTTGCTAACCCAGATGCTCGAAGCGCAATCAGCCATTCCGACAATATGTGTGAACCCTTTGTCGTATCTATAAGGAAATCGCTAATGCTACCGATGTCCTGATTTTTTGACCATAATTGAAAAGCCGGTTTAGGTCTCTCACTACTAAAAGTTTGATCACCCCCATCTAAATTTAAACGAATAAGAAGCTCTGCTAGTTCAATGGACTTAGATCGATTAGAAAAAACAATCTGAGATAAAGCACCAACCCAGTCGTGATCTAAACTTTGCAACTGCACAACAAAATCTAGAGAAAAATTGTCAGCTAACAACGAAGACTTGGATAGCGCAACACGAACATTCGATTGGCCACTGGCTTTGCCACCCAGACGGTTTAAGTTGCCATCATTCAATGTTAACAAAAGCTCGCCATCTGCAACCAGACCAGCTGGCACAGTTAAACTGCCGCCAGCAAAATAATTCTCTAACCGCGCACTTGGAGAAAGCCAATTGCTGCTGTGAAGGAAGCCTATCGTTAAAGGTTCCAGATCCTGGCCTACTAGCCCCGCACTAATACGGCCAAAGCGCGCACTTCCGTAACTAGCCAAATCCAAGCTTAAGGAGTAGCTCTTCAACTCCGCTTCAGTCGGAGTGAGAAAGACCTCGACTCCTCCAACGATCCGGTTACCTTTTTGTACTATCTTTTCTAGATCAAAGGGCAACTCAATTTCACCCTGATTACGTAGCCGCCAACCTTTTTCAGTTTGATCTATATAGAGATGAAACTGAGCCCACGTAAGTAGCGCCGGAATCCAGGTAGCCTGCCGCAAACTTTCAATTAAGGCCAATTCAATTTCCAGCGCATCAATATGGCCTGCGCCAAATTCTAGCTTAGCTATTTTCAACACTGGATTAAGCCCCCGCCAAGATGCGGAAACGCCAATGATCTTTACATTTAGCGGCTCTAATGTGTCATTAATTTTGGGAGTATAGTCAGACAAAAATTCCGCGCCAATCCTACCAGCGCTCAGAACTAACGCTAGGATCAATACTAAGGTAGTCACAACAATGGCTAATGGGCGGAATACAAATTTCTGCAGCTGACTTGGCGAATAGATACCGCTATTTCTGGGCATCAGCCTCACTTATCACACCTTCGGCGAAAGAGTGATTTAGAACTTAAATGCGCGCCTAGAATAAAACTCAAACAATCAACGGGCCAAAAGTTAAAATATAAAGAGACTTGTATAGCACCCAAAGCGGTTTCTTGTATTTTTGTTGATTTGGCTTCGGTTCCTCTCATAATATTTGACTATCCATCTCAGCGTGCTGGGCTATCGAAAAATCGAATATCGAACTTTCCCGAGGCAAAGGCAGTATTAGTTTTAAATTTAAACATGCAGCCAAGGGTCTCGGAGACTTGAGATAGAAACTTTGCGTCCTCATCTAAAAAACGCTCAATCACTGGTTCGGAAGCAGTGATTATGCACTCATTGGAGCCGTTTTTTTGCGCATCACTTGTCGAATAACGCGAAAAAATTTCGCGCAGTATTTCCATGCAAGTCGACTCAGCAGATACAAGACTGCCTGTTCCCGCGCACTTATCACAAGGCTCGCAAACCGTTTGCGCTAAGCTTTTTCGCGTTCGCTTGCGACTCATAAGCACGAGACCGAG
>MDSY01016343.1_pt1 | contig 22288 bp, 18 predicted proteins | sample 811131 | NCBI WGS metagenome assembly MDSY01 (sample SAMN05326643, study PRJNA326480) | marine metagenome | isolation source: seawater | place: Atlantic Ocean: South West | collected 2010 | reverse complement strand
TTTTTGTTGCTGTTTTACAGGCAATTGTTCGCACAAAAAGTTCCTAAAATCTTGGCCGAAGGTATTGGCAAATTCATTTCGTTCAAAATACTGCATGGCAGACCACTTTAATAGGGCAATACAGTCTTTGTCATTCAATGAAAGGTTATTATTTAGGTGCGATAAAGCTTGCTTTCGTGCAGCATATAAGCGTTTATCCTTTGCAATCTTAATAAAAAGCCATAGAAACAGTGCAATTACAGAAAAAAGTACTACCCACCAACCGAGGGCAATAGGCAAGTTGCTAACAACTTCGGGCACTTTAATATCATGTATTGTAAGGGAAGGCTGGCTAGAAGGCATGGCTTGTGCGGTAATAATAGAGGTTAAAGGCATTATAATGAGCCTCCAAAACTTAATTGCTGCTCAAGAGGTTGTCCTGCTGAGAAGTTAATCACGCGAGCACCTACCAAGCTTAATGAATGTTGCATATTATTGGTTTGCTCAATAGCTTTTTGATGATACTGCTCGGCAGTATCAAAGTCACCTAGGGTTAATTCTTGCCTGTTCACACCATCAGTAAATGAAACAGGTAGTTTAAAGTCACTTTCAGGCAGAGCCTGCTCTAGAGGATCGCTTATCATACACACCACTAACTCACAATGTTGACTTATTTGGCTCAAATGTCTTAATACATGAGGACAATTCTGACTGTCTTGTAACGCAAAACCGTCAGTAATTAAGTAAACCAGTGACCCTGGTTTTGCTAAATGTCTCAAGCGAGCACATTGTTGTTCAAAGGTGTTTTGCTTCAAACTTGTTTGATCAATCAACTTGTTTTCATCGAATTCTTGATTATTTACAGTAGGTGAAGTGAACGAACTATTGCCACTTTTTGACCGATGTTGATTATTGAGGGTAGTAAGCGCGTGCAAATAATGTAGCACACCAGCTTTTCTTGATTTTGGTTTGAGTTCGATGTGGTGGGCTTCATTGAAGACCAGCCCACCTAAACGATCACCTCTACTTTTTGCATGCCATGCAACCAGTGCCGCTAGATGAGCAGCCTGAACAGACTTATAAAGGAGTTTGCTACCAAATTGCATGTTTGCGCTTAAATCGGTGGCAACAAGTACAGGTCTTTCGACCTCTTCTCTAAATAGTTTAGTGTGAGTCTTACCTGTTCTGGCTGTTACTCGCCAATCAATCGCCCTAACATCATCACCTGTTTGATAGTGCCTGACTTCGTCAAACTCCATGCCTCTACCTTTAGATCGCGCTAAATAATTACCCGCCTGTTTACCTTGAATATTACGCTTATTGGCTAAATCAATTAACCGAGTTTTACTTTGGTACTGCAAAAGCTCTTGCATAGATAAAGTTATACCGTTAGAAGATAACTCAGCTAATAATGACTCGCAGACATTATTACGCTGTTTAGCTGTTGACGATTTTTTTTGACGATTAAACCACATACTTCAACTCAATTTGATACTTCAATATGATATTTCGATTTCTGTATCATACATTTTAGAAATTCAACCTAGCAATTTTCTAAGCTACAGCCACTTGAGTAAGAATATGATCAAGAACTTGGTTTGCGCTAATACCCTCGGCTTCCGCTTGATAGCTAAGTAATATTCTATGTCTTAGTACGTTATGAAATACTGCCTGAATATCTTCTGGACTGACAAAGTCGCGATTGTGCAACCAAGCGCGAGCTCTGGCGCATCTATCAAGTGCTATGGTTGCTCGTGGGCTAGCACCAAAGGCAAGCCAACTGCCAAGTTGCTCGTCATACTTTTTTGGTTGACGGGTGGCAATAATAAGGTCAACTATATAACTTTCTAAAGCAGGTGCCATATGTATATTAAGCACTTCTTGGCGTGCTGAAAAAATCTCATTTTGGCTCAGGGTACGTATAGATTTATTCATGTCGGAATTAGGCTCGCTATTTTCTCCTTCATCCTCTTTTGTTGTATTGGCATCTAGAGCTTCACCGCGATTGAGTTTTAATATATCTAATTCACTAGCTGCATCAGGGTAGTCTATTTCAATATGCATTAAAAATCTGTCTAACTGAGCTTCTGGCAGGGGATAGGTGCCTTCCTGTTCAATCGGATTTTGTGTAGCCATAACTAAAAATAATTCTGGTAAGTCATAGGTTTTACGACCAACTGTGATCTGTCCCTCAGCCATGGCTTCTAATAAAGCTGATTGCACTTTCGCTGGGGCTCGGTTAATTTCGTCGGCAAGCACTAGGTTTTGAAATAAAGGCCCAGGTTGAAACTCAAAGCTACCATCTTCTGGACGGTAAATGTCGGTACCAGTTAAATCAGCGGGCAATAAATCAGGCGTAAATTGAATGCGATGAAAGTCAGCCTCTAACCCCTGCGCTAAAGCATTAACGGCACGTGTTTTAGCTAAACCTGGTGGACCTTCTACGATAAGGTGACCATTAGCAAGTAGTGCAACAAGTAAATTTTCAACTAGCGCTTCTTGACCGATAATTTGTGAAGATAAATGTTGTTTTAATGAAGAAAAATGTTCAATTGCCATACTAATAAGTTCTTATAATATTGTGTATAAAAAATAAACTCAGTGATAACGTTTCAACTGACAAAGGGCAGATTTTAGTGAAAAGGTTATACTAAGAAAAATTACTTGTAGTTTACATAAGGCTTTTGTTAAATAAAACAAGTGATAAGTAACAAAATTTAACGAATTTATTTAACCTATTTGTAGATTAAATGTATTCTTAGCCTAATTATAAACGGTAGTATTAAAACTTTTGATTAAGGTAATGATTGAAATTTCTTAGAAGTCGGTTAAAATTAAGTTAAATCCATGAGGTCTGACCTCTTTGTTTTAACCTTAACAATAACATTGCAATTAAGCGTGTGGAGTAATAAATGACAGTAAGAAAACTAACAACCTCATCAGGCGAACGTATCGCCATTGTCGCCGGTTTACGTACCCCGTTTGCGAAACAGGCCACTGCTTTTCATGGCGTTCCTGCGGTAGACTTGGGTAAAATCGTTGTTAATGAATTATTACAAAAGCATGATGTAGATCCAGCGATTATCGACCAACTTGTTTTTGGTCAAGTAGTACAAATGCCCGAAGCACCTAATATTGCCCGAGAAATTGTGTTGGGTACTGGCATGAATGTTAGTACTGATGCTTACAGTGTTTCACGTGCCTGCGCTACAAGTTTTCAATCAACGGTTAATGTTGCCGAGTCAATAATGGCAGGCCATGTTGATGTAGGTATAGCGGGCGGTGCAGACTCTTCTTCTGTCGCTCCAGTAGGTGTATCTAAAAAACTTGCTCGTACCTTAGTTGATTTAACGAAAGCACGAAGCTTAGGTCAGCGATTAAAGTTGTTATCACGCCTTGGTTTTAAAGATTTATTACCGGTATCTCCAGCAGTCGCAGAATATTCAACCGGCCTTTCTATGGGGCAAACTGCTGAGCAAATGGCAAAAACTTATCAAATTTCCCGTCATGATCAAGATGCTTTAGCCCATAGATCGCATACCCTTGCTACTGAAAGTTGGCAAGCGGGTAAGTTAGATAATGAAGTGATGACTGCTCATGCCGAGCCTTTTAAACAATTTATTGACAAAGACAACTGCATAAGAGAAAACTCAGTACTAGAAAGCTATGCCAGATTAAAACCAGTTTTTGATCGTAAACATGGTTCGGTAACAGCGGCAACTAGTACACCCTTAACCGATGGTGGAGCAGCAATTTTATTAATGCGTGAAGGGCGAGCTAAAGAGTTAGGTTACACCCCTCTGGGTTACATTCGTAGTTTTGGCTTTGCTGCTATTGATGTATGGCAAGATATGCTGATGGGGCCAAGTTATGCAACTCCAATTGCTTTAGCAAGAGCGGGTATGAACTTAGCGGATTTAGACTTAATCGAAATGCATGAAGCGTTTGCTGCTCAGGCACTGGCCAATATGAAAATGTTTGCAAGTAATAAATTTGCCAAAGAACATTTAGGTAGAGATCAAGCCATTGGTGAAATTGATATGACAAAATTCAATGTCATGGGTGGCTCTCTTGCTTACGGTCACCCCTTTGCAGCAACGGGTGCAAGACTGATTACTCAAACGCTAAACGAATTAAATCGTCGTGGCGGCGGTGTTGGTTTAACAACGGCTTGTGCTGCTGGTGGTTTAGGTGCAGCAATGATTGTGGAGACAGATTAATGAGCAAAAATAAAAGCGAACAAATAGACATGGAAGACAACAATGCAACTGAACAATCTCAGTTAAATGAGACTCAAATGGTTAACGCCAGGAAGAGTGCATTTTCTCTGGTGACCCAAGAAAACGGTATTGCTCATTTAATTATTGATGTTGTTGGCGAAAGTGTTAATACCTTAAAAGGTGAATTTGCGGAACAAATTACTCAAGTTATTGCAGATATTAAAGCAGATAAGTCAATCTTGGGCATTGTTTTGTGCAGTGGAAAAAAAGATTGTTTTGTTGCTGGCGCTGATATCAATATGCTTGATGCGTGTGTAACACGTGAAGAAGTGGTGGCCCTATCTCGACAGGGGCAGCGGATATTTTCCCAACTTGAGCAACTGGCTACACCTATTGTTGCTGCCATTGATGGTAGCTGCTTAGGTGGTGGTTTAGAGCTAGCAATGGCTTGCCATGCTCGTGTATGTTCTGATAATCCAAAATCAGCACTAGGTCTACCAGAAGTGCAACTGGGTTTATTACCGGGCAGTGGTGGTACTCAGCGTTTGCCTAAATTAGTGGGCTTACAAAAATCATTAGACATGATGTTAACGGGTAAGCAATTACGAGCTAAACAAGCATTTAAAGTCGGCTTAGTTGATGATGTTGTACCCAGTAGTGTTTTAATGTCGATTGCTGAGCAAAAAGCGATGTCATTATCGCAGCGCGGTAAACATGATCACATACGCAAACAAAGTGCGATGGATAAGTTATTAGAAAATAATACGGTTGGCAGAAATATTGTTTATCAGCAGGCACAAAAAACTGTTGCAACAAAAACACAAGGTAATTATCCAGCTCCGTTGAAAATTATTGACTGCATAAGAACGGGGATTGAAATATCCTCTGAAAGTGGTTATCAACTTGAAGCAGAGCATTTTGCCGACTTAGTAATGAGTCCTGAATCAGCACAATTACGCCAATTATTTTTTGCCACTACGGCGATGAAAAAAGAACAAGGTGTGACTGGTGTGATGCCAGAAAAACTTAGCAAAGCTGGTGTTCTTGGTGGAGGTCTTATGGGGGGCGGTATTGCGTTTGTAACCGCCACCAAAGCCAATATTCCTGTGCGCGTTAAAGACATTAATCATAAAGGTATTAGTCAAGCATTAAAATATAGCTTTCAAATACTTAATAAAAAAGTCAAGCGTCGGTTTATCCTTAACAGTGAAATGCAAAAACAACTGGCAATGATTACGGGTAGTGTCAATTATACCGGTTTTAAAAAATTAGACATTGTCGTAGAAGCTGTTTTTGAAGACTTGAGCTTGAAACAAAAAATGGTGGCAGAGGTTGAAAACCATTGTCACGAGCAGACTATTTTTGCTTCTAATACTTCAAGCTTACCCATAGGTAAAATTGCTGCTGAAGCAGAACGACCTGAAAATGTTATTGGTTTACATTATTTTTCGCCAGTTGACAAAATGCCCTTGGTGGAAATTATCCCCCATGATAATACGTCTGATCGAACCATCTCCAACACTGTAGCTTTTGCTAAAAAACAAGGTAAAACGCCTATTGTTGTTAAAGATAAAGCGGGTTTTTATGTCAATCGCATTTTAGCACCCTACATGAATGAAGCTGCGATTTTATTACTCGATGGTGAGCCTATCGATAAAATTGATAGTGCTCTTGTTAAGTTTGGCTTTCCGGTGGGGCCTATGCAATTACTTGATGAAGTAGGTATTGATGTTGGTGCTAAAATTGGTCCTATTTTACAAGCTGATTTGGGTGATCGCTTTGCTGCTCCCAGCGCATTCAACAAATTACTTGCCGATGGACGTTTAGGCAAAAAAGTAAAAAAAGGTTTTTACCAATACCAAAATAAATCTTTTGTTAAAACATTGCAGGATCGTGTCAAAGGCGTTAAACCTGGGCAAAAGCAAGTTGATGACAGCATTTATGGATTATTAAATATCTCACCAGCAGGAACTTTATCAGCTAATGAAATAAGTAAACGCTGTACTTTAATGATGCTTAATGAAGCTGCTAGGTGTGTTGACGAAGGCATTGTCCGAAATGCGAGAGATGGCGATATAGGGGCAATATTTGGTATAGGTTTCCCACCTTATTTAGGGGGGCCATTACGTTATATAGATGCACTAGGAGTTAAATCTGTGGTAGCGCAATTAACACAATGGGCAGATAAATATGGCGAACGTTATCTTCCATGCCAAGCATTAATAACGATGGCTGAAAATGATCAGCGCTATTACGATTAAAAAGCCCAAATAAAATAACGCATGCATTAGTGTGCGTTATTTATTAGTCAATAAAGTATTATTAATGAAAATTAAAAAGGGAGATTACAAAATATAAAGGCTTGTTCATATGGCTATTTAAAAAATAGTAAAGCATTTATTGATGATTGATAATCACAGTATATTTAATATTTTTGAAGGCTATTGGCAACAAAATTTTCAATATCAGTAACTTCCAATCCCGAGGGCTTTAATGATTGCTCCAACTCATCATTTTGCGAATAAAGAATAAACCGATCAGGTTGACTAGCCATAACAAGTCTCTCGCTAACAAAGAATTTTACCTGATCTAACGTCAAGCTTAACATGGCTTTAAGTAATTTATCTTTATCGGTAAAATCATCGTCTTTATTACAAATAGCTGCCCAAAAACGCTGGCTTTTAATACGTAAATTATGATCTTTCTCTTGTAACTGTCCAGCTAACCCTTGCTGTAAGTGTTGCCATTCTTGAACCTGAATATCTTCTAACATCCTCATACTGTTATCAATAAATTCATCCATAGCATTAGCCAAACTGTAAGCGTCACAATGAGGTGATTGAATATAAAAAGCAATGCCAGGATAACGATTTATTGGTACATAACCAATACCAACTAAATAACCATACTGTTTTTCGGTGCGCATTTTTTGAAAAAACAATGGTGACAAAATATGACTAGTCATTATCGTTAATGCTACGGTGATAGGATCTTTAACGGGCATCGGATTATAAATTACACAGGCATGATCATGCTCAGGAAGTGTTAAAGGTATAAGCAAAGTTTGTTTGTCGTTAATATCGATAATGGGGCACTGTATACGGTATTTATCGTGGACTTGTTCGTGAAACACTGACTCAATCGTTGTACACAATTTATCAGCATGCTCAGGTAACCAATTACCATGGATCAATACTTCAAGGGTTACTTGTTTAAATACTTGCTGACTGAAGCTTTGGTATTGACTGAAAGTTATATGACTTAGAACCTCTGCTAACGTGTTACTAGTTGGGTTGTTTGGTTGCATCACAGCACTTAAATTGGCAAACAATTGCGAAATAGATTTACTTTTTTCATTATTTTGCCAATAGGTAATAAGTTGTTTTTTAAACAAAATAAAGTGCGCTTCGGTAACTTGCTGCGTTTTTAAACGCGCTAGTAGTTTAGCCAAAAGTAAATGTTGGTTTTCACTGTAGCCAGATAACTGTAATGTGACACCACCTTGATGCGCGTATAAGTGGTAATGAATCCCAGCCAACTCAGCATCATAATTTTCTTCAATAACCGTATCAGTATATAAATCAACAAATAAACGAGTCATTGCTACATGTGCAGAGTCCAAGACAGAAAGGGGTGAATCTATACCAATGTATAAATAGCCTTTTGGTACCTTGAAGGTTTTATCTTGTTTGTACCAAGCTGTAAACCCATTTTTATTGACTATCTTTTGAGGAATATTAATCTCTGAACGCTCTGTATCACTGTTAATTTTGTTAGTATAAATCTCAGGGTTAGACAGAATATAGGGATTTGCTGTGGGCAAATGCAAGCCCTTAATATGGGGTTTATTATTTGCCTCTACTTTCTGCCATGAATCAAGTTGCGATTCGTTAATTGCAGCAACATGATAAGGTACTTGATACCAAAAGCTATGATGAGAAAATTCGTTATTATGACTTACATGCATTATTCTCATATTAGTGACGTGCAAGTTGCCAAGGAGCTTTGCTACATTTTTGTGTGACAAACCTGACATGACATAATCACCAAAAATATAATCCTCTTCAGGGTAATGCTGCATGTTGATAACAAGTTGACTAACACTATCAATCGGTTGCATTTTTTCATGGTAAGTAAACGCTAAATAACTTATTTGCTGCTTTTCTTGGTAATAATGCTCAGCAATGCCTTCTTTTTTTAATAAGTTGATGTAAGCAAATACTACATCAATAACATGACTAAGGTGCTTTTCACCTAACTCAGTTAAGGCGATACTAATATTAAAATCTTTAAAATTAGAACCATTAATACCTGAACCAGCAGTTAAGGCTAATGCCCAATCATGTTTTTTCAAGAGTGATAAAATACTGCCTTTACCTTCATGCCCGAGTAAATAAGCAATAATTGATTCGGGTTTATCTCGGTAATATTGATCAATGCTATCCATTGCAAAACTTATAATGAGTTGATGATCATTTTTTACCGGGCAGACATTTATTTTAATTTTTTGATCTGCCTGCATATACAAAGGTTGTGTTATGGCAGGAAGTGGCCGAGAGCTGGAGACAATATCAGTAAATAATTGTTCTGCGAGGGTTTGTAACTCAGAGAGCTCTTGTGGCCCTTCAAGCGCCAATGTCATGTATTGGGCTCTATAAAATTGTTCAAAAAATCTTTGAACTTCGTGACTAATGTTTTTACCTGAGCGATCGGCAAGGGTGTCTAAATTACCTACTGAAAACTGTGAAAATGGATGTTCTGGATTTACAGTATCTTTGTGTACATCATATAACCGTCGCATGTCATCTTTTAGTTTGAGGGTAAATTCAGCATCTATATTTTCACGTTCCTTAATAACAAATTCATCAGCAAGGAGCGGGGCGATAAAAAATTCACTAAAGCGTTGCAGAGCAGGAGTAAAATGTGCGGCTTGGATGTCAAAAAAGAAGCAAGTGTGTTCAGTGCCTGTCCAAGCATTATGATTACCGCCATGCTGATTAATAAACTTCTGATACTCACTACCATCAGGAAAGTTTTTGGTACCCAGGAACAACATATGTTCTAAAAAGTGGGCTAAACCTTGTCTATCTTTGGGATCATTGAAATGGCCAACATTAACAGCTAATGCTGCTGCGGACTTGCTAGTTTCATCATTATGAATGAGTAGTACGCGAAGACCATTAGCTAAAGTAATTGCTTGATATTGCTTTGGATCATTTGGACTTTGCTTTAACACTAAGGCTCCTAAGAACACTTTAAACCGCAAAGCGCATAGCTATAAAAAATTTAATGGAGTACAAGTAAAAAAGTTTTTAATTCTTTTAAGGAATAAAAAAAGAAACTATTATTCTTAACTGTTGTTACTAATACATGTTTAATTCTATTACTATAGCCGCAAAAATAACTTAGGCTCAATACTTTAGCTAATTAATTTTAAAAATAGTTTTAAATTGAGTCATTATTTAGTTTATTAGCCGCGTTTACGAGAGAAGTAATGCAATTATATATAATGCGTCATGGCGAAGCTCAACCTATACTTGAGCAGGGCAGAACAGACTGCCAACGTGCGTTAACTGAGCAGGGTAAAACTGAAGTTAATCTAGTCACTCGTTGGTTTAAAAAAAAGCAGATTAATTTAAACACTATTTTTGTTAGCCCTTATGTTAGAGCCCAACAAACGGCTCAAATAGCAAACGCCAAGATAGTTACTAAAACCTCAACACTTGACCTGATTACCCCTTCAGGTGATGCCAAGCAGGTTCATGATTTTATTGATGGTTGGTGTGAACAACAGATTAAAAGTACTAATAAATCTGCTCTTGGCGATGATGAAAAAAACCTCCTAATTATCTCACATATGCCTTTAGTAAGTTACTTAGTTGCACAACTAACGCAATCAACTAACGCGCCTATTTTTGCTACTGCCGCAATTGCACATATTGATTACGATGAAAAAACCATGCAAGGCAGGTTAAAGCGCCTCATTTCTCCTTTGGACTTGGATTAGGTGCGATAAATCTTTCTAGATATTTTTACAGTGGTTGCTGAGCAGGTTTAGTTTTTATATATGCTAAATACTTTGCCATATAGCCACATTAGGTGAAAAAAGATAATAGCAAAAACCAACAATTTTTTTCAAAGGATTATCTGTTCATAGAGACTCAGATAAAGGTATTTCAGTCCTTGTTGAATTTTTTTCTTAAACCGACCGCGCTAAAAACTTAGTGTAAATAAGTAAAAAACTTTATATAAAGAAAAAAATTAACGCCAGAAATTAAAAGAAACTAGTCTCGATTATATTTATCTTTTAGCTCTATTAGTGCCAAAATTGCTCCTGCGCCGCCCCATTCCAAAGGTGCTTGATGAAATGCCATGATATCAGGGTGTTGAACTAACCAATGGGGTACCTTGTTTTTTAAGACGCGAGCACCTATGCCATGAACAATGCACACGCACTGGGCATGTTCTTTTTGGCACGCAAAAATCAAAGCTGCCAGTTCTTTTTTAGCTTGGTGTTGATCTAAGCCATGTAAATCAAGAATAAGGTCAGGTTGGTAATGTCCACGGCGAAGGTTTTTAACTTCAAAACTATTGACGCCTTCGCGAACATATTTAACCGGTCCTTGATTATTTAAATTAGGCTCAAATTCATCAGAAAAATAAAATTCAGCGATGGCTTTATTTGACACCTTACTGACTTGACCATTTTTATGAAGGTGGTCAGATTTATGGTGTGTTCTAACCAACCTGACAGTATCATTGATAATTGGTTTTACTTGACCAATAGCTTCGGCAAAGATTATTGGGTCATCAATTAAACCAGAAGTTTGAGCAGTTTCTTTACTATTTGAATTAGCTTTATCGGCTGAGTTATCAGCATTGCTTATATTTTGATTGGCAGTGTAACTATCTGCTTTTGCCTTGGCTTTTATTTTCGCTTTAATTGATGAAAGCCCAGTAGTCATGGTTTTATTTTTCATAAGTGCAGTGTAAAACATTTAAATACTAATACAAATTAATAAATACTGTTAATATAGGCGTTTAGTTCACTATAGGTCGTGGTATCTTAAGCCTTGATTGTTATTTATACAGTACCTAGGCGTTGTGATTAGTGTAAAGGCTCATTGATTAGTGTTTTTTAACCTTAATCTTAAGCCATAGCCCAGCATATTTATACTTAAAGGAAGTCATGTGGAGCACATTTCTAAAAAAACACCGCAGCATTTATTGGTCATTGCAGAGCAATTGCATACTATTTCTGATTTTTGTCGCTACGGTGCAACACTATTTAATCAAGCTGAACTTTTTTTTGGACATGGCAATGATAATGCTTTAGATGAATCCTTAACCTTAATACTTTATGCTTTGTCACTCCCTAAGGAAATGGCAGAACAGGTTATGCTATGCCGTTTAGTTGAACATGAAAAACACAACATTCTTGATCTTTTTCAGCAACGTATTGACACACAAAAGCCCATTGCTTATCTCACTAATCTTGCCTATTTTGCGCAATTACCCTTCTATGTTGATGAAAGGGTATTAGTGCCTCGTTCACCCATTGCTGAATTAATAGAGAAGCACTTTGAACCTTTTTTCAGTCAACAACGATCACCCAAAAGAATTTTAGATTTATGTACTGGTAGTGGTTGTATCGCTATAGCTTGCGCTAGTTATTTTCCCGAGGCTGAAGTTGATGCTGTTGATCTGTCTATTGATGCCCTCAATGTTGCAGAGATAAATATTGCCAACCATGGTTTAAGCGCACAAGTTATTCCAATTCAGTCTGATGTTTTTTCTGGGGTTGAGACACAAACTTATGATTTAATTGTTACTAATCCCCCTTACGTCGATAAGGAAGATATTGACAGCCTACCTGCAGAGTTTACACATGAACCTGAAATGGGATTAGGTTGTGGTGATGATGGCTTAGATATTGTCAGGGTAATATTAGCTAAAAGTGCACAGCACTTAAATGACAATGGAATATTGATTTGTGAAGTAGGGAATTCTCAATACCATGTTGAAGCCTTATACCCGCACGTTGATTTTCAATGGCTGAGTTTTGAACGAGGCGGTCATGGTGTGTTTATGCTCTCAAAAGCAGACTTACTCAAACACGCCAAATCGTTTGCTGAGGTACTAAAATCATAATGTTTCACAGCATAATAAAATAAATATAGTGCTCAATGGTTTGTTACCATTAGTAGAAAATAATAACGTAAATTAAAAGCAGTAGTAGCAAATAAGCTTCTCGCGGTTAAATAATAAATAGGCGGAAATGTTAAATGTCAGGTAATACCTTCGGAAAGTTATTCACAGTGACCTCGTTTGGTGAAAGTCATGGTTTAGGATTAGGTGCCATTATTGATGGTTGCCCGCCAGGACTGGAGTTATCTGAAGCCGATTTGCAACTAGACTTAAATCGTCGTCGACCTGGCACCTCTCGATACACCACTGCGCGCAGAGAACCAGATGAAGTTAAAATACTGTCGGGTGTTTTCGAGGGCAAGACAACGGGCACATCAATTGGTTTAATGATTGAAAATACCGATCAACGTTCGAAAGATTATGGCAATATCGCTGATAGCTTTCGCCCGGGTCATGCCGATTATACTTATTGGCAAAAATACGGTTTGCGCGATTATCGTGGTGGTGGTCGTTCATCGGCGCGTGAAACTGCAATGCGCGTTGCTGCTGGCGCTATTGCTAAAAAATATTTAGCACAAAAATTTGGTATTACGATTCATGCTTGCGTTACTCAAATAGGTGACATTATTGCAGGTGGTGCTAATGGTGAAGCTTTTGATCTTACTAAAGTTAATTGGTCTACTGTAGAAGATAACCCCTTCTTTTTTCCTGATGAAAGTCAAATTGAAGACCTGGGTGAATACTTGCGCGGTATTATTAAGCAAAAAGATTCTATTGGCGCTAAAGTCAGCGTTGTTGCTAGTAATGTACCTGTTGGGTTAGGTGAGCCAGTATTTGATCGTTTAGACGCTGATATTGCCCATGGCTTAATGAGTATTAATGCGGTGAAAGGTGTTGAAATAGGTGATGGTTTCGCGGTTGTTAATCAAAAAGGCTCAGAGCACAGAGATGAATTAACTCCCGAGGGCTTTTCAACCAACAACGCTGGTGGTGTGCTAGGTGGTATTTCTACAGGCCAACAAATTATTGCTCATTTAGCTCTTAAACCAACCTCAAGCATTGGCGTGAGTGGTAAAACGGTTGATTTATCTGGTGAGCCAACTGATATTATCACCCGTGGTCGGCATGATCCTTGTGTAGGTATTCGTGCGGTGCCTATTGCAGAAGCAATGCTCGCATTGACTTTAATGGACCATTTTTTACGCCACCGTGGTCAAAATGCTGATGTTCAATGCCAAACGCCTGATATTGAAGCTTAACGTTTTAAAGACAAGAGACTAAGTCATTAAATTAACATTAATGGCTTAGGGCATTACTTTTAACTCCCTGTCTTTTTTGATCAAGCAACAATAAGGTTATTGCACTTGGTTATTCTCAATTCATTGTTTGTTCGCTTGTCTTCCAGCTATTTTTTTTATTTTGCTTTACTGGGATTAATTCTCCCTTATCTTGCTATTTACCTTGATGGCTTGGGTTTTAACTCCCGTCAAGTTGGTGAAGTACTAGCCATTGTCACCGTAACTAAAATTATTGCCCCAAGTTTATGGGCTGCTATTGCTGATCGCATGGCCCAACCTTTGGTGATGTTTAAGATTGGTGCGCTATTATCACTTATTAGTTTTAGTTTACTTTTTTATATTAGCCATTACTGGGCTATGGTCACTTGTTTAGCTTTGTTTACTTTATTCTCTACTGCTATTTTACCGCAATTAGAAGTACATACGTTAAAAACACTTAGACACAGTAATAAACTCTATGCCAGAGTCCGCTTATGGGGCAGTATTGGCTTTATAGTGCTTGCTGTTTTAGCAGGTGAGGCAATGGATCGTTTTGGTTATCAAATATTTATTTTACTAGGTATTATAGTCTTGATAAGCCTTTTTTTAACGACGTTATTATTAAAGTCACGAATCAAACCAGTCTTAGCTGAGGTTAATCAAGCACAATTACCATCCATTACTGCTAAGTTATTTGATGTCCGTTTTGTTAGTTTTTTTGTTGCAGGTTTATTGCTGCAAATAAGCTTTGCACCCTATAACAGTTTCTTTGCCTTATTTTTACGCGATTTTGATTATTCAGGATTAACGATAGGTTTATTTATCGGTCTAGGCGTTGTCGCAGAGATAGTGGCTTTTATTTATATGGGATCACTTTTTAAGCATTGCTCAATAAATACACTATTGGTACTCAGTCTTATTGTTAGTGCTGCTCGCTGGTTTTTAATGCCACTTATTGCTGACTTACCTTTTTGGCTTGCCTTAAGTCAATTAAGTCATGCAGTCAGTTTTGCTATATATCACAGTGCTAGTATGCAATTTATTTCCTCACATTTTACCAAACGTCAACAAGGTCGTGGCCAAGGAATCTATTTAGGCGGTGTTTATGGCATTGGTGGAGCTATTGGCGCCTATGTGACTGGAGTATTATGGTTAGATGGAAAAGGCGCGAGTGATGCTTTCATTGTAGCAGGTGCGAGTGCCTTCATTGGTGCAATAATTATGTTCTCTGTACGTAGCAAAGCTTAATTATATTTTTACAACAAAAAGCCACAAAACACCCTGTACCTTATAACGCTAATATACATGTTACTAAGCGATATAAGCTTTTAGTGGTGACCATACGGCTAACTCATTGCCACTGGGTTCAATAAAGTGAAAGCGACGACCACCAGGAAAAGCAAAAATAGCTTGGCTAATAATCCCACCTGATGCCTTTACACGCTGTTCAGTTGCCTCCAAGTCATCACTTAATAATACCAATAAACAAGCGCCATTTGCTGTTTGAGATCTTAGTTCTGATAAGAAAAAGCCACCGTCAATACCTGAATGACTGAATGCAGTATACTCATTGCCATAGTCAATAAATGACCACGAAAAAACAGATTGAAAAAACAATTTAGTTGCAGGTATATTGTTGGCAGGCAACTCTACATAGTTAATCATTTCAGATGCTGGCATGAGCTTAAGCCTTATAAATCATAATGAATTATATACATGAAATATTGTTAATTAGTAAGTATAGGTGAACTAGCCTAAATATCCGAACGGGCTAATCAAAAACCTATTCGAGCTGTTCATTAAGTAATGAATAGTTATTTTTCCGCATAACAAATCTCAATAACAATGTCAGTATGGACCGAATTAGCAATAAAACATTGTTGATGTGCTTGATGGTGCATTTTTTCAAACTTTTTTAGGCTGGGCTTTGCGTTACTAGAAAAAATGACCTCAGGTTTTAGCGTAACCTTGGTCATGGCGTATTTACCCTGATTATTTTTTTGTAATATACCTGATGCATTATCCTCATACTTATCAATGATAAACTTATGTTTTGCTGCAATAGATAAGAAAAATAACATATGACAACTTGATAACGAGGCAATAAACGCTTCTTCGGGGTCGACGTTAGCTTCTACAGAGTGAGGTGAAGCGACTATATGTGGTGAAGAGGAAGCATCAATTATACTGCCACCATCAAATAACCATTGGTGTGCTCTACTGTATTGATTATCAATAAACTGCTCATTAAGGGACCTTTGCCATTGAACTGTAGCCACATACGTTGACATAGTTACTCCTTTAAGTTTTAGAAAACGGCATTGATCGTATGATCAATAAACACAACAGTGAGTTGCTTGCGAATTACTCGGGTCTATTAAGGCTAGTTAAGTGAGTAGTATGGCAATATTCACTACCGCCCATTTTACCAACAGTATCAAGTAATGTTTGATCAATATTATCACCAATATATAGCTCATCTTTTATATAAATTGATTTTACATCGAGCAATACCATGGTGCCACTTGCTGGTAAATCGCTAATAGTGATTAACTCTCTGAGCTTGCATTCATAACGGATTGGTGATTCAGCCACTGAAAATGGCCGAACAAGGTGACTGGGAATTTTACTGACGTTAGCCAAATCAAACTCACTCTCGTCACGTTTAAGACTGGCACTTGAGGTGTTCACTTGCGCTAGCAGCTTTGAGCTAACAATATTCACGACACACTCACCCGTTTCTTTTAGGTTTTGTAAGGTATCTTTATCAAGACCACTGCGCTGTGTCACTTGAGTATATAACAGGACTGGCGGGTTACAGCTGGCGACAGTAAAAAAAGAGTACGGTGCAAGGTTATCAACTCCGGATTTAGACTGAGTACTAATCCAGGCAATTGGCCGAGGAGTAACCCCACCGTTTAATAAACGGTAATTCTTTTGTGCAGTCAGAGCTGACGTATCAAAGTTCATGGATTTTTCACTAATTATATGGACTTACTGGTTAGATTTTAACTGAGCCAAAGATAAAATAATATTTAATTAATGGCTAAGTTAATGGCTAAGTTAATGGCTAAGTTAACGGCTAAGTAAATACAAACCACCGATAATACCAAGGTACATCAACACAGAAAAGAGACTACCAATGACCGTTAGTGGCATTGATACGCCCTTAAATTGAAATCTAAGTAGCGCAGACAGCGCTTTAGGCCTTGCTTGTAAAGAATTAAAATATTTTAATTCTATTAGCCTTGAGTGTAAAGTTGGTGAGCGTTTAATTTCTAAATCAATAATTTTGTCATAAACAAAGGCGACGACATAAAATAGAATTAAAAACAGCAAAACAAGGAGCATACTCTTTTTTCCTAGAATAAATAATTATTAACACATAAATACCCATAACCCACTGAACAGCTATTTTACTAGCTCGCGCATTGATTAATTTTTCATACACCAACTATAGATGTGTAACTACCTTCAAGTAAGTCTATCAAAATAACACTGCAGTCATTGTTATATGCTGATGGAGTATTATCAGGTAATTCAAGCTAAGGTTGACGTGTATTTATGATTCAGTCGTTAAGGCGATTTTTGCCATGGTTGTGATACTTGTAAATGATTTAGCACCAGCAATAAAACAGCCGTTGTGACAAAAGGTCGCATCATTGATGCCAATAACTTTACTGAGCTCATTATCAGCAAGTCCGGCCCATGCACTAGGTAATGGTTTCCTGTCTTCAAACGATCCGGGCTCAACAGGAACAGTCTGAATTCGCCATTGATTCGATTCTGAGGGATATATTACATAGAGCGCTTGTGGTGCTAGGGTATGGACTGTTTTTTTCCATGGTGTGAAGTTTTCTAAAACAATAACACGAGGATCTGCGGCTTGTGCTATTGCATTAGCAACAATAGCCTCAGCCTCATTAGACCCTTTTGCGCCAGCAATAAAACGAGCCAACACCTGAGAAGCAAAAATAACGGCTTGCTCAAAACATTCATCAAAATCACCATTTTCTTGCCATGTTGGATTAAACAGAGCGATCGTTTGACTTAAACTAATACCTTGAGGAACCCCTTCTACATAGCCACAATCGACAGCATCAATAACAGAGACTAAGTCGTTATCTACACTTTTGGCTAGCTCAACATTATTGTTACATAGTTGGCTACCATACTTTTTCCAAATTAAGCCGAAAGAAGAGTAGGGAATACCATTGTCACGTTTACCTGCGCCACCTCGCTGGTGATGGTCAAAACGGCCTATTTCAGCATCATATACACCACCCACATCAAGGACAATGTCAGCTTGATTGAGGGCATTTACATCACGGGTACGAATCACTGAAGCCTCAGGATAAAGGTACTTTAATGCGGCGACACTAAAAACATCGTCAGCATGAAAATTACCATTGTGGGTAGCTATTATTAGCTTGCTCATAAAGAATTTACTCAAAATATAGATGGAAGGTATTTACTATGACGTTAGACAATTTTTTTTGACAGGCGCTTTATCAATGTAGCAATACAAATTAGATGGCAAAACATAAAGTAGTCATAAAATGCTTTAATATTTTACACTAGTTTACTTTGAAACCCCAACAGACTCACTGGTTATTATTCAAAAAAACCGCCATTAAAGGCGGTTTTACTTGATGCTAAAATTCATCAACTGAATTTTAATTTCGCTTGTTGGTTATTATTGACCAAAAACATTTTTCAGTGAATCAAGTTTAGCTTTGTCTTCATCTGATAAATTTTTATCTAATTGCTCTGTTAACGCTTTCTTAGCCTCTTCTTTTGCTTTTTCCTTTAACGCTTCTTTAGCGGCTGTTTCAACAGATTTGATTAAGCGATTAATTACTTCAGCACTTAACTGTTCAGGAGTTAAACCTACTTTTTCATCACCTAAATTATTCATCACAATGTTAGGTACTTTTAATACTTGCGGATCCCACTGTTCTGTTTCTAAAGATGCCTTGTTATTTATAAAACTAAACTTCTTAATCATCAACCGGATAGGCTCTGAAGTACTGTTTTCATCAGCTGCTTTTGCCTCTGTTTCAGCTGAGGTAGATGCGTTTTTTTCAATATTTTCAAGTAAGGCTTGTAAGTTGGTTGTTTGACCTTTTTGTTCAGCAATAATATCAGCGCCATCAATTAACACTTCATCTATGACAATAACATCACCAAAAAGGTTACCAATATCTAATGCAACATCGTCTAAATGAAAAAGATGAGCGCTATCAAAACCTGTTGGGTTTGCTAAATGAAGACCGCTAATCTCACCTCGTGCTTCTTTCAACGTGATATTTACCCCTGCTACACTGACTGTCGTACCTGTTACTTTAGTACCAACTTTTTCAATGACATTTTTAACAATGGCATCAAGATTAGCAATGCCGTAGTATGTGATGCCACCAAGGGCTAGTATAATAATTGCCAATAACGATAGAATAATCTTTTTCATGGGTTGTCCTTATGAGTTATGAAATATAAATATAAATTTTAAAAAGTTGATAATAAAAATTAACACACCTTTAAATAAAAAACAGCATGTATTTTAATGCTTTAGTTAATTTTTAACAATTCTTTTAAGTATAAGTAATTTAATGGATTCTGTCTTAAATGTTTTAACTCAATCATTATTTTGCGAGGTTACAATAGCTTCTATACTCTTAAAAACCAGTGACAATAATTAATATAATAGCCAGAAAAAAATTGGAGTAACTTTCTTTAGATATTTTATATTCCAACCTAAACCAACGTTTAATTGGCATTGATAACAATTTAGGAGAGCAAATAAAACCACGTAACATTAGCAAGATACCAATAGCGCTTGCCACCATACCAAAATCAATAACATGGGTTTTATAAATATCAATTTTAGCAATACTCAATCTAGTAAACGTTTTAACAGTTAGAGTCGACTCTCAATATATTTGTAAAGATTGGTTTTATTGCACATAAAACTTGATAATAAATGTTTTTCATAGGTAATCTCGAAACCAACTAACTAATTCTCTATTCACCTTTTCTTTGTTGTGTATTAAACCATGATTATCATCTGGATATAAAACGAGTTTATGACGCATATTGTTTTTTGATAACGCAGCGGCCAGATCAATATAATGATTAACTGATACACTTTATCGTTAGTGCCATGTATCAGTAAAATAGAAATGTTAGGGGATAAATCAGTGACCCATTTTAATACCGAACGCTTCTCTAATTAGGCTGTTTTTTTGCTCTCATATTCAGGAATTCGATGTTTATAAACTTTTTCCATTGCCGGTCGATATTCTAAACCTTTCAATAAATCTGAATTACCAGCGATAGTCGCTAAAGCTTTAACATTCTTTGCTTTTTTTCAAAGCTAGGAATGTTTGCATTATGTTTCTTAAAATAAACTTAATAAGCATTAATTTAATAGATTAGATGAGTTATGGAAGAACTACGATTAATTAGTGTCATTGGTAGTAATTTATTTAGGTTTCATTTTACATTGTAAATCACAATGAACTTATGATTACCTCAAGAATAAGACCATAGGTAAAAGTTAATCAAATAAATAGTTTTCTAGTGTGTAGATTCTCTACTTTTTTAATTTGTGCAGTGTTTTCATTTTTATTGTTAATGATAAATTGCACTTATTGACGTTGAGCCTATAAAACAAGAAAGTTGACGGTATAAAAGGCAAATAAAAAATCAAGGAGGCAGTCACCTAGCCGAAAATACTTTTTATGTGACAAAGGCATCAGAGGTATAATTTAATACTTTTTAAAATAACTACTCAACGACTATTGGAGGCATAAACGCCACATAGAGTGGCGATTATTGCATTAGTTAGAAAGGTTTTTGTAACTTCAAATTCGATGTTCAATTACGGTGTGTTGTGGTGAGCGTCAACAGTGCAATCTTATCTAATGACGCTATAGTCTGTTTTCAGGCTAATCTCGTTTGTACAAAGATTCGATTGTACTTGATTCTATTGTGTTTGCATTAATCATGTAACCAGCTAGTGCACCTGAGGCATTTTCAGGTAATTCTAGTTTTTCAACTGATAATGCATGTATGGTAAAACGATAGTGATGTACACCATGACCAGGAGGAGGGCAAGCGCCACCAAATGCCTTAAGTCCGTAATCATTACTAATATGCGTACTTCCTTTTCCAGCAATATCAGCCTCTTTATTGCCAGCTCCTGTTAATAGCTCTGTTACATTTTTTGGTATATTCACAATTTGCCAATGCCACCATCCACTGCCTGTTGGAGCATCTGGATCATAAGCCGTAATAGCAAAACTTTTTGTCCCCTCAGGCGCGTTAGTCCACTTAAGATGTGGTGATAAATCATCACCAGAACAGCCAAAGCCATTGAATTCATGTTTCTTACTCATAAACTTTCCTTGAGCAATATCATTACTCGTTAATGAAAAAGAACTGGCCTGAGCAAAGGTAGCAATACCAAATGATAGAAGAGCGATAATTTTTAGTGAGTTAAACATAGTGTTCCTAATTAGTTGTTATTAAGTGAGTGCTTATAATATTTAATGTGGTCTTAAAAGATTAGAGCCAAAACCGTCATTCTTTCGCTTTATTCTGTCATTTTCGTTTTTCTGAGCTCAGAAGGGGTTAAACCAAACTGTTTTTTAAATCGTTCAGTAAATCTTGATTGAGACTGATAACCACATTTATCAGAAATAATTCCAATTGAATGCTGACTGGTTTGCAATAAATGCAAACCTAAACCAAGGCGAGCGCTATCTTTTATCTCTTGAACACTGGTAGATTCAACTTTTAGTTTACGGCGAAGTGTTGATTCACTCATCGCGAGTTGTTGACAAATATCTTGAACGGATAACTCACATCCGTCTTTTTCAATGAACATATCATGAAGTTGGTTTTTTAATTGAGGGCTTGCAAGTAATGAGAGAATATCACCGTGACCAAGGTGGCATAACAAGGTTAATATTTCTCGTTTTCTTGATGAAAATATCTCCTTTGTCGCCCATGGTGCGCTTTCTATGAATTGATGTAAACATCTCATTAAAGCTGGTTCAGTTTTACCTATATAGTGCTGTTTATGAGAAGAGGTGTTAATTTTAAATGTACTAAAGTCTTGATATTCAAATTCGATTAACAGGGCGAAGTATTCTTTACTTTCAGGAATATTTCGCATATTAATCGCAGGATTATTAGACAAAAATATAAATTCCCCAGCTTCGCACACCATCTCGCCCTTAACACCAAGTTCTTTGTTTCCATTAAGAACTACAATTAATAATGGTTTTGCAATCGGCACATTTAAAAGCTTTTGTTCTTTAACAGAAGTGTAAACACTAAAGGGTAGCTCAACATTTTCATTTAGTACTCCTTTAATAAGGTTAATGATATTCGTCATAATTTCTACTACATGTTGTTAATATTGATAGACCAACAGCTACAGAACAAATAAAAAATTGTTCGTTAAACTTAAGAAGAACGAACATAGACAATTATATTTGTCATATTAAATAATTTGTTATGTGGGCTTCACTCATAGTAAGTAATATAAAAATCACATTCAATCATAGTGAATGGCCAATTATTTTTAGGGTAAGGACATAAGTAAATGTTAATCAGATAAATAGTATTCGACTGTTGTGACTACTCGAACTTTTTTAA
>MDSY01158243.1_pt1 | contig 22291 bp, 17 predicted proteins | sample 811131 | NCBI WGS metagenome assembly MDSY01 (sample SAMN05326643, study PRJNA326480) | marine metagenome | isolation source: seawater | place: Atlantic Ocean: South West | collected 2010 | reverse complement strand
TGTAACTACAATAATTTGAAGAAGAGGATTTTCAACTTTTAATTTACGAATCAACTCAACACCATCACTATCATTTAAAAACAAATCAATAATAGCAACTCCAAACGGACTACTTTTTAATAATTCAAATCCTTTTAAGCCTTCCGCAACATCTGTAACCTTAGAAAATGATTGCGAAACCATATCAACCAATAATTTTCTAAAAACGTCTTCGTCTTCAATAATAAGTATCGGTAAGTCATTTAAATTACTTAGTGATTTTTTAAACCATGTATCATAGATTTTAATAATCTCATCAAGCTCCTTGCATAAAGAATTAATTCTCATAGATTCAATCATTTCAAATATTGTAAATTTATTTTGGTATATAGCGGTTATTGATTTTTGAGAAGCTGTTCCTTGCTTTGATTGCTTAATCATTGAATTAATCGCTAAGGTAACTTTACTGTAAATATCATCCCCAACAATAAAGTCATAAACTCCTTTTTCTAAACACAAATTAATGTCATCAATCATTGAATATGTAGAAAAAACAATTATCTTAATTTCTTTAGAAATAGCAACAATATGATCAATAACATCTTCATACGCTATATCAGCAATCTTGGTTGATAATAAAATTAATACATCATTCGTGTGATCCTCAATAGTATCAAGAGCATCCTTGGCATTATCATAAAAACTTATAGACATAGTAGACTCTAGTTGGTCATTAAATACATCATGATCATTTTTGTAAGGCGATATTAAAATTACTTTCACTACGTTATCTTTCCTTTGTGAGCTCAAATCTCTTGACTTGCTGATGATTGGCTTATAAAATCAACAAGCTTAAACTGAATTACTGTTCAGAATAGTCACTATTTTATTATAAGAGAGGCAAACGTGGAAGAAGATATTAAAGAAGTTGTAACAATGCGACAATTACTTGAGTGTGGTGTTCATTTTGGTCATCAAACAAAACGATGGAACCCTAAAATGAAAAAATATATCTTTACATCTCGTAATGGTATTCACGTAATTGATTTACAACAGTCTATGCAACTTATTAACCTGGCATACGAATTTGTCAAAGAAGTTGTTAAAAATGATGGAACGATCTTATTTGTCGGAACAAAAAAACAAGCTCAAGATGCTGTAAAAGAAGAATCTGAAAGAAGTGAAATGCCTTTCGTAAACTTTCGTTGGTTAGGAGGAACACTAACTAATATCTCCACTATCAGAAAAAGTATCAATAAGTTAAAGGATTTTGAAAAATTAAAGGAATCAGGTGATTTTGATCTTTTATCAAAAAAAGAACAGTCCAAAAAAACTAAACTATATAACAAACTTACAAATATGTTTTTTGGAATTAAATCAATGATCAAACTTCCTTCTGCTCTATTTGTAATTGATACCCAGAAAGAACAACTTGCAATTAAAGAAGCTAAAAAACTAAATATTCCTGTTATTGGAGTCGTTGATACGAATGCAGATCCTCAGTTAATTGACTATCCTATTCCTGCAAACGATGACGCTATTAGAGCAGTTAAATTAATTTGCTCAATCATTGCTGATGCAGCTGTTGCAGGTCAAGCAGAAAGCCTCTTAAAACAAGAGATTTCTGATGAAAAGACAGAAAAAAAAGATTCTCAGAAAGAAGAAAGATCAAAAGAAGAAAACAAGAAAAAAACCAACGTAGCTAAAAAGGAAGTTCCTCAAAAGAAAACAGAAAAAGAAACGGTTAAATCAACTGCAAAAAAAGATAAAGAAACAACTAAGAAGATAACAACTGCAAAAAAAACGGTTGCTAGCTCAGAAAAAAAAGAAGCTAAAAAAGAAAGTGAAGTAAAAGCAACAAAAGCCAATGATACAAAAGAAAAAGTTGCGAAAAGCACAACAAAAACAGCTTCAGAAAAATCAAAATCTGCTACTGCTAAAAACCCTACTACGTCCAAAAAGTCTGAGTCTACTAAAAAAGGGGAATAATAATGTCAATTACAGCAAGTCAAGTAAATGAGTTACGCACCAAAACAGGTGTAGGCCTAATGGACTGCAAGAAAGTATTATTAGAAACAAATGGCGATATTGAAAGTGCTGTTAAAAAACTTCGAGAGAAGGGACTTGCTAAAGCTGCAAAAAAATCTGACCGATCAACTACTGAAGGAAAGATTTTTGTAAAAGCCGATTCTAGCAAAAAAAATGCTGTTATTATTGAACTTAATTGTGAAACAGATTTTGTTGCTTCAAATGATATCTTTAGTGAGTGTGGCAACTTTCTTGCAGATGCAATTTTAGCTAACAACATATCAACGTTAGATGACTTATTGCAATCAACTATCAATAATGTGCCCTATTCTGATTTTATCTCTGATTATGTTGTTAAACTTGGTGAAAATATTAGTGTAAAACAATTTCAGGTATTATCTAATGAAGGTTTTATTGAAACATATTTGCATATGAATGGTAAGATTGGTGTTTTAGTAGCGTTTAATACTACATTAAGTGGTGAACTATCCAAAGGCATTGCTATGCATGTGGCGGCTGCAAATCCAACATGCTTATCGCCTGAAGATGTTGATCAAAATGATATTAAAAATGAAACTGAAATAGTTCGATCTCAGTCTATTCAAGAAGGAAAACCAGAAGAAATCTTAGATAAGATTATTCAAGGAAGAATGTCAAAATACTTTAAAGAAATTTGTCTTTTAGAACAAGGCTACATTAAAGATGATAAGCAGTCTGTAAAAAGCATCTTACCTAATAATACATCGATAGTTTCTTTTTTTAGATTCTCAATAGGTTAGTGCGACAGTACTTTGAAGCGCTAGAAGATCAATTACTTGCTCCATATAGCGTTAAAAGCATTTCATCTTTTGGAAGATCATTTGATGAACCTAGTTCATTAACTCGAACGTGTTTTCAACGTGATAGGGATAGAATTGTTCATTCAAAATCATTTCGACGGCTAAAAGATAAAACTCAGGTTTTTATTTCAAGTGTATCAGATCATTACCGCTCTCGATTAACGCATACGATTGAAGTTGCTCAAATTTCTCGCCATTTAGCACGATTATTACGGCTTAATGAAGATTTAGCTGAGTGTATTGCATTTGCTCATGATCTGGGGCATTCCCCTTTTGGTCATTCTGGCGAGGAAAAATTAAATGATTTATTAAAACATTGTGGAGGTTTTGAGCATAATTTACATAGCTTAAGATTAATAGAAGAAATTGAACAAAAATATCCTCATTTTTCAGGTCTCAATCTTAGTTTTGAAGTTAAAGAGGGGTTAAAAAAACATGAAACTCCCTGGGATAGTCCAAATCAACCCCATGCATATGTAACATTAGAAGCTCAAGTTGCTAATTTGGCTGATGAAATTGCTTATAATAACCATGATATTGATGATGGTCTTTCATCTGGACTTTTAGATATTGATGATTTAATTAAGCATGTTGATTTATTTAAAAAAGCAAATAAAGCAATTATTTCTGAATATAGTAATTTACAATATCATGAAAGAACTCATTTAATTAATAGTCATATAATTTCTCAACAGGTTTTAAATGTCTATGAAACATCATCTACTCAATTATTAAAGTCTGGTATCCGATCATTACGTGATTTACAAGGAACTACAAAGCCGTTAATTTCTTTTAGCAAATCCTTTGCAAAAGAAAACTCCCAATTGCGTCATTACTTGTATCAAAACTTTTATCAAAATCCATCTATTGTTAATTTAAATAATTATGGGAAAGATACAATTGAATCGATTTTTTCCTTTTTACTTTTAAAACCTGAATATATTCCCCCATCATTTCTAGAGTTACATGAAAACAAGGGATACTCTCGTGATTTAGTAGTTGGATATTTTATTGCAGGAATGACTGATAATTATGCCTCTCGCTTTTCTCAAATTCATAGGTTAATTAGTTAGGTTTTTCTACAACTATTTAGGTTATGTGTTTGTCAAAGCAACTGTATATCGCTATAATAAACTTCATTATCTAACTTAAAAATAAGGAGCCTTACATGCCTACAAAACCAATTACTGATACATCATTTGTTAATGAGTTAACTAACTCTGGAACTAAGCTTGTCGTTGTTGATTTTTGGGCAGATTGGTGTGGCCCATGTAAAATGTTAGCTCCAACCCTTGAATCTTTAAGTGATAAATTTGTTGAGTCTATTGATATTTTTAAATTAAATACTGATGAAAACCCTCAAAAAGCTCAAGAGTTTCATATTTCTTCGATTCCTTGTTGTATTTTATTTAAAAATGGCAAAGAAGTACATAGAATTATTGGACATAAATCTGAAGATGCTTTTGAAGCGGAACTTAAACCATTTATCTAAATATTCTTATTATTTTGTGTTAAAAAATATTTTTTTTCTGATTGTAGCTTTTACGTTTACTATTAGTAATATTTATTCAGAATTTAAAACTCATTTTAAATATATACTACCGTTAAACTATCCCCAACTTCACCTTCAATTTCCCAATAACCCTGTTAAAAATATCCATACTATCGATTTAGCTATGATTAAAAAAACTCAATCTCCAAAGTTTTGGCCCCATAGGATTCCTTTTGTTGCTGGTATTAGTAATAATCAAACAAAATTATTTTATTATCAATTTGAACCACTTGGATTTTCAAAACTTATTGATATTCCTATAGATACGGCGCCTGTTATTGATGTTGCTGTTATGGCAGACGGGGGTGTTTTTTCAATTACATCCAGTAACCTTTATACTTATAATTATGATTTTGATTTAAAAACCATTCAATTAGACTCTCAGTTACCATTAAAAGATCCATTAAAATGTAGCACTAATCATACAAATAAAGTTGCTATTTTATTTAAAAATTTTATACAACTGTATCGCTATAAAACAACAAAGCGCTTCTCTCTATTATCTATTTCAGAACAAATCAACTCCATTTTAAAAGAACACTCATGTAAAAATCTATCGATTACCTCAAGTGGGTACCTATTGATATTAACAGAATCAAACATACTATTTTTTTCTCCTAATGGTATTTTATTACAATCAGTAGCAAATACAGGAAAGTTCGATCTGGTTGATTTTACATCTTTTGGTGATTATATTTTAGGATCATCTTCTCATAATCGTCTTGCTAAGTATTCTCCTAATGGTTTCTTACTATTTGAATCCAGCTTTTTAAAACCAGAAGAAAACCTAAAGGAGTTAGCTATTTATCAACCTTATGGAAATTTATGTTTAATTTCTAATAAACAAGGAGCTTATTATTCAATGACCACATCACTTACTATACAATCAGGATCATATTCCTTAGATAATAATAATCAATTATCAATTGAAACATCTTTTTTACTTACGTTTCCATCTATTGTTTCTATCCAAATACGTGATTCTGATTCCAGCATTATGCTCACAAAAGAAAAAAAGCTTAACGCAGGTATTCATCATCTTAATTGGGACAAACTGGATCCTAAATTTCAAAATAAATCTATTCAAGTTACAGCGAAAGGGTTATACTCAGAATCAAATACAGTTGATGCAAATTTTAAGTTAGTTGAATCATTATGAATCTTTACAAAATAGGTGATATTTGCGATTTACTAAACATTACCCCTCGAACCATCCGTTATTACGATCAACTTGGCTTGCTACCAAATATAAAAAGAAGTGATGGCTATACCCGACTTTTTGACCAAAATGATATTGATACTATTAATTCAATTCGCCATCTTCAAAAATCAAAAGCACTTCCATTAAATCTTATTAAAGAAACCTTATTTCCCAATAATCTTAATCAACAAAACGTTTTATTACTTACAGATTCTTTTTCACAAAAAAACCTTCCCCTTTCATCACAATTAACGATTATTCCTTTGGATGAAACATTAAATACATCTCAACAATCAAAACAAATTAATGATTTCATTCAAAATATTAAGATTGAACCTACACTCATAATTTGTTTTTTTCATGAATCATTGGCCAAATCATACGCTGCTATCTCTAAAAATTTACAAAAAAACACATCTTTTCTTTACCCTTTAAAACATTACGGCATGACTAATTATATGATTACAGATTATATTGCTAATCATATTCATACCTTTTCAAATTTAACTGAACTTCATTTGGTAATTAATCGATTTATTACCTTAGGGTTTTCATTATGTTTGCTTGATTGTTTAGATACCTACATCACTATTAAAGATACTATTCAGCACCCCCATAATTTTGTAAAACCAATCACAAAATTTTTCCCAATATTATTATCTAATAATGAAACTGAATTAGTGATGGATTTTAAAGCTGATTTTTCTAAAAATATTGAAGAGATAGTTCTAACGATTGATACGCTATTACAAAAACAAAAACGATATATTCAGGAAGCTTGTATTTTTTATTCGCATTCTAATGTGCTGGCTAACGCTATCAAAAATGAATTAAGCTCCATTTGTCCTAACTTCACATGTTCAATCCAAAAAATTAATTATTGGTCTTATCCTAAAAATCAAGTAAACTTTATTTCAATAATTTAAGGAGTAATTGTATGGCAAATGTAATGATTATGATGGGTTCAAAGTCGGATATGGATATTATGAAAAAGGCTCAAGAGCTATTAACAAGTTATGATATTAATTCAGAAATTATAGTAGCATCAGCACACAGAAATCCTCAACGTGTTCATGAAATTGCACAAGAGGTTGAAGAAAAATATGATGTTGTTATAGCAGGGGCAGGCATGGCTGCACATTTAGCTGGTGTAATGGCTTCTTTAGTAACAAAACCTGTTATTGGAGTTCCGATTAATGCGTCTTTAAATGGTTTAGATTCTTTGCTTTCTGTTTCGCAAATGCCTCCAGGAATTCCAGTTGCTACTGTTGCAATTAATGGATCTAAAAATGCTGCTATCTTAGCAATGGAAATTTTAGCCTTATCAAACGATGATATTAAACAAAAGCTAAAATCATTACGAGACGATTTTAATAAATAATGCACGTTCTTGATTATATGATTATAGCTTTAATTGGCTATAATGCATTTTCTGGCTTACGCCAAGGTGCGGTTCGTATGATCAATGGAATTCTTGGTATTATTATTGCTACATCGCTATCAAAGACCGTGTATGATATGAGTTTTGGTACTATCTCTGCGATAGCACCATTTTTTAAGTCATATCCGTTTGTCTATTATGGATGTTGCTTTTTTATTTTACTTATTATCTGTCAAGCAATTGCTCATTTTATCCATACTATTTTTAAATGGTCAGGCATTGGTATTATAAATCATGTTTTGGGTTTATTATTAGGTAGTATAAAAGGAAGCATTCTTGCATTAATTTTTATTATTCCGTTAATGATCTTAAAACCTGATTTTGCATTACAATCATTAATGATACACTATATGGCTCCTTTTCTAATTAATATAATTGGCTATCTAAATCAATCAGGGTTTATTGAAAATTTATTTCAGTCTATTTCGTTTGATTCAATATTAAATTTTAAGGAGCTTAATAATGACTAAACATATTATTTGCTTAGGAGATGGCATGGCAGACCATCCCATTAGTGAGCTAGATAACAAAACACCGTTAGAGGTTGCTAAAACTCCTAATATTGATTTTATTAGCAAACAGGGATGTTTAGGTATGGTTGACACAGTACCTCAAGGGTTTAACCCTGGCTCTGACGTAGCTAATATGGGTATTTTAGGATTTGATCCAGCTCTCTATTATACAGGAAGGGGTCCTATAGAAGCTGCTAGTTTAAATGTTAAGTGTGATCAAGATGATATTATCTTTCGCTGTAATTTAGTCACCCTAAATGATTCCATAATGACCGACTTTACATCAGGACATATTACGACAGAAGAAAGTACTCAACTCATAAATGAACTAAACGATGCCTTTTCTGGTACTTCTATTCGCTTTATTTCTGGTGTTAGTTATCGTCATATTATGATTGCACCAGCTTCTTTTTTAGAACTCAAAACAGTTGCTCCTCATGATTATATTGATCAGGATATTTCTTCGTTATGGCCTCAGGGTAAACGTATGGATACGTTTAAAGAAATAATAGATCAAGCTAATACTGTTTTAAGAAAGTCAGCTGTAAATAAAAATAGACTTAATAATAATCAGAAAGTAGCTAATAGTATTTGGCCATGGAGTCAGGGACGCTATCCAAACATGGAATCGTTTTATTCAAAATATCAAAAAACAGGAGGTATTGTCACTGCCGTAGATTTACTAAAAGGCCTTGGCTGTCTAATTAATTTAGAAACACCTACCGTTCCAGGTGCAACAGGGTTTATTGATACAAACTATGCGAATAAAGTATCAGCAGCTAAGAAAATCCTTGATGAGCATGATTTTTGTTACATTCATATCGAAGCCCCTGATGAGGCAGGTCATATGGGAGATGCCCATTTAAAAATTAAAGCTATAGAGGATTTTGATTTAAATGTAGTTGGGCCAATGCTTGATTATATGAAGTATCAGCCAGACTCTGTTATTATGGTTTTACCAGATCATCCTACTCCATGTAATATCAAAACACATACTCATGAGCCGGTACCATTTTGTTTTTATCATTCGTCATACTCTTCAGGATCTCAACTTCCCTATACTGAAAAAACAGGTAAGACTACTCAAGTAATGCATTCAACTCCGTGGGACTTACTTAGAACCTTTTTAAATGAGTCTCCACATTAGTACGATATCAAATAAGCACTATATTAAATGGAAAAATAGTCTATTCCGATTTAAACTATACATTAACTTATGAAGTCATTAGCATTTTTTTTCAAAATGGCAGCATTTATGCTGCTATTTTCTTTCGTTATAATAGGAGGAATAATCACATTATTTTTATTTAGTAACTTTCCTCAAAATTATGCTAAACACTGGTTACAAGATTATTTAAAAAATACAATTTCTATTAATGCATCCTTTCAATCGCTTCGAGGAAATGTGTATGACTCTATTACAATTGAAGATATTCAAATACTAAATTCTAAAAATAAGGATTCTAAAACTATTTTATCTATTAAGAAAGCGGCAATATCTTATAACTTAATTAAATTTTTTTTCTATAACGATAAAGTAAAATCAATCAACCATGTTTCCTTAGATGGGGTAAATTACTTTATTATTCGTGATAAATCAGGAAAATTTAGAAATCTAAAATTAGTATCTAATCAACAAAAAAATAGTACGTTTTCAGGAGATATTTTTATAACAAACTTTTCACTATATTACAAAGATTATAGAGGCTGGAAAACTGAACCATTATTAGTTCCTTTTCAAACAAAAATAGAATCATTATCAGGAAAGTTAACGTTTAATACCACTGAAAAGGGCTTGCTTGAATTAGAAGGAGTGTTTCCTAGTTCTCAAAAACCTTTTTTGATTTCAGGGTATCTTTTTCCAGATAAAAAAGATTACATCATTAAATTTAATACCCCTGAAATCTCTTTAGATACATGGGGCCCTTATGTAATTGCTAAAGAGGGGTTTACTAATATGTCTGGAACAATGGCTCTTGATGGTTATATTACAAGAAAAAAATATCCAACTAAACGACGTATGCCAATTTGGTATGACATCTCTTTTTCAACAACAAATGGAACGATTGAAATTCCTTATGTAAAAGGACGTATTAACACAACTCAAGGCACCTTAAGAATAACAGAAGGTATTTTTGATCAAACGCTTTTTCTTTCTCTAAGACCCTATTTATCTCATAAAGAAGCAAAAAATCTTGCTTCCAAGTTTCAAAAAAATGGGATTACTAATGATTTATTTTGTTTAACAAACCAAGCCTTAGAAAATAGTAAAGCAAGGCAATTTCATAAAAAATTATTTGTACAAAATCAAATAGAAAAAGCTTTATCAAATCCTGGTTTTTTACTTTCATTTGATAACTTTCAAGGTAATATTGCATCAATGTCGGGGATATTAAATGGGACACTGAATTTACAAAATAAATGGCTGGAATTTTCAATTAAAGGAGCTGATATAGAAACATCTCATTTTGCGACACTTTTTCCAGAATTAGATAACCTTTCACTTAAAAAGAAAGCAGACGCATCCATTCAGATTTATGGTAATCTTAAAAACCCTACAATTACAGGTGCTATTTCTGCCAAAAAAATAGAATGTTTTAATTATTTACTTAATGATATTCAATCTGATTTTAAATATTATAATAATTTATTTAGCTTTGAATTAAAAAAAGCATTTTTTTTAAACAGCTCATTAGCTGGTAATGTAACGTTAGCCTATAATAATGATAAACCTAAATTATCAACAACCTTTTATTTATCAAATTTTTCAATGAAACACTTTGTTTCAGAATCTGTTATTACAGGAAATATGGATGCATCGCTTTCTCTATCTGGTCGCCCTGAGATGTTAACTGGTAATCTGGATTTTATCTCGAACAACACGTCTATTCTTAACCAAAGATTTAATTCATTACAAGCCCCTATTGCTGTAAATTCTTCTGGAATTACTATTACATCAGCAAATTTATCTTTTAATGAGTCTGTTCATCCGCTAGTCATGGATCTTGTAATTTCATCAACAAACATGAGTATTAATGTCACAGGAAATAATATTATATTTTTAGACCCTTTTGCTAATCAAACGAAACAATCTGGATTTTTATCATTAACTGGTAATGCAAATTTTTTAATAAAAAATGGCAAATTACCTAACTATTTTCCCAATGATGGGGTGATTATTAGTTCTATTGAAGCTCCCTATTTTAATGACAAATCTTTTGATTATTTCTTTGGTAAGGCTACTTTTCAAAACAACGACATAACTGTTCAAAAAGTATCTATCATCAAAGATTCTTCTGAATTACAACTATCAGGAATATTAACGTCTTCTTTATCAGCATCCTTTAAATTATATGGAACTAATTTTGATCTTGGGACAATCGGTTATACTCAAGGGTTACCTTCAACGGTTTTTCCTTTAAAAGCAACCATTCAAAATGCATCCTCTGATTTAAATTATTCGCCAAGCAAAGGGTTTTCTGGAAAAACGTATTTAAATTTAGAAAACATATCTCTAAATACGGTTTCACTCGATCGAATAACAACACATCTATCTTTTTCAAATGATGTTGTTTCTTTAAAGTCGCTAAATTTATTTAAGAATGATAGTATGCTTTACTCTTCTGGTGATTTTAATTTCAACAATTCATCATTAAATCTTACAATTAATCCATCGTCTACGGTTGACTTATCTTTATTAAATCAATTTGTTATAAAAAATGCTTCATTAAATGGTAAAGCATTGGTTTCTGGAAATATTACGTATACTAAACCCTATTATTCTATTAATACAACTCTTGATGCTCCAGCACTTACAGTGAATGACACATCTCTATCCAATACCAGTATATCCATTATAGTCTCTAATGATAATCTCACTATAAACTCTATTAAATCTCTTGTTGATAATGGTTCTTTTGAGATTAACGGATCCATCAATAATATCAATAAATCAACGATGTCATATTCTTTACAAACCTCTTTTAATAAGCTGCCTTTAAGTAAACTACAAGATATGTCGGGAATCTTTCAATCTTCTCTAAGAAACCAAAATACTGAAGGTAACGTTCGTTTACAAGACTTTCAAATATCATCTCCTTACTCTCAAGAAAATTCTATTGTTCTATCCTCTACATATTCATCTCTAAATGAGCTTCAATTTATAGAATCCATTAGCTCGATAGAACCAACAACTGATCAGAACTGGAACTTTATTCCAAAAATTAGTAATGGTTCTATGAGTGGGTCATTATTGTTATCCAAACGTCCTAATAAATTTCCTAAATTAACGGGTGCACTAAAGCTTAAACATATTGAAACGAATATGTTTACTATGGATTCAGGAAATATTCAATTTAACCCAAACAATGATAACACTTCATTCATACTTAATTTTAAAAATGGCTCCATTAATCAGATTGATTATAAAAATTCTTCTGTTAACGGATCTATCTCAGAGTCATATCAATTAGTTATTAATAAAAATAACGTTGAAACTAATTCCCATTCTATTAATAATATCTTAACTGGAATGATTCAGCTTCCTCATAAACAATCTACTGCTCCTCACCCTATGGATCTAAATATAAATTTAAGCAATGATAACATGACTGTACTATCACTAATTTCTAAATCATTACAATCGCTTAACTATGAAGGAGAATTAGTTTTAAATATAGGAGGATCATTAGAGTTACCTGCAATAAACATGCTTGTTAATTCAAATCATTCTCTATCTTTTCAATCTCCAAACTCTCATTTTTTTGTTACATCAACTCCGTTTTCAATTTCAGATAATATCATTAATTTTTCAAACCTCTTGATAAAAGAAAATAACGCTAATTCTTCTAATAAAAAAGACATTCCTACAACCTCTTTTAATGGAACCATCGCTCTAAATTCTCTTAATCTTACTGATTTTGATACACTTATCACCAGTGTTAATATTTTAATCAATGATAACAAGCGACTGCTTGATAATAATATGATTAAGGGATCTGTTTCATTAAATAATTCTTCCTTTTCTGGAACTGTCATTACTCCTCTAAAACAAGATAATGCTCTCTCACTGTATGAACAAAAAAATATACCGTTACCAATATTTAAATCAACGATTTCACTAGCAGAAAGTGAATTATTTATTCCAAGAACTCAAACCAACTTGTCTATTCCTCTATTTTTAGATCTCAATATAAATGTAGGTAACGATGTAATTTTTTCTGGTCCTATTTTTGGAAATGATTTTTTTGGTATTTTAGCAGATCTAGAGTTTAGACAAACAGAAATACCACTTATTGTTAGAGGCTCAGCTAGTAATATTAGTATTAGTAATCAATTACCCATTGAAGAAGGTTCCTTAACAATACTCAATAAAAACTTTGATATTTTAACGCCATCACAACAGCAGCTTTATGCTAACTCAGGTTCAATAATATTAAATGGTGTCACTATGACAAATGCGCTTTCTTCTAATGGAACATCTCTATTAACACCGTTATTATCTATCAAAGCACTTCATATTATTGAAAATGATATCCTTGCTACAGATAATGAATCGCTTCAATATTCTCACATTATTATGACCATAGATGATAGCACTAGCAGTATTAGAAATATCTACTTTGATGTTTTTGAAAGCAATACAAGTCTTCCAAACAGTATTTCTGAACTTACTTTTATTAAACAATACATCATCTCAAATGAAAGTCTTTCTGATGCTAGCGTTATTTCTGATTCAGAAGTTAGAGAATTATTACAATTATTGATACCTGAGATCTTTATAGATGAATCCGCTCCAGGGTTTCAAACTATTGGTGAAGCTCAAATTAATACAATTATTCGTAGAAGTGTTTTACGTCCTTTAGAAAAGAATATTGCCAAGCAAATTGGTTTAAATGATTTAAAAATAAATTATAACTTAGGAGATAGATTTTTTTCTGGAGAAAGCACATTGGGTTTAGAGTTTATAAAAACTATCTTTTCAGATCGGCTTGTTCTTAATTTATCTACTCAAATGGACTTTTCAGAAGACCAACAATCATCGCAATCCAATAATATGGAGTTATCTGAAATAAAGTTATCGTATTATTTACTAAAAAATAAAAATCTATCGCTAAATCTTTCTCGGTATAGAAATCAATTAGATAATAATGAAACTTATTTATCAAAGTTTTCCATGAGATATGATCATGATTATTAAGTATATTGCCCTAGTTATTATAAGTTTCTCATCGTTACTCTTTTCACAAACGATTAACGTTGATCAGCCTATTAATGCTATTAAATTTGAAGGAGCTGCTTCAAAAAAAGCAGTAGATACTATCGAAACAATTTCATTACAAACACTAACAAACACCACTATTTCTAACCAAAAATTAAACTTAGATATTCAAAAACTTTACCAAACCGGTTTTTTTTCAAATGTTTCAGCCACATCATCTTTTAAAGATGACCAACACATTTTATTGATTCGTTTAATTGAAAATCCACTTGTTCAATACATAACTATTAAAACCAAAAATCAAGCTATTGAAACTATTGTATTTGATACGTTTTCTTTACTATTAAACTCGCCACTGAATGCCGTTACAATTGAGCATTTAAAACAAGTTTCATTAAATAAGTCAAAAAAAGCAGGTTTTGATTTTCTTGATTTTGAACATATTATTTTTGATAAATCATCCCAAACACTTACAATTACACTGACTGAAGCTATTATAGAATCGATTACATTTTCAGGTCTTAATAATATTAAAGAGGATATTTTATTAAGAGAAATGGATCAAAAAAAAGGAAATACATTTAATTCCATTGATTTAAGAAAAGATAGAGAAAAACTGGTTAGACTTGGATATTTTAACAGCATTTCTCCTCCTCAATTTTCAATTGGTTCAGCTCCTAATCGTATCAAAATTTTATTTAATGTTATTGAAAAAAAGTTAAATAAGATATCGGTTGGTATTGAGCAAGATCTTCGTCGTTATTATGGGTTTATTAGTCATAAAAGACATAATTTTTTAATAAACAGTGATTTATTATCCTTAAAAACTCAACTTCAAGTTGATGACTTTTCTCTTAATCTTAACCGCTATTCTTTTATTTATACTCAACCATGGATTTTAAATCGCTACAATGCATCCGCCTCAATTGGTCTATATAATCTGGAAAAGCAAGAAGTGTTAAACAATAAAACTACAAGGAGTCTTAGGCAAGGACACACGTTAGGTATAAAAATTCCACTTTCAAATTACTTGTCCATAAATCCCATCTTAAAGTTAGAAAATATTTCTCAACAATTTGAATCTGATAATATTTCTCCTTATTCAATTCACTCTTTGGAAATGATTATGTCATATGAAGCTATTGATAACCATACAAACCCTAAACAAGGAAAACGGTTTCATATTAATGTAGAACAAGGAAATCATCTGGGTTTTTTTTCTATTGGAGGATTATCTTTTACCCAACTTTCAAGTTCTTTATCATATTATTACAGTCTGTCGTCTCGTTTCATATTAGCAACTCGATTAAAAGGAGGGATTTTTTATCCTATCAAAGAAGTTTTAAATACGTATGAGAATGAATATTTTATTCTAGGAGGGTCTCGATCCTTACGAGGTTATGATGAGTCCTTGAGCCCTTTTAGTGGAAGAAGACATTTTTTAGCAAATTTAGAGCTGCGTTATTCATTATCTTCTTCGTTACAACCTATTTTATTTTTAGATTATGGTAATGCATTTAATCATAAGCTAGATATAGCTTCATTAAATCTTGGTTATGGAATAGGGTTTCGCTATTATACTCCTATTGGTCCCATTCGTATTGATTTTGCAAAAGGAAAATCATCATATTTTATTCATTTAGGTTTAGGGCATATTTTTTAATCTTAAAATTATTTTAGTTTTCGTTCATAATATATTAATGTTAACTTCTAATTTTTTTTCAAAAGGCTTTACTTTATTAGAAATGTTAATTGTTGTAACTATTATTGGGATTTTATCTGCAGTCGTAGTTCCACGCTTACAATCAAATGTTAATGATTCAAAAGCATCTCGTCATCTTGCAGAAGTTTCTCGAATTAATACACAAATAGAACTTTTTCATTTTTTAAATGGGTATTATCCTGTATCAATGGATAATGAAAATTGGTCCAACCCTGAAAATGGCTGTATGTGCCAATATACCTACTTTTTCCCAGAAGGAGTTCCTACAGTTAATGTTTACGGTAATGCATTTAATTATGATAGTATAATGGGAAGAGTTTCTGTTGATTAAAGATTAGGTAATTGTGTAGTTATAGCATTATTTGCAAATTCATTTAATATCATATAACGCGCAGAGGTTATTTTTTCATTTTTATCTACCCCAGGTATAGAGTCATCAATAGAATTTGTGTAAAAAGGTCTTTTTACATCAATATCTGGGCTTGTTTCACTTAAACGTCTTTTTTTAACTTTTTTTGGGGTAACTTCTTCCTCAAATTCAGCTAAAATTGCTTCAAAATTTATATTTTCATTATTATTTATATTAATACGATTAGGATCATTTTCATGTACTGGTCCTTGTCCTAATCCCCCAATGTGTGTCATTTTTGTACCACCTTTATATTATTACAGTTTATATAACGAATATAATAAAGTAAAACTTGCATTTAATTTTTGTGCTTAATTTTCTAAATCTAGCTACTATTAACTTTAAAATTTTGTTCTTTTAAATCAGATTTCTTTTCTTAATAAGGTTTTATGTTGTTGTGAAATATGTTTAACAAACTTTTATATGGGGCATTAAGTAAGATAACGATGTAAAGGTTTAGTAGTTCGTATTAGGTATTTTAAAGTTCTCATAGTGTATTTTTTTTATTGATCGGTATTTCTAAGTAAGGAGGAGTGCTATGCAAACCTATTTATTTCGCATTTTATGTGCCTGTTTTCTCAGTTTATCGCTAATATTAACTTCGTGTTCAAATTTATTAGATGATACTTCATCTAGTGATTCTGATACATCTCGTGGGGCTCTTTCTATTACTAATATCACCATGGATTCTTATCCAGTTTCATTCATGGCTGAATTAATTCATGGAGACGATAAATTAGCTGCTAATGTTTTAGCTGCTACAGGGGTTAGTTTTGATAATTATATCGTTGGTAACGATATTGGGATATTAGGTTTTGCCGCATCTGTAAATCAGTATAATTTGGTCTACCATACGATTGATGCAAAGGGAAATGCTACACTTGCATCTGCAAAGCTACTGATTCCGGACGCTAATACTGATTTAGATTTGGTTGTTTATCTTCATGGTACGACATCATTAGATTCAGATGCACCCACAAATGCCTATGCTGACTTCTCTGCTTATGATGGAGTTGAGCCCGATACTATAATCCATAATATTGATACTATGGCTGAAACAGCTGCTCTTATGGGAATGGTAGCATCAACAAACACTGCTGTTTTAATGCCGGATTATTTAGGGTTTGGTGCTTCAGAAGGACTTCATCCGTATATGCATGGGGCTTCGTTAGCATCCTCTACCATTGATGCTATTCGGGCAGCACTTAACTTTGCTAATTTATCTTCCAATCCATTTTCTTTAACAGGTGATTTTACACTAACTGGTTATTCTGAAGGGGGGTATGCTGTTATGGCTACTCATAAAGAACTGTTAGCGGATGATGGGACTGTTGAAAGTGCTTATCTTGATATTATGGGTGATAGTAAGGGCTCTAAATTAAAAGCGGTTATTCCAGGCGCACCTCCCTGTAATATTTCTCAGCGTATGGCCACAGAGATGCTTGCAGATGGGTATCTTGCTCCAGGGTTTGCTCCTTATGTTGTACTTGCTTATAATGAAATTTATGATATCGAAGCAAATATTTCATCGATTTTTAATCCAACCTACAACTTTGTTATCGACGATTTTGATGGAACAAAATCGATCACTGATATCTCAACTAGTTTAGTTTTAGCAGGATATGATATCGATATTACAGATGGCTCTGCTAATGCCCCTATTGATCTTTTTACAGATACATTTAAAACGGATATTTTAATAGATTATTCAAACATTTTTAACAATTACGAGGCAACTTTAACAGATGATTTTTATCAAAAGTTTAAAGAAAATGATGTATTTGATTATCATGTAGGCGAAGATGTTTATTATGAAATAATCTATCATGCTGCTGATCTTATTGTTCCAGCTACTAATTCAACTGATGCAGGTGATGCACTTGTAGCTCAATCTTCTAGGCCTTTAAATGAATTTACGGCTGTTTCAGGATCTGCAAATCCGGATGGAATTAATTTGCATCAAGATATTATTCCTTATCCGATTGGAACAACTCATACAACTGGAGGTAGTTATTATCTATTAAGATCATTTACGGTATCCAAAACAGAGCTAAATAAATAAAAAAGGAGGGTATCATGAAACAATTACTTATTTTTATTTTATGTCTCAGTTTTACAACGGTCGCTACCTTGGCTACTTCTAAAACACTGCCAAAAGGTGTCATCAAAGCTGATGTTTATGTTAATAATTTTAGCATTGAAACACTAGGTGCTAATCCTTCTGGCGATAAAACAACCTGGAAAGATGTTTCATTAACTGATGGTAAAATGAGTGATATTTATTTATTAACTTATATTGATCAAGCTAGTAAAATAAATGGAGCTAATTTGGGTCTAGATTTGAATACTAAACTTGTTAATAGTTGGGAAAAACAACTAACTCATCTTGATTTAGCGTATGGATTGACTAACAAAATAACGCTATTTGCTAATCTATCTTATGAAAAAGCTGTCCTTGATTATACCGATGGTTACTTTCTAGCAAGTAAAACAATCAAAGGTTCTGTCGCTGGTGAAATGTCTGGTTATAATAGCATTCCTGACAAAGCAACTGCCGATAATATGAATGATATTTTTGTTGGAGTCAAAGTGGATGCTGGTCCTGTTTCAATTGCTTATAAAGGTACCGATAGTAAATTAATGGTAGGTCATGACTCGCTTGAAAAAAAACAGAGCGACGGTGTCCAAGAGCTTGAAACATCTCGTGGGTATTCACAACACCATCTCTATCTTTTTAAAGACTTCTCTCTCTTAAATCAAACTCTCGAGCTTACAACAGGGTACATCTTTCTTGGAAATTTAACTCAAGATTTTCTAGACTTAAAGAAATGTGACATTAGTCCAGGAAATATTATTTTAGCAAAAGCAAATCTTCCTCTACGTTTTCTTGATCAATTTACATTAAATAGCTCGTATACATTTTTATATCATGGAAAAGATGAGATTCGTGGTGGTAATTCAGCTTTTTCAAATACTAACCCGGATTCAACAGCGGGGTATAGTGATTGGACAGAAATGCCAGATTCAGCAGGAATTGTGCAAATGGCTAACCTTGAACTTGTCTATCAGCCTGCTATTTTTGTTCGAGCCTTTGTTAGAGGAAATATTATTTTATCAAATGATGCAACCGGTCAATTTTATAACTTTCCTGGTAGAATCCAGCCTGGTAACATGCTATCATTTGGTGTAACACTCTTTGCAAAAAACCCACTTTTAAGTGGTAAGGATGCAACAAATGATGAGTACTAAAGAAGGGGATATTATGGATAAACGATGGCTTAAAAGTTACCCTCCAGGCATGCCAGCCTCCATTAGTATTGATGACTATAACTCTATTATTGATTTGTTTAATCAATCCTGTAGTAAATATGCTGCAAAGCAAGCCTATCTTAGTATGGGGGTTTCGATAACATATAACCAACTTGATCAGTTATCTAAGAACTTTGCTAGCTATGTTCAAAATGAATTAAACCTCACAAAAGGGGACCGCTTAGCAATCATGATGCCTAATTTATTACAGTATCCTATTGTTTTATTTGGTGCTATGCGAGCTGGAATTACAATCGTTAATGTTAATCCATTATATACTCCCAGAGAATTGGAACATCAGTTAAATGACTCAGGAGCAAAAGCTATTGTTATTTTAGAGAATTTTGCTCATGTTCTTGAAAAATGTTTAGCTAAAACAGCTGTAGAGCATGTAATTACAACTGAGATTGGAGATTGTTTTGGTACATTAAAACGTAATCTTGTTAACTTTGTTGTTAAAAAAGTAAAAAAAATGGTACCTCCCCACTCTATTCCTCAAGCATTATCGTTTAGAAAAATTATTCAAAAAAATGAATTTAATCAATTTCATCCCATACCACTCACACATGATGATATTGCTTTTTTACAATACACAGGTGGCACAACAGGGGTTTCTAAAGGAGCAATCCTAACTCATGGAAATATGTTATCAAATATGCAACAAGCATATGCATGGGTTGATCTTAAAGAAGGCTGTGAGACTGTTGTTACAGCACTTCCTTTGTACCATATTTTTTCTTTAACTGCTAATTGTTTGGTTTTTATGAGAGTAGGTGGCTGTAATTTACTTATTACCAATCCTAGAGATATTCCGCTTTTTATCAAAACATTAAAAAATACTGATTTTACTGCTATTACAGGAGTAAATACCTTGTTTAATGCGCTTATGAATCACCCAAAATTTACAACTATTGATTTTTCTAAACTTACATTAAGTTTAGGGGGCGGTATGGCTGTTCAGGAAGCGGTTGCTAATCGTTGGAAAGAGCTAACAGGATGTACATTAGCTGAAGCTTATGGATTAACTGAAACCTCGCCAGCCGTATGTGTAAATCCCTTAGATATTAAAGAATTTAATGGTGCTATTGGGCTTCCCTTACCTTCAACAGATGTTTCAATTAGACGTCAGGATAATACTGAATGTGATATTAATGAAGAAGGTGAACTTTGTGTAAAAGGTCCTCAAGTAATGAGAGGGTATTGGAATAAAGAAGAGGAAACAAAGAAAGTATTTACATCTGATGGATGGCTTAAAACAGGTGATATTGCAACAATGGATGATGGTGGTTATTGTCGCATTGTTAGTCGAGAAAAAGATATGATATTAGTATCAGGATTTAATGTTTATCCTAATGAAATCGAAGATGTTGTTGTCAGTTTAAATGGTGTTAGTGAATGTGCGGCCATTGGCGTTGCTGATCATAAATCTGGTGAACGTGTGAAATTATTTGTTGTAAAATCTGATCCAGCACTTACTGAAGATGTTATTAAAGCTCACTGCAAAGAAAATCTCACAGATTATAAACAACCTAAATTTATTGAATTTCGTGATGAACTTCCAAAAACCAATGTAGGAAAAATATTGCATCGAGCGTTAAGAGAAACCTCTCATTCTTTTTCTGAAAAAATGAAAGATACAATAGAGACAGAATTAAACAATACCGAACACATATCTTCATGAAACCAGTAATTATTTTTATTTGTTTTTTATTATTAGGCTCACCATTAATAAGTACTTCAATTCATGATCAATTATCAGCTATTGATACATTGTATGATACACGAAATGAGTCTGATAATATTAAAGATTCGTTACTTTTGATTGAATCATCCAAAAACCTTATTACAACAAAACGACATGATTATGCACTTTTATGGCGATATTCTCGATCAGCATCTCGTACACCAGATTATTTAATTGGATCAAAAAAAGAAAAATTAAACTATCTTGCAAAAGGTGTAAATTATGGATTACAAGCCATTGAACTTTATCCTAACAAAATTGAAGGTCATTATTGGTATGCTATTTCACTTGGTAGAGAAGCTGAGTTAAAAGGTATTTTTAAATCTCTTGCTTCTATTAAACCCATTCAATCTTCCATGCTCACAATCTTAGAGTTAGATTCTCAATACCACCGAGCTCATTTTGTACTATCTCGCTTATATCGCAAAGCTCCTAAAGCGATTTCTATTGGAAATCCAAAAAAAGCGCTTGAACATATCAATATAGCGTTATCAATGGATCCTACAGAATCAATGTATTTACTTGAAAAAGCAAAAGTTTTAATCAAACTAAAGAAAAAATCTAAAGCACGTTCTTTGTTAAGAGAATTTCTTAAGTTACCCTATAAACCGATCTATTTTAGAGATCAATTTGATCGGGATAAAAAAGAAGGCCAAGAACTGCTTAATAAAATTTCTTAAGCATCTTTTAAAAAGTCATTAATCTCTGCTATAACAGCTACTGGATTTGATACATGGACATTATGGTCTGCTTGTTTAACAACAACTGTTTTCATAGCCATTATGTGTTTTTCTAATGTTAATCCAAGCTCTTTGTACTTGCTATCCTCATCTCCAGCTAAAAATAAAATAGGGTTCTTCCATGATCGTAATGTTTCTCTAAAATATATTTGATTTCCAGTTTGAAATAATAAAGCCCAGTCTCTAATAAACTCTAGAGAATATCCCTCTTTTTTCTTCCACTCTTGTTGAGATAACAACTGTTTACTGCGATGAAATAATGGCTGATCATACCACTGCTTAAGAAATGTTGTTATATCGCTACTCATAAGCTTCTGAAATGTTTCTTGCCAGTGGATCTGTTGTGATCGTCTTTGAACACCATTTTCAAATCCAATATGTGCAGATTCTAAAATGAGCCCTTGCCATTTTTCTGGGTATAAACCAACCAATTGCATGGCTAAACGACCTCCCATAGAATAGCCATATAAATAACGAGCTTTATCGTAATGATTTTCTATTAATGTATTTAAGGTTATTGCAAGATCAACTAAGGTCTTACAGTTGTTATCTTGTATTAATTTACTCCAAGGAATTCCTACTAAATCAAAGTTA
>MDSY01044302.1_pt1 | contig 22305 bp, 16 predicted proteins | sample 811131 | NCBI WGS metagenome assembly MDSY01 (sample SAMN05326643, study PRJNA326480) | marine metagenome | isolation source: seawater | place: Atlantic Ocean: South West | collected 2010 | reverse complement strand
TCTTGATGGAACAATGAATTCACGTGCTCCTTCATCTGTACCACCAGATAGGATAGGAGTTTCTACTTCTATAAAGTTTTGATTGTCTAACATGTCACGAATTAACTTAATAACCTTGTGACGGTTAACAATAGCTTTCTTAGTTGATTGGTTTCTGTGGTCTAGGAATTTGTATTCCATTCTCACAGATTCGTTGGTTTTATCGGCTTTCTTAATTTCGAAAGGCAAGTTTTTCGCAACATTTAGAACATCAATATGATTAGCAACTAACTCAATATTACCAGTTCTGGTATTTGGGTTAACATCATCAACTGCTCTTTCAATTACTTTACCGGTAACTGTAATTACCGATTCATCCTTCAAGCGTGCAATATCGTCTATATCATTAACCTCATTACGTGTTACCCTCACTTGGAAAACCTCATTAGAAGCATCTCTAAGATCAATAAACACTAACTCTCCATGATCACGAATAGAAGCAATCCATCCACCAATTGTTAATTCTTGGTTTAAGTTTTCTTTCGAAACTTCAGGGATTCTATGTGTTCTGTATGTATCCTTTACGATTCGTACATCTTGGTATTTACTAGGTATATCATCGTTTAAGTCGCGCTTCTTAGCCTCTTTTGTAACTCCTTTAGCTTCGTTTGATGCTCCTGAGTCTGCAGATGCAGCATCTCCTCCAGAACAAACTGCAAGGATCTTTTCACGAATGATCTTACCAGAAACACCTTTTCCGGTTTTAGCCATTACTTGAGGAACTAAACGTCCTGCTTGTCCTTGATTTCCTCCTGCTATTGCAGCAACAATATCAGCGTTGCCAGCAACCACTTCAGCAACAGCGTTATCAATTTGATCCTCGCTAACTGTGTTTGCTTTTATAAATCCTTCATAATCAAAACCAGCATCTTTGTAAAGGTTTTGGAAACCTTCTTTTACAATGTTTACAGGAATGACATTGTTAACAAATTCTTTAAGTAATGAGTTGTAAGGTTTTGATTCAGAGAAGTTTGAATATTCTTCAGTTTTAACGTTGTTCATTAAAACAGTTGCTACTGCTTTAATGTCGTTAATCCCTTCGTTTAACTCAATTACTACTCTTGATCTTTCCTTTTCCCCAGAGAAAAACTTAGCATCTTGTGGTCTAACACCACCCAATATTAATTCTTCTTCAACAACTGTAGGGAGTAATGATATATCAACTGAAGTACGTGCTTTTAAATCCGAAACATCCAACCATGGAATATCTGGTTCTTGTGAAAATCTATAATCAGCTGCGTCTTCTTTAGAACGCATTACGTTAATTACTTGCTTTTCGGCATCGTACTGAGCAGTTACCTGATCAGGTGAGGGAATTCCATGTTCTTCAAAATGCTTTAATTGCTTCGTTACAACCTCTGTAACAGCTTTAGACATGTATGCATAAGAGTTTAAGTTTTTAACCTCTGTACGCGGGTTTAAATCGTTTGTACCTTTCTTTCTTAATGAAATAGAAACATCCGATCTCATTTGCCCTTTTTCCATATCGGCATCCGAAACACCTAAGTGACGGGCTATTTTCTGAATATACTTAGCGTATGTCTCAGCGTCTTCAATCTTATGTAAACATGGTTCTGTCACGATTTCAACAAGAGGTGTTCCGCATCTATTGTAGTCAACCAATGAGTATTTTTCAGTATGTACTAATTTACCGGCATCTTCCTCTAAATGCGCATGATGAATATCAACGGTGAAATCAGATCCATCATCTCTAAAACATTTCACATATCCACCTTCTATAATTGGGTGATCAAGCTGGGTTAACTGAAAGTTCTTAGGTAAATCAGGATATTGGTAATGCTTACGATCCCAACGAACTAAGTCTGGTATTTTAGAATTTAAACCAGCACCTAAAACAATTGATTTCTCAACGGCAGCTTTGTTTAATTCAGGTAAGGTTCCCATTTGTCCAGTACAAACTGGACAAATGTTTTCGTTAGGTGTAGTTGATTCTTCATTATCACATGAACAAAATAACTTTGTTTTAGTGTTTAATTGAACGTGAGTTTCAACTCCCATTACAATCTCGTATCCTAACTCTTCAATTTTTTTATCTAAACTCATCCTTTAAGAATGTTAAGTTTTTAATTTTTACAAGCTCTGCTCAATTGTGTATGCAAACCTTAAAATATCCTCGTCTTTCCCTTTGGCTGCTGTGATTTGAACATTGTTTGGAACTTCAAAAGGAGCGGAGAGTGTTGGTAAACCACCTAAACTAAAGCCAACAGTGTACATGTCACTTAAATACATTGCTAAAGGCTCCTTCATCGATTCACCAATTGTTGGAGGAAGAATAGGAGCAGTAGGAGAAAGCACAAAATCAACTTCATTAAAATCTTTAGCAAACTTTACTTCAATCCCTTTTCTTACTTCTAGTGCCTTTTTATAAATTTCATCTGAATAACCAACCGATAAAACTTGGTTCCCTGCAATAATCCTTCTTTTAGTTTCTGCACTAAATCCTTCACCTCGAGTATCAAGGTAAGTTGACACTAAATTATCTCTATCCATTGCTCTGCTTCCAAAAGCAATCCCATCGATTCTTGATAAATTACTTGCGGTTTCAGCTAAAGCAATGATGTAGTAAGTGGATGTAAGTGTTTCACCGTCAAAGAAATCCAATTCTTTTATTTCTACACCTTTTGCTTTTAGCTTCTCAATTAAAGTGTCAAATCCAGCTTTAATACTTGGATCTAAAGATGGATGCTTGATAAACGATTTATACACTCCAATTTTAGTTCCTGACTTTATATCTGCATCGAAAGAATCAAGGTTGATTTCCTCAGAAGTAACTGTTGTTTGATCTTTTCTGTCCTTACCGCTCATTACGTTTAATATAGAAGCGATATCCTTAACAGTGTTGGCAAACGGTCCAACACAATCAGACGATGATGTATAAGCCATTAAACCATATCTAGAAACTCTACCATAAGTTGGTTTAAGTCCAAATACTTTATTGTAACCAGCTGGCTGACGAATAGAGCCACCTGTATCACCACCAATTGAGAATATTGTACTTCCCTCGGCAACGTTTACAGCAGATCCACCTGAAGAACCTCCAGCTACTTTAGAATCATTATGAGCGTTCTTAGTAGTTCCGAAAACAGAGTTTTCGTTAGTTGAACCATGTCCGAATTGATCACAATTTTCTTTACAAACCGGTATTGCGCCTGCGTTAATTAAATTTTGAATAGCAGTTGCAGTGTAAGGGGACTTGTAGTTTTTAAGAATGTTTGAACTTGCTGTGGAAATAGTTCCTTTTAACAAATAAACATCTTTAACTCCAAATGGAATTCCCTCCAGTCCAGTTAATATTTCACCATCAGCTAACTTCTTATCGTAAGCTTCGGCTTGTTTTATTGCTTGTTCAGCAAGGATTGCGTTGTTGGCATTCTTAGTTGACGCATTTAACGCATCAATTTTTTCTTGAACCAACTGAACACAAGTGATTTCCTTGTTGTTTAGCTTATTTTGAATGTCTTGAATAGTAGACTGACTCATCGTTATTGAATTACTTTAGGTACAACTAAATAAGTTCCCTGCTTAACTGGGAAATTTTCCATGATCAAAGCTTTCTCTTCTGGGTCGCAATTATTTACCACATCCTCACGAAGATTATCTGATTTTACAATGTGTTCTTGATAACCCTCAGTGTCAATGTCTTTCACATTTTTGATAGTCTCAAAGAAATCAGTGATTTTGGAGATGTTTACCTCCTCAGCTCTGATATTTGAAAGTTGTTGTAATTTATCCATTTTCAGTCCTTTTGGAATGATTGATTTCAACACGCGAATTTCGTGAATTAAAATGAGGTGACAAAGGGCTGTAGTTCAAAGTTGATTGAATTAATGACCTTCCTGTTTTTGAAGCGCTTCTTTTAATAAAATGGCTCTTGGTTTTAAAGAGTGTGTAAACTTAGTAATGAGAAAAAACTAGGGTAAAAGTCATATGACTTAAGGTTACTAAAGTCTGAATTTCCCTCTAATATTCGATTTTCTGACGATAAAAGGATAGCGCCAACATAGGTATGTGGAATAGCGCCCAGATGTTTCCATTGCGAATCCACTTTGGATTGCTTTACTTCTGCGTTGCCTTTTCTTTAAATGTTTTTCATGTTTTTTATCCGATAATTTTTCTTCTTCATGAGTTGAATGGCAACTTTTTGAACTTTTCGTAGAGTCAACTTGTTCTATTTTATTTTCTTGTTGAACCTGAGCTTTTACCGAATTAAATCCTAAAATAAATAGAATAGAAGTTGAGAAGAATCCTTTTTTAATTTTTGTTGAATCAAGCTTAATTAAAGATTGATCAATTTGATGAGGTGCAAATTGTCCACATAAGCTATCATTTTCTTGTTTAAGTTTTTGTAATTCTTTTAAACTATATCGGGTATAATCTTTAACGTTTTTATTGCAAGAGTCACAATGCCTGCCATTATTGGAGGGAGTCATATTGTTCCAATCCTGGTCACATCGAAAGGAGAAATTAACTTTCTTGTAGTTTATTGGTTGATCTTTTCTCATTTTATTACTACAATTTAATAAATAATCCCCACCAAATTCAAATAAGGGAAAGAGGATTAATTAAAAAAGTTTTAAGCCGGATTAAACCTTTTTTAATTAATCTTGTCTTACCCTTAGATAAGGGAATAAATTGAGCTGGACCGACGAGGATATAATTGAGAAAATTCGTGATGAGAAAACTGTTAATTACGGTTTTAATTTATTAATGGATAAGTATCAGGAAAAAGTTTACTGGGTAATTCGTCGCATGGTAATTGAACATGGAGTAGCTGATGATCTTGCGCAAGATACTTTCGTTAAAGTTTGGAAAAATATCGATTCATTTAAAGGAGGTTCTAAATTGTATACTTGGATTTATAGAATAGCAACTAACGAAGCTTTGAATCATTTGAGAAAAAGTAAGAGAAGGTTTTTTTTACCAATTGGAGATATTGAATATGAATTAACCTCTTCTTTAGATGCAGATGTTTATTACAATGGTGATGATATAGAACTCAAGCTTCAAAAGGCAATTTTAAAGTTGCCTAAGAAACAGAGGTTGGTGTTTAATATGAAATATTTCGAAGAAATGAAGTTTAAAGATATTTCAGAAATAATGAAAGTTTCAATAGGTAGTTTGAAAGCTCAATACCATCACGCAGTGAAAAAAATTGAAAAATTTGTGAAAGAAGATTAAACCTTTTGTAATGTTAAGCATCAAAAAGTAGAATGGATAACAAAAAAGACATAAACGATGATGTTATTAGAGACTTTTTAAAAAAGTCTTCTGGCCAAGACTTTGATATACCTGAAGATTATTTTAAAGGATTTCAGAGTAAAGTACAATCTAAAATTAATCAAGAAAAAAAGTACTGGCTATTACTACCTAAAATAAAGTTTGCATTTGTTGGAATTGCCTGCTTACTTTTCTCAATTTTTGTTTTGAAAGACTTTCAGGATAATATTAATGTGACAAATATTGAATTCAGTAAAAAAGAGCTTCTAGCTTATTATTTTGATAATATTGATGAAATTTCTGAAGATGAAATTTTGGAGATTATAATTTTGGATGACTTTGAATTTATAACACAAAAAACCTCTAATGATTCAACAAAAATTAAAGATCAGAAAAAAGATAAAAAAATTGAAAAAGCACCAAATTTAGAGGACTTTACAGACGAAGAAATTTTTGAGTACATGCTTGATGAAGGTTATGAAACCGGAGATTGGGACAATTTATAAATTTAAAAAAAAGGTTATGAAAAAAAAGGCAGCAATTATAGGGTTATTATTAATATTCATTGGTAGTGCAAGATTAGTAGCTCAAGACCATAATAAACCATCAAAAGAGCAACGAGAAAATAGAAAGGCTAAGATGAAAGAAATGAAAAAGTCTTTCATTAAAGATGAGTTGCAAATGACAGCGGAAGAAGAGCAGGTATTTTGGCCAATTTATGATAACTATGAGTTAAAAAGAGAGTCTTTGAGAAAAGAGCATAGATCCTTGAGGAAAAAATATAAAGGAAAATCTCCAAATGAATTAACTGATGAGGAAGCTGAAGATTTAATTTCCTCCGAAATGGAATTTCGTCAAAGGAGACTAGATTTAGATAAAGCTTTACAAGAGGAGTTAAAGGGTGTTATTTCAATTCAAAAAGTTTTATTATTAAATAAAGCTGAAAGAAAATTTAAGAAGCAATTACTTGATAGGATGAAAGGAAGAAGAAAAGATTAAGTGCCATTAAGTACTAAGTATTTGAAAAACACCAAAGTTTATATTTATTTAGCATTTTCTAAATCAGTTTTTTTTGTCTTTTTTGAAAGTTAAAATTGTTCTTAAAATTTAATCTCCGACTTTTTTTAACCACATCCTAACAGAAAAAAGAGGTGGTTATTGAGAAATTATCTCTTTTAATGAAATAGAGATAATCTGTAAACATCCCCTTTTTGTTCCGCGTGAATTGTAAAAAGAAGGATGACCTTTTAGAATAAACGCTTTATGGTTATAGTTTTTAAAATCTGCAAATGCCTCTTTAACTTTTCTTTCAGGTAGGTTGATATGTCCGGATATTCTTAATCCTTCTTCATTTTCAACTTGAGTAAAAGAAACCCAATTTGATTGATTATTGAGGCTTAAGTAGCCAAAAAGAGTGATTTCATCTTTAGGGTTTTCTTTAAATTGAATTAAAAGCCAATCTCTATTATGACGTTCTCTTCTAGTTAGCATTAATAAACATTTTGAAAGCTATTATTAATCATCCACTTTCCCCAAGATTTATTAGAGGTATAAATAAAATTAGTTCTAATACCATTTGGGGGCAAATACTTTATTGCCTTTGTTGACCCATTGAATTATTCCTCCGTATAAATTGTAAACGTATTTATATCCTTTTAGTTTGAGTTCTTCAGAAATTTTTTCGCTTCTATATCCTATTGTGCAGTAAACAATTATTATGTCTGATTTATTAATATTTAGATTCTTCAAATTTGGTTGCTCAAAACTAACAAACTGAGCACCTTTTATTTTACAAGTTTGATGCTCTTTTGGAGTTCTTGCGTCAATTATTTTGACATGACTAATTATTTTTTAAAAGATTTCACTGAAATAGTATCTATAGAAAAGTCTAGACAGCAAGTCACCGTGGAGCCAAAATATTGTTGAGCACAAGAATCTAAGATTAACAAAATACCTAAAAAATATTACGCATAATTTCTAGATCCAAAAATAGAACTCCCAACTCTTATCATTGTACTACCCTCATCAATCGCCAATTTAAAATCACCACTCATACCCATGCTTATCGTGTTGAAGGATTTTTCGTTTGGAAAAAAATTTAATTTTATTTCATTGAATATTGATTTTAAATTGGCGAATTCTTTTCTTACTTGAGACTTGTTATCAATAAATGAGGCCATTCCCATAACTCCCGAGATTTCAATATTTTTCAAATCTTTAAATTCTTGAGAATTTAATATATCGTTTACTTCATTAATTTGAAATCCGAATTTGGTTGCCTCAGTTGCAATGTGAAATTGTAGTAAAACATTTATAATCCTTTTGTTTTTAAGGGCTTGTTTATTTATTTCTCTCAATAATTTAAATGATTCAACGCCATGAATTAGTGAAATATAAGGAGCAATGAACTTCACCTTATTTGATTGCATATGACCAATCATATGCCATTTAATGTCATTAGGCAGAGCAGGCTCTTTTTCCCTAAGTTCTTGAACTTTATTTTCTCCAAAAATTCTTTGTCCAGCATCATAAGCTGTTTGTAAATCTTCAATTGGTTTTGTTTTACTTACTGCCACTAAAGTAACACTAGTAGGAATAGAGTTTTTAATTTCTTGAAGATTTTCAATGATTGTTAATGACATAATGTAAAGTTAATAAAATGTGTAATTGAGTGGCCTATAAATTACCGAATTGATTAATTGATTATTTATATTTGATATTCGAAAACAATTTTATTGAAAGTCCTTTTTCTAATACCATATCCTTTAGGAACTGCAGCCAGCCAGCGGTTTCGTTTTGAGCAGTACATGCATTTTCTTGAAGAGTCAGGAATTGAGTATGAAGTATCTTCTTTTTGGGATATGCAAGCCTGGTCAGTTTTATATAAGAAAGGGGCTGTTGTTTCAAAAATGCTCTCAACTTTAAGAGGGTTACTCAGAAGGTATTGTCTTATTTTCACAGCGTTTAAATACGATAGAATTTTTATTCATAGAGAATTATATCCTTTGGGACCTCAAATTATTGAGTTCATATTGGCTAAGGTTTATGGTAAAAAAATCATTTATGATTTTGATGATGCTATTTGGCTTCCTAATTACGCTGCTAACAATGCGAAATTTGCTTTTATTAAAAGCTATGGGCATGTAAACAAGCTTTGCAAGTATGCTTTTAAACTAAGTGTCGGAAATGATTTCCTTGCAGATTATGGGAGTAAGTTTAACGATAGGGTTGTTGTAAACCCCACAACTATAGATACTGATAATCACCACAATAGAATTAAGAATCAAGACTCTGATCAATTTGTAATTGGTTGGACGGGTACGCATTCTACATTGAGGTATTTAACAAAAATGTTACCATTATTTCAAAAGCTTGAAAAAGAGTTTGAATTTAAATTGGTAATTATTAGTGATAAGGATCCAGGGTTTGATTTAGAGTCATTGGAATTTGTAAAGTGGAAAAAGGAAACAGAAATTGAAGACTTACTTAGGTTTAATATTGGACTAATGCCTTTGTCAATGGATAAATGGGCAAACGGTAAGTGTGGATTTAAGGCACTTCAATATATGAGTTTAGGCGTGCCAGCAATAGTTTCACCGGTTGGTGTAAATACCAAAATTGTTGATAATGGAATTAATGGTTACATCTGTGATTCATTAGGTGAATGGGAACAAACTTTGAGGTCTGTATTATCAAATAGAGAAAAAGTAAAAGAGGTGGCGATAAATTCGCGAAAAAAGATAATTGACAACTATTCTGTATTGTCAAACAAAGATAATTTTATTCAATTATTTCAATAATAGATTATGAAGAAATTAGTGCTCAATGAGGTCCACGAGAATTTAGGAGCGAAGATGGTAGATTTTGCAGGGTTTTATATGCCTGTTCAATATGAAGGGGTAAAAGTTGAGCATGCTAATATTCGGAAAAACGTAGGTGTTTTTGATGTTAGTCACATGGGAGAGTTTCTTGTAGAAGGAAAAGAAGCTGAGGCTTTTATTCAAAAAACGACAACTAATGATGTTTCTCTAATTGGTGATGGACAAGTTCAATACTCATGTATTCCAAATGATGAGGGGGGTATTATTGATGATTTATTAATTTATCGTTTCGAAAAAGATAAATATTTATTAGTAGTTAACGCTAGTAATATTAAAAAAGATTGGGATTGGTTTAACACCAAGAACGACACAACGGCAGTCCTTAAAAATATAAGTGACAATTGGAGTTTATTTGCAGTTCAAGGACCTAATGCAACAAAGGTTTTATCAAAGGTTACCGATGTTGATATCGAATCCATGAAGTATTACACACTTAAGGTTGGCGAATTAGCGGGTGTAAACGATGTTTTAATCTCAGCAACTGGTTACACTGGAGCTGGTGGTTTTGAAATTTATGTTCAAAATGGTGATGCTGTTAAAGTTTGGAATGCTATAATGGAAGCAGGAAAAGATGAAGGTATAATGCCAACCGGACTCGCAGCTCGTGATACTTTAAGACTTGAAATGGGATACGCTCTTTATGGAAATGATATTGATGATTCAACATCACCTCTTGAAGCAAAACTTGGTTGGGTAACTAAATTGGAAACCGAATTCCCAAGCGTTGAAATTTTCAGAAAGCAAAAAGAGCAAGGGGTCCTAATACGATTAGTTGCTTTTGAATTAGTAGACAGAGGCATTCCAAGAAAGGATTATAAAATAATAAATGCTACTGGTGATATAGTTGGTAGAGTAACTTCAGGTACAATGTCTCCAACCTTAGGTAAGGCAATAGGAATGGGATATATTACAAAAGATTTATCTAAAGTTGGTACAAAGATTTTTATTTCAATAAGAGATAAAAAAATAGAAGCAAAGATAGTTAGGTTGCCTTTTGTTAGCCCTGGGGTTTAGATCTTAGAGAAAAATAAAGATTTAACTACTTGAAGTCAATTCTTTTTTATGAGTTTAAACAATAATTTAAGAAATTATTTATTCCATGCATTAACAATTTGAGCAACCGTTTAATTCTGAAAGGAAACTTTTGAAAAAATATAATAGATAATAATTTTTCAAAAGTTGATGACTCTAACTAACCTTCCGTGATCTTAAAAAAGCTTTTTAAATAATATATAGAAATTAATTATTTCTAGACGTAATTTGTGATTAATGTAAGCTTTTGATATCCTTTAAAGAATAAGTTGCTAATATATTACTTAGAGAATTCGTCAACTTCTTGCTCCTCATTAATTCCAGCAATTTTGTGACGTTTACCAAAAAGGTAAGTTTTATTCTCATCGTTCTTTAAAAGACGTTGAATATTCTTTTGATGAGTTACTATGATTAGTACAGCAACAACTGAGGAGAAAATTGTTAAAGAGTGAACTTGTGTTTTGAAAACAAGTGTAATAAATAGAGGGAATGCAACTCCAGCCAGTATTGAACCTAAAGAAACATACTTCGTGGTTATTAAAATTATTAAAAAAAGACCGAGGCTACACAAAGCAGCAGGTGGGTGAACAGCTAAAACAATCCCTAATAAAGTAGCAATTCCTTTTCCTCCTTTGAAACCAGCAAAAACAGGAAAAATATGGCCCAATACAGCGCAAAATCCAAAGGCTAATTTAAGATTAACAAATTGTGAAATTTCATTAGAACCATAATCATGTTGTAACCAAACTAAGTTTACGGCTACTGCCCCTTTAATAACATCCATTAAAAGAACCGGAATACCTGCTTTTTTTCCTAAAACTCTGAAAGTGTTTGTTGCACCAGCATTACCAGAACCATGTTCACGAACATCAATTCCATGAAACGTTTTGCCTACCCAAACGGCTGAAGGAATAGATCCTAAAAGATAAGCAAATACTAGTAATATGATTATTGTTGTACTCATAATCAGTTATAGGATGGTGAAAGTAAGCAATACTATGATAGTTTTCAATTAATAGCACCTATTTTTAATTAACATTAACCAGTTTGAATAAATAAAAATCTACTGTTTTTTCATTCATTATTCTATACGGTTACTATTTATTTTTGTGTTAAATAAGATGACTATTCTATTGGATATAAGAACTCCCAGAAACAAAATCAAAAAGAAAGAAACTATAATGATAAGCTGTGTTTTTGATTTAACTGAGGTTATTTAGGGAGTTTTTCTACCTGAAGTTTAATAAATGCTTCAAGTTTACCTTTCTTTTTCATCTTAGCATATTTCTTTAATTTCTTATCCTTTCCTATTTTGTCTTTGTTGGCTTCGTAGTATTTTAAAACAGCATTTACACCTGCAGTTGTTCCAGCTAATTTATCTTTGAAGTTTTTCTTTTCAATATTTTCAGAAGCCCATGCTGCCATAAAGATAGTTAAATAGTCAGGAGAACTTGAGTACATAGCAAATTGCTCATCAATGGTAATAGTTACTGCAGGACTTCCCATTATCCACATTACTACAAACTTATTGACCTTTTTTCTTTTTGATTTAGCGCTATCAGAAGGAGTGTTTATCAACCATTTTGTAGCTTCAATAATATCTTGCTCATATTTTGCATAGCTAGACTTTTCCTTAAATTTATAGTTTTTGGGAACATTAAAGTCTTTTTGAGCAAAAGAGTTTAAACTAAAGAATAGGATTAAAATAGGTGCTATAAATTTTTTCATTGGATTTTTTATTGCGAAAGTAATTAAAAAAAATCAATCCGTTTCAATTCCAAAATCTTTAGTAAGTTTCAAAACTCTATCAGAGGTTTGGATTTGTTTTTCAACCATAAATTTCTGTACATCAGAGTTTGGCGTTTCTTCGGGAAGCAGTGTAAATGGAATTAAAAAATCACAAGTTTGTTTATATTTAGAGCAACCAAAGGCGGATTTTCCTTTCTTAATTTTACCATTACCACATTTAGGACAAATTGTATTTAGTGGTTTATCGATTCTGATTTCAGTTGTAAAATCATTCTTGAGTAGCGCAACCGTTTCATTTCCCCTTGCATCCTTAGCTAAAGAAACTTTTCGATAATGAATTAATTTACTTGCTAACTTTTCATCCACCATATATTTGTTGACTTCAAACGGTATTTTAAATGAACAACCATTTATCCATTCTGTGCATCCGTATGCAGTTTTACCTTTTACTATTTTTCCGCATTCACATTTAGGACATTTTAAAACAGAAGCATGCGGGTTGATTGCTGAAACTTCCTTAACTAATTCATTCACTAGTTTTCTCATTCCCCCTATAAATTCATCCGAGGTGAAGTTTCCTGATTCAATATCTTTTATTTTTTTTTCCCATTGGCCGGTAAGTCTTGGAGATTTTAATGTTGGATTATCAATTAATTGGATCAGTTTTATACCTGTTTCTGTCGGTAGAATATTTTTCTTTTTCTTCTCTATGTATTTCCTTCTGAAAAGTGTCTCAATAATGTTTGCTCTAGTAGAAGGGCGTCCAATGCCGTTTTCCTTCATTATGTGTTTTAATTCTTCATCTTCAACCTCTTTCCCTGCATTCTCCATTGCTCTTAGAAGCGTTGCCTCACTGAAAGGTTTAGGAGCTGAAGTTTTCTTAGTTACTAAGGAAGGATTGTGTCCTCCCGATTCGCCTTTGTCAAAATGTGGTAGGATTTTGTCTTCTTTAAAAGACGTTTGCTGGGTCTGGTAAACAACACGCCAACCTTGGTCTAGAATCTGTTTTCCTGTTGCCTTAAATGATAATTTACAAACTGTAGCATTTACTGTTGTATTTGATACCTTACACTCAGGATAAAAAGCTGCAATAAACCTTCTAGAAATCATATCATAAATAGCCGCTTCATTTCCGGCTACGTTTGAGGCATTAATTCCTGTCGGAATAATAGCGTGGTGGTCGGTAACTTTATTATCGTTGAAGACCTTATTACTTTTTTTAATTGGTTTTTTAAGTAAAGGGTCAACCAATGTTTTATACATAGGCAAACCTTGAAGAATACCTTTTATTTTCGGGTACTGATCTTTAGGTAGGTAAGCTGTATCAACCCTTGGATATGAAACTAATTTCTTTTCATAAAGAGATTGCACTGTATTTAGAGTTTGCTCGGCGCTTAATCCAAGTTTTTTGTTGCCTTCAACCTGCAAAGATGTTAAATCAAATAGATTGGGAGGATGCTCTTTACCTGCTTTTATTTTAATATCTGTAATTACTAGAGGGTGCTCACGGATTTGAGCTAAAAAAGTATCTGCTTTCGTTTTTTCTTCAATTTTTCCTTTGTTAAAAGTGAAAGTGGTGTTTTTATAAACAGTTTTTATTTCGAAATATATACTTGGGACAAAATTCTTAATATCAAAATGACGTTTAACTATCATAGCAAGCGTTGGAGTCTGGACTCTGCCAACACTAAGTACTTGTTTGTTTTTTCCAAATTTCAGGGTAAATAATCGGGTTGCATTAATACCATATAACCAATCGGAAATTGCTCTACTTTTCCCTGCTTCAAATAATGGGTCGAAATCACTTCCATCCATTAAATTTTTGAATCCAGCTTTAATCGCCTCTTCCGTAAGGGAAGAAATCCACAACCTTTTAATTGGAGCAGTGCAACCAGCATGTTGTAATACCCATCGCTGAATTAGTTCTCCTTCTTGCCCTGCATCGCCACAGTTTATTACTTGTGTTGCGTTTTGGACTAAATTCTTAATTTTTTTAAACTGATTTTCAACGCCGTTATTTTTAATAACCTTGATTTGAAATTCTTCAGGCTGAATTGGTAGTGCGTAAAGATTCCATTTTTTGTAACCTTCATCGTAATCTCCGGGTTCGTTTAAGGAGCAAAGATGTCCAAAAGTCCAAGTGACTTGAAAACCGTTGCCCTCATAATAGCCATCCCTTCGAGCATTAGCTCCAAGTATTTTAGCAATTTCTCCAGCAACGCTTGGTTTTTCCGCGATACATACCCTCATTACTTTAAAAATAGTTGTTTGTAAGTAAAGGGTAAAAATTGTTTGGATAAAGTTATCTACATGTGTTGATTACTATTAGAAGAAAATTAGTGAATTAGAAATTGAAGGAATGTTCCATTCCAAAAAAGCTTTAAGAAAGCTTTTTTGGAATAATACTCCCCATATTTAATGGAGTTAGATTATTTAATAATAGATTCCTGTAATAAGCTACAATGATACAAAACTTACATTCCTTTAAGTACTCTTCTTATATCATTCACCTCACTCATTAACCCGTGAAGATCTTCTTTTTCCCCCTCAATAATTCGTCTTCTAAACTCTTGAAGGTTTTTGATATATGCATCAAGTGCAACTGATAGATGCTCTTGGTTTTGTTCGAAAATTGGAGCCCACATATCTGGTGATGATTTTGCTAAACGAACTGTACTTGCAAAACCAGATCCCGCCATATTGAAGATGTGTTTTTCTTCTTTTTCAATTTCTAATACAGTTTGCCCTAACACAAATGAAGTAATATGAGAAAGGTGAGAAACATAGGCAATGTGTCGATCATGTTCTTTAGCATCCATTTTAAGTACTCTCATTTTAAGTACTTCAAAAAGTTTACGACAAACTTCAATGCTTTTTAATGCACTTTTTTCTTCATCGCAAATAATTGTGATTTTGTCATCGTATAACCCATCAAACGCAGCTGAAGGTCCTGCATTTTCAGTTCCTGCTATAGGGTGGGAAGCAACAAAGTTTTTACGGTTTATATGACTATCTGCAACTTTACAAATTCCTTCTTTTGTAGAGCCCATATCTATAATCGTTTGACCAATTTTGACTTTATCCAAAAGAAAAGGTAATAATTGTTTACCAGCATCAACAGGGATGGCAAGAATAACAAGATCTACTTTATTTAAAATATCGTTTAGTTCGCAAGTGTCATCAATAAAACCAAGTTTGATAGCTTTTTTACAATGATCGTCGTTTTTGTCAACCCCAATAATATTTGAAGCAAAGCCTCTTTTCTTTAAGCTAATAGCTAATGACCCTCCAATTAAACCAAGTCCGATGACGCCAACAACCATTTATAAATTTGCTTTAATTCTATTAAGTGCTTCCTTAATTGTTGCCTCTTTAGCACAAAGTGAAGCTCTAATGTAGCGTCCGCCATTACTTCCAAAAATAAATCCTGGAGTAATAAAAACATCGGCTTTATATAATATATCGTCTACTAGTTTCTCAACACTATTTACCTCATCAGGTACCTTAGCCCAAACAAACATTCCAACACTGTTTGGGTCGTAAGAAAGCTTTAAATAGTCAAATATTTCTCCGATTAACTTTTTACGTTCAGTATAAATATCATTCTGCTCATTGTGCCATTTTATAGGATTGGATAACGCTTTAATAGCAGCTTTTTGTAAGCCTAAAAACATTCCACTATCCATATTAGATTTTACTCTTAATACAGTTGCTATATACTCCGGAGCTCCAGTTAACCAGCCAATACGCCAACCAGCCATGTTATGTGACTTACTTAATGAGTTTAATTCTAAACATACAGCCTTAGAACCTTCTAAGTTGAAAATACTTTGAGGCGCTGGGTTTAGTATTAAGCTGTAAGGATTGTCATTAATAATTAAAAACTTTTCCTCTTTAGCTAAAGCGATAAGTTCTCTTAATACTTTATTGTCAGCTTTAGCACCAGTAGGCATATGGGGATAGTTTAGCCAAAGTAGTTTCACCTTGCTTAAATCCTGTTTTTTTAGCGCTTCAACATCAACATTCCAACCATTATTTTCATCTAAATCATAAAACTCAATTTCCGCATCAATCAAATTAGAAACAGATGTATAAGTTGGGTAGCCAGGGTTTGGAACTAAAACCTTATCACCAGCATTTAAGAAAGCCATACTTATATGCATGATTCCTTCTTTTGATCCCATCAGTGGAAGTATTTCATTTTCTGCACTAAAGTTCACTTTGTAGGTAGAGCTCATCCATGAGCTAATAGCACCCCTGAACTCAGGAATTCCAGTATAAGATTGATAACCATGTGAATTAGGAGATTTAGCTGTTTCAGTTAAAGCTTTTATAGTTTCTTCGGATGGTGCTAAATCTGGACTTCCTATTCCTAGGTTAATAATATTTTTTCCAGAGATATTTAATTCACGAATTTCCTTTAACTTCTTTGAGAAGTAATATTCCTGAACATCTGCTAATCTATTTGCCGGTTGAATAATCATTCTTCGTTGTTAATATCAATAAGTCCTTTCTTATATTCTCCAAGAATTTGCAAGTTAACTGCAATTCCTTCAATTACAGTAATTGCCTTTTTGAAGCTTGAATATAATTCCCACTCCATATCAACATGGAAATTGTATTCGAGTGGTTTACCAACAATAGGAACCGACTGAATTTTAGTTAAGTTAATGGAGTATGCAGCAAGAATATTTAAAATTTTAGCTAAAGCTCCAGGGTCATGTGGTAATTGAAAAAATAATGTTGCTTTAGTATCTGACTCACTTATTTTTGGTTCATTACTCAATACTAAGAATCTTGTGAAGTTTTTTTTATTGGTTTCAATTCCTCTTGCTAAAATTTCTAACCCGAAAATTTCTGCAGCTGATTCACTCGCTATTGCAGCAATACCTTTCATCTTATTTTCAGCAATAAGTTTGGCGCAAATAGCTGTATCTTCTTTTTCTTCTAGTAAAACATTATCTAAACCTTTCAGAAATTTACTACACTGTCTAATTGCAATTGGGTGAGACTGAGCAATTTTTATATTTGAAAGAAGGGTTCCAGGTAAAGCCATTAGATTCATTTTAATTCTAAGGTAAACTTCACCTAAAATGCTAAAATTATATTCTTGAAGTAGCGTGTAATTTTGAAGCAATGAACCAGCAATAGAGTTTTCAATAGCCATAACAGCAAAATCTGAATCTCCACTTTTTAAACTATCACATAAATCTTGAAAGGATAAGCAATTTACCGTTTCAATATCTCTCCCAAAATATTTATAGGCTGCTTCTTCATGGAAAGAAGATTCAATTCCTTGTATAGCTATCTTTTTTTTCAAAACTAAATAATATCAATTATAAAGATATTATTTATTTCCCGCTTTTAAAGGATAGATTATTGTTCTGGTATTTCGAATAATTAGAAATTATCAACGGAAAATAAAACAACCCATTATATTTTTAACTAAAGTGTCATTTTTATAAAGCGAATTAATACATTTGAACAAGCCTTTATAAAAACAAAATCTTAATAATATGAGAACAAAAATAGTGAGTTTATTAATCCTTTCGTTTGGACTTTTTTTTACAGCTTGTAAAGAAAATAAAGTTGAGCGTAAAAGCTACGTAAATCCAGCGTTCAGCACTTATATAAGTGCTTTTACTTCAGGAGATGTATCAAAAGGAAAAGCAATTAAAGTTGTTTTAACTCAACCTATTGATACTGCTAAATATCGAATAGGTGAAGCTCTTTCTGATGATTTATTTGATATCTCGCCTAGTATTGATGGTATCGCCAGATATTCAGACCCTTACACGATTGAATTTGTTCCTGAGCATTGGTTCAATTCAGGAGAGAAATACAGTGTTGCTTTTGACCTTAAATCAATAATTACCAATACACCTAAAGATTTTGAAGAGTTTAGTTTTGATTTTCACACTTACGAGTTAGACTATAATATTATTGTAAAAGGTTTTGATAAAAACAGTACTTACGAAAAAGTGAATATCGCAGGTGAAGTAATTTTCACTGATGTTATTGATACAACTGATTTAAAAAGTTTAATTACTATAGATGACGTAAAAAATGTATCTGTTCATTGGGAAGAAGTTGATGAGTTTACATATGAGTTTACAGTTGAAAATTGTCCAAGGATACAAAATGAATATGAGATTAAAATCAACTTCGAAGGAAGTGATTTAGGAATTGTTAAAAAAGACATAAAGTCATTTACAATCCCTGCATTAGGAGATTTTAAAATTACTGATGTTAATGTTGACAACGGAATCGAACAATCTATAACATTTAATTTTTCGGACCCAATCACTAATAACCAAACTGTAAATTATTTTTTCAGAATGGAGGGAGTACAGTTTAAAACTGTGGTTTTAGGAAACTCTGTTAAATTGTATTTATCTAAAAGAGTAAATGGCGTAAAAAATGTTGAGGTTTTAGCAGGCCTATTAAATACTAACGGCAATAAAATGGCCAAAGGTTCCTCATATCAGCTTGGGTTTTATGCAATTAAGCCTTCGTTAGAATTAATAGGAAAAGGAACCATCTTGCCGAGCACTAATAAAGGATTATTATTTCCATTTAAATCGGTAAATGTAAATTCTGTGGTTGTTACAATTACAAAGGTATTTACGGATAATATAGGTCAGTTTTTACAAGTAAATAACCTCTCAGGTACATATCAGATGCATCGTGTTTCAAGAAAGGTCTTGAGAAGAAGGGTTAACTTAAAATCACTAAAAAATGTAAACCTTTCTGAATGGAATGAATTCAGCATTGATTTAAGTGAATATATTAATGTGGATCCTGGAGCCATATATAGAGTTAGTCTTGATATTGATAAAAAAGGAAGTAATTACCCATGTAACGGAAATGAGAACTCTTCTGAAGAAAATTTAACTGAGTTAAATGTTAATTCTGATTTTGAGGAATGGGAAGAAGGTTCGCACAACGGCAGATACTACAGTGATTATTATAATGAATATGATTATGATGGATATTATAATAACTACAGTTATAACTATAGAGATAAAGAAAATCCTTGTACAGAATCATACTACAGAAACAGAACAGTTAGCAAAAATATTTTAGCAAGTAATTTAGGGATTACCGTGAAATCTGGTTCAGATAAAAAGTATCATATTTATGTAGCTGATTTATTATCAACTGAGCCTCTTGGGCAAGTAGATGTGGAAATTCTAGACTATCAACAACAAATAATTGGTCGAGGAACAACTAATGGAATCGGAATGTCAACTATTTCTCCTAAAAGACAACCTTTTCTCATAATTGTAAAAAGTGGTTTGCAGAGAGGTTACTTAAAGGTTCGAGATGGACTAAGTTTATCTACTAGTAAGTTCGAAACAAGTGGAGAAACGAATAAGAACGGGTTAAAAGGATATATGTATACTGAAAGAGGTGTTCGTCGTCCTGGAGATTCTATATATGTTTCGTTAATGATTGAAGACGAAACAGGAAAATTACCACAAGAACACCCTGTTCATTTTGAATTAGTAAACCCCAAAGGTAAAATCATTAAGAAATGGGTTTCAATAGGTGATAAAGATGGAATACACGTTTTTAGAACAAATACAGATATGGATGATCCTACAGGAACTTGGAGTTGTAGGGCTAGGGTTGGGAATGCTACTTTTTATAAAGATTTAAAGGTAGAAACTGTCAAGCCTAATCGACTAAAAATCAATATGGATTTTCATCAAAAGATTGTTTCTAAAAACGACAATCCAAAAGCTGATTTAAAGGTTGAATGGCTTCACGGCGCAGTAGCAAAAGATTTAGATGCAAAAATTGAAATGCATTTACAAGCTGATTATAACAGTTTTCCTAAACATAAAGATTTTGTGTTTAAAGATCCATTGTTTTCTTTTTCTGAGTCGGATCAAATGGTTTTTGACGGAAAGATTGATAGTAAAGGTAAAGCCTCATTTAATCCAGAGTTTAAAGTTGGACAATATACTCCAGGTATGTTGAAAGCTTTTTTTAAAACAAGAGTGTTTGAAAAGACTGGAGACTTTAGTGTAGATCGATTCTCAGTTAAATTTTCGCCTTACGAATCATACGTTGGAGTTGCTATTCCAAAAGGATCAAGATGGGGTAATGTGCTCGAAACTGGAAAAAAACATCAAATAGGCGTTGTTGTAGTGGATAAAAATGGAGAGAAACAAGAACGTAAAAAGGTAAAAGTGAAAGTTTATAAAATTGAAAATAGATGGTGGTGGGATAACTATAACCGTGATTTAGCAAACTATATTAATAAAAGGAGTACCGAGTTAATAAAAGATACGGTAATGGACGTTAAGAGGAATGGTTCTTATTTTACAATTCAAGAAGAATATCCTGAATGGGGAAGGTATTTAATAAGGGTTACCGATCCTGTTAGTGGTCATTCATCAGGTAAATTGGTTACTATAGATTGGCCATATTGGAGAAGAGCTGAAAGAGATAATCAAGACTTTGCAACGATGCTAAACTTTCAGAGTAGTAAAAAGTCTTATAAAGTAGGAGAGGATATAAAAGTCAACTTTCCCACAGGAGGTTCAGAAAGGGCTCTTGTAACTATTGAAAATGGTATTTCGGTGTTAAAATCTTTTTGGGTTGAAACTACTAAAAATCAAACAAGTTTTGAAGTAGAAGCTACTCCTGAAATGACGCCTAATATTTACGTTAGCATCTCTTTAATTCAACCACACGGGCAAACGGCCAACGATATGCCAATAAGGATGTATGGAACAGTTCCTGTTAATATCGAAGATCCAATGTCGCACATTAAACCGGTAATTGAAATGGCCGATGAAATTAGGCCTGAATCACTAACCAGCATTAAAGTATCGGAAAAAGATGGTATGGATATGGTATACACATTAGCAATGGTTGATGAAGGATTACTTGATTTAACAAGATTTAAAACACCAAATCCTTGGAAGTACTTTTATTCAAAGCAAGCATTAGGCGTTAAAACTTGGGATATGTATGATAATGTAATTGGTGCATATGGAGCCGAATTAAATAGAATACTTGGAATTGGTGGAGATGGAATGAACCGTAAAAAAGGTGGTCAAAAAGCCAACCGTTTCAAACCAATGGTTCGTTTCCTAGGTGAATTTAAATTGGGCGCAGGAAAAACTGCTGAGCATAAAATCAAAATGCCTAATTACATTGGTCGAGTAAGGGTAATGGTTGTTGCCCGAAATAAAAAGTCATACGGTGCCACTGAAAAAAGTGTCAAGGTTAAAAAACCATTAATGGTATTAGCTACTTTACCAAGAGTTTTAGGACCCAATGAGGAATTAAGTATTCCTGTAAACGTATTTGCCTTAAATGATGGAATGGGTAAAGTTACTGTAACATTAAAAACAAACGAATTAATTAATCCAACGAATGGAACAAAGCAAACCATCTTCTTTAAAGAGGCAGGTGATGAAATTGTAGAATTCCCTGTGAAAATTTCGGATAGAATTGGATTTGGTAAGGTTGAAGTTTTAGTACAATCAGGAGAGGAAACAGCCAGACATGAAATTGAAATTAATATTAGGGCTTCGAATCCTGAGGTTGATGATATTGTTGAGGTTGTTGTTAAACCTGGTGAAACGTGGAAAAGTGCTATCTCTTTCCCTGGAATTGAAGGTACGAACTCAGGAAGTTTTGAAGTATCTACTTTCCCAGCAATGAATTTAACTAAGCGATTGAAGTACTTAATTCAATATCCTCATGGTTGTATTGAGCAAACCACATCTTCTGTTTTTCCTCAATTACATTTAAATAAGGTAATGGATTTAAGTACCAAACAAAAACGAAGAATTATTGAAAACATTACATCTGGAATAACTAGAATTACAAAATTCCAAACGGATGAGGGTGGTTTTAGTTATTGGCCTGGAGGTTCAACTCCAAGCGCCTGGGGAAGTAATTATGCAGGTCATTTTTTATTAGAAGCTAAGGCAGCGGGTTATAAAGTGCCAAAGCATCTAATTGATAATTGGGTAAACTATCAAAAACGTCAAGCAAAGCGTTGGAGGTACAGTGGTGAATACTATTGGGAATATAATACTCAAGCGTATCGATTGTATGTTTTAGCAAAAGCAGGTCATGCTGATTTTGCCGCCATGAATTATATGAAATCAAAAAGTAATTTAAACTTATTAAGTAAGTGGAGGCTAGCAGCTGCCTACGCCATTGCAGGACAAGTTGATGTTGCTAGAGAGATCACTACTAGATTAACTACAGAAATAGCGGACTATCGTGAGTTGGCATACTCTTATGGTTCAGGCACACGTGATAAAGCCATGATCTTAGAGACGCTTGTTGAACTTCGAGAAAAAGATAAAGCTGTGTTCTTAGCTAAAGACATCGC
>MDSY01033240.1_pt1 | contig 22308 bp, 21 predicted proteins | sample 811131 | NCBI WGS metagenome assembly MDSY01 (sample SAMN05326643, study PRJNA326480) | marine metagenome | isolation source: seawater | place: Atlantic Ocean: South West | collected 2010 | reverse complement strand
TGATTTGAGCATGTAAAAATAAAAATAACATTATTCGAACTTTAATAAAAAATATTGGAAAAGAAATAGCATGAATTTTTTGTCTCATATTTCCTTTTATCACAGTCTTCAATATCGTAATTGGGTCTAAATACCTGAGCTCAAGCCTCAAAGGGAGCAGTAGAAGAAACATCGAATTAAAAAGAGAAAGATTTGTTATTTGATTCACCTCATATCCACGTTTTAATAAAATATCATTCAATACATTATTTATAATATATAAATCTTTACGAGACAGCTCTTTACGCCAACCATTATAAGTCTTATTTTCCATCCACCCGGACGGTGATAACTTTTTACTTGATAAGCTATCACCCCACCACTCCAAACCACCCCATGTACTCAATTCTAAAGAAGGTAAATATTTGATACCTAGATAATCTGCAAGTGCGCACAAAAACTCTTTTTTTGGAATATCTTCTAGCCTAACTAAAAGTGCATCTTTATCTAGCGACTTGATTAAAATTTTATTTTGCACCGGTCCAAAAGCTATGTCCTGTCGCAAGACCTTCAAGAAAAATGAATTGGCAGATGGGTCCTCAAAAATTGTATTGCATAAACTTATGTAAAAATTACGATAATTATCCCACTCTCTATTCTTAGGGTTGCAGGCAATTTTATTGGCCGAAACTATCGCACTTCTTGGATCTCGAATAGTGGTGATTAATTTTGCGTTAGGGAAAACCTCTTTGAACTTTTTCGCTTCATGAATATTATGGGCGTGATGAAAAAATACTTTCATATCGGACAATTTACGACCAAGGCTTAAATTATATGCACCATATATAGCTAATAAAACTAGTCTTTGGTCTATGTGAGAGCCTGTCAATAATTCTAAAAAATATTTTTTGAATATAAATGTATCAATTCTCAAGCTTTGATTTCTTTCCTTACCAAGCTTATCTAGATTCTCATGTTCTTGATAAATTGTCACCAACCTTTCTAGGTTTTTCCCAATAAATTCATCAATAAAGTCACCTAATATTGTTTCTGAATTTCTCCAGGTGTTTGCCGTTGGTAGATATTCTGTAAGGAACCTAAAATGTAAATTAAAGGTTAACACTTCTGGATGTCCATCTAACAATGATTGGAAATAATCAGAACCTGATCTTCCTGTTGCAACTAAACATACCGGCTGCAAGGAACTCAGCTTTTCTATTTGTATCATTAATTATTTCCTCTGACAAAAAAAGTGTTCACGGAAAACCTTTTCCAATTATAATATATGAGTCATTTTGGCCAAGATTTACAGCATGTGAAGCTTGAAAATTTTTCCCAAATTTTTGGTCTGGAGCGCTGCTAACTAATTGTTTAGTCTCATTAGTCCCCCATTTCGAACTTAACCCAGAGAACTCCCAGCCATTGTGCTCCAGATTACTCCAATAATCAGTATTTCGATGATAATCTAAGATAAAATTTAGACCTCTCTCAGTCATTCCAATATAATCTAAAAATTGTTTCTGATATGATATTGGATTTAATTCATATTTTTTTATTAGAAATTTACCATTTTCTCTTGTAATCCTATTATGCCTTATTTCTCGGCAAACATGGTCTGTAACTTTTGAGTACCCGTGTTTAAATAATTTAAGTAAATCATGAACGTCCGCATAATTATAGCAGTCAATATAGTCATATATATCAAAAGTACGGTTCAGATTTGCTGTCTTATAATTATACTTGCGCACCATTTCCATGTGTTGTGAAAGCGGATCCCAACGTACGTAATTACTTAAATATATTCCACGTACGCCCACTTTACGAATGTCCTGATTGTCCGGGTACCGGTATTGCCAAATGTCACTCTCGTTAAGTCCATCAAAGGTAGTTAATAAATCATCTGCTTCATAACCAAATAAATCATGTGTTTTGCGGTAACGCCGTGTCATTTCGACTTCATTTTCATGCGAAAACATTCCCACCTGCTCCACACCTTGATGCGCTCCCCAAATAATTAAGGGAATTTTATACTTTACGGCTATTTCCACTGGAAAAACACTTTGGCCAGCAATATTAGCCCAATAGATATTTCCAAAATCTAACAATGTTTTTTTGATTATTTTCTTTACCGATATAGGATTTACATTTTTTATCAACAAATCTGAATTAAATTTCATCCGCAAATTTGCTAAATTATGTATACCAACTGGTGTATTAAAATACTTGTTATATGTAACCATGAGTGGTTTCATGCCAAGTTTATTTTTTACAATATGCATTATGTAGTATGAATCTTGGCCTGCGGTTACCGGCACTATGCAGTCATAATTGCCATCGTTTGTTCGGTACTCGCTTACTAATGATTCGAGTTTATTCCATCTTAATGACCAATCAAGCGTATTTTTTTCATCATGAACTTGACAGCCTGAACATAAACCTTGATCATCAAAAGTTAAATTAAGAGGGTGATTATTAGAATATAAACATCGTTTGCAGAACTTAGAATTAGACATTACGTTACTCCTGACGGAACATTTGAAATGGTAAGCTTTTCTTTATCAAATGAACTCCGTCTTCTCTATAGTTTAAAGAGTTTCCTATTGCGACAGCAGATACGTTATTACCCGATATCAATTCTTTGACTTGATCCGCGCCACCTATTCCCCCAAATAAGATTAAGTCTGTCTTTAATTTTTCGACGTAACTTAGTATTTTTTTATCAAATTGGCCTGAAAAACCTTCGTTTAAGTAATCAATTAATAATAGTTCTGAAATTGCTTTGCCTTGAATCAATTTAAGCACATTAGCAGAAAGTGGTTTTTCTTTTCTCGAAATGTAATCATAAGTGAATAGTTTTTCATTGGTAGCGCGGACAGGCAATGATCCAATTATACATTGGCGACCCAATTGCTTTGAAATTTTCAGTATTTCCTTTGGGTTATTTCTAAACAAATGGTCACATATAATGCGATCAGCACCTTTACTTATTACCTTGATTGCATCATTAGAATTTCTTATTCCACCACCATAAATTAAGGGGGTTCGCAGGCCTATGTTCCCTAGTTGCTCAATTAATTTAAAGTTGGGACCCAAGTTATATTTTGATCTATCAATAGACTGCACCAATATTTCATCAACATCCCACCGATCTAAATTTTCAGCTAAATCTGCAACATCACCTAAGGGTAGACTTTTAGTATATCCGAAAGATTGAATTGCAATTTTTTCATAAACCGTGATCACCCCAATAAGCCTTTTTTTAAGCATGAAGCAAATTTTTCGTTAAGTTTTTTAAAAATAATAAGCCAGAATTTTGGCTTTTTTCTGGATGAAACTGAACTCCCACAATATTATCTTTTGCTATGATTGCAGTAAATTCATGGTCAAATTCTGTGGTTCCAAGGCTGTACTCTTTTGCTACATTGCAAATAAATGAGTGATTGAAGTACATTGTGCTTTCACTATTTATATTTAAGGTGTGGCCAGTTTCTCTAATATTCACTTTATTCCAACCAATGTGGAAAGCTTTATCATCAAAGGGCAACACACTCCCACTAATAAGGTTTAAGCCAGAAGTGTATTCACCTTCATAACTCTCTGTAGTTAATAATTGCATACCAAGGCATATTCCAATTATCGGAGTGCCCAAATTAGCCTCCTCTTTGATATACTCTACAAGATCCCATCTTCGAAGATTTGACATTGCGGCAGGAAATGACCCAACCCCTGGAAGCACTAGCAAATCGCACACACGTAACTGATCTGGAAGACTTGAAACTATCGCTTTATAGCCTAAACTTTCATAAGCTGATTTTACTGACGTATGATTACCGGTGCCAAAGTCTATGATCCCAACCTTTAATTTACTTAATACCATAACCCACCTTAAATTTTTTAATAATATTCTTATTATTATCTAAATAAAATAAGTCTTTGTTAACTACTAAATGCACCTTTTGCCAAAAATATTCTTCGTCTATTTTCAAGTATTCGCAGTACTTCAAAATTCTATCTCTGTTTACAACCCCATCATATTTTTCGACGATAGCAATTCCTTCTTCTCTCGTCATACGGTTCATGCGTATTTCTTCAGATACGAATTCCGTTGTTTTACCAAATCCAAATTTTAAGTACTTTATTAGTTGATTGACTGGCGTATGCTCTTCATCAATAGCGGACACTCCAGTTGCATCGCCTGTATTGTCTGGAGTGTCATCCCTTGGATCAAATCCTTCAACTGCAGCGTAGGCCCCATTATTCAATAGAGACCAGTCGCCCAAAAGCCATCCTAAATAAACGAAATCTATTTTTTGTTGCTCCATTAATTCTTTAGTAGGTAGAATATAAGGAAATAGTTCATGACGGCTTTCCACATACTCCTCCATCCATGCATGCCCGGAACTTATTGTATTTCCACGCCTAAAATTATTACCATCATAGCCCTCTTTACCAAGCACCGATTTCTCACCTAATTGCAAACCTGGATTTTCCCCCCAGAGGATAAGGCCAATTCCTTGGTATAAAGCTGCTTGGAATACCGAACAAAAAATTGCCATTTCAGTTGAACGGAACGAGTTGGTAAATTTATCAAATCCAGCAATTTTTAACTTCTTCCATGTTTGAGGTGCCGGTGCTGATATCAAAACATCAAAACCCAATTCAATTAAGTTTGAAACATTATCTACACCGGTCTCTGAGATTTGATCAGGCGGATAGGTGCAACATACCAGTAGAGGGTTTAATTTTAATTTTTCCCTTGCAAAAATTGCTTGCCGTGTACTATCTTTTCCACCGCTTACTCCCATGATACAATCATGGATTTGATTTTCATTTCTGTGTTGCTTAATCAACTGTTGAATAATTTCTACGCGCTCTTGCCAATCAACTGATTTAAGTGTCTCAAAGTATTCACATGCGGGACATACACCATCTTTATTGAATGCTATTTTTGGCCTAGTGTCAGGCTGAAGGCATTGTATACAGTATTTCATAGACTTCTCAGTTGGCTTTTATACGATTAATTTTATTTATATTTTTTATTTAAATTTCACAACTAATTTTTAGCAAAACAAGTAGTTTATCAATTAGAAGCGATTTAGCGCGAGGAATAACCAAATCACAGATTAGCTTTTTCTAAGTGCTCTTATAAAAACTTCTAAAAGTTGCCGTTTGATTTCTTTTCATTAGCCTACCACTCATTCATTAACTTCTAACAATTCATGTTCTTCTAACTTGTCACATATCTCATACAATTCCCATATAGCTACACCCAGTCTATCTGCTATTTGTAGTAATGGAGTTCTTCCATCACACAAGCTAACAAAGTCCATCATTAACTTTACTCCTTTCACGGATGTCTTTGTAGATAATGTTGGATAAAGTCCACGTTTGCCCATTTGAGGTTCGCAAAGCACAGAAACCATATACTTTTTATTTCTTTCCAAAGCTTCAATTGCATGCCTTAAAGCCCAATAACCACCATTTAATCCGCTAGGTGTGACTACATTTTGCAAATCATCAAGAGAAGTATGGTACTCTGGATATTTTCCATACTTTGTTCGAATGATTGATGCAATTGGCAAATCTATACCTGGTGAACAGTATTGTCGTTCATCACTCCCGCGGTCAAACCATGTGTACTTAACAAAATTTGGATCAATCCACTTGAGTACATGCAAAGCTACCTTATCGCTTGCAGTATCACCTGCTCTTGAAGGCACATACGAGTAAGCTCTATCATCACCCATACACGTAACATTAAAACCAGCAAAAATATTATTCTTCATCTCACTGTAATTCAAGCTGAGATACGTTATCGAACCTATCGTTTCGGGGATAAAAATTATACGGTAGCTATGTAATGGCTTCTCTTTACCAAGTAACCATTTAGCAATAAACGTAACCACAGTTGGTCCAGACAACTCGTTATTGGCCATCGATGGATGACAAATGTATGTACTCAGAAATATCTCATTTTTACTTTTACCCTCGATGAGAAGTTCACCGTAATTTAACACTCCATCAAAATGTTGAGAGTCAATGATAATCTCATAATCGCCTTCTTCAAGACTTTCATATTGTTCATGGGACAAACAAAAGCCCCACCTCTCTTTATAGTAGCTAGTAATGTAAGGAATTGCGTTAGGCTGCTCAGGTAAAGTGTATAAGTGCTCTTTTAACTCGGTTAGAGTTAACTTTCCTTTGAATGGGATACTATAGCCTAATAAGTGAAGATTGTTTTTTGAAAAGTTACATATCCTTTCACCACTAGGAGTCACAATGTAAGCTTCTTTTACATCCCATTCTTTTGGCACAATCCAATCAAAAACTGCTGATTGAGATGGTACTGATTTAATTTTGAGGTTTGGCAAAAATTTTTGAATTTCTGCAAGTGTTTCCCTTACACCTTCACCAGTGATGCTTCTATTTATAGGCCAAAGCTTTTGCGCAAAGTTATATATTTCTTGACCAATCATTGGAGTTATCCCTAGTTGATATTTCAGTTTTCTCGTATTAGTGAATATTCATCGTCCTTCAACAAGGCGAACGCCACATCGTAGCAGTCTTTCGCTGAAATCAACCTTGCTCGATATCTACCAAAGCTTTCAAGAATCATTTTTTTTTGATCACAGGCAAGTGTTTCAAAAGGGGTGGTGAGATTTAATTCTGCCTTAATCTCTAAATCTCGAACAAAGAACCTCACATTTCCTTTTGTTAAAATATCTTCATCCTGAACACAAAACTCAAACTCTTTGAAATAACGATAACTTACCTTAGCAGCTTGTTCAACGTAATGAATAAAGGTTAAAAAGCGGTCTGACGGACAGCCTAATGATAAAATTTTAACGTCATTTATATACAGTTTATCAAAAAGTGTCCCTTTTCCAAAACAATCTGTTAATTTTGAATCTACAAAATACTGAGCATTTTTGCCAAAACAACTTACACTGAAAATCGGATGTAGAGATCGTATTCCACCTTTCATTAAACGAAATTTTTCTGAAAATTGGCCAAGAGCTGATGGTGTTGTTTTTAGATCAAATTTCTGCCCTTTAGTTGCGCTATATGTAAAAGCTGGTACTATAACGGTACCTTCATTAAAATAATTCAGTATATGCCTAATAAAATCTGATGTTGGATCAGATGGATCCTCAAAAATAAACTGAGCTGCAACTCCAGCATCTCCATGTATCATAACTGTATCATTTTTATGTAGTCCAAGTTTTGAAAGGTAGTCTGGTATATCGCTACTTGGAAAGAGCATTATCTATTTCTTTCTTTATTTGACTTACAGATGTCATTTTTTCTATACATTCAATATCAAAATGAAGCTGATATATTCGCTCTACAGCCATAATTAAATTAAAATTTCCAAGCGAATCCCATTCATTAAAATCTCCCATCTTGAGATTATTTATATCTGCTGGAATTGAGCTATTTTTAAACGTATCTATAAGTATGTCACGAAGATGCATTACTTGCCCCCATTGTAAATTTCTAAATTTGGTATGCTAATGTCCGTTGTGTCTAAATGGTATGTAATAGTATTGGGTTTTGAACTGTCAGAGATGTATTTTTTTAATTCAGGGCTATCACCGTCTGTTTTCTTAAAACCATATGCATGCAGAAAATCGTGCGCAATAGAATTTCTCTTCGTCTCAACAAATTCAGTAAATAAATACTTTGCACCATTTTTTTTAACTCTCCTAACAGTCTCGTCTAATATCCATGCTTCAAGATGGCGACCAAGAACACGGCAGCTCATCAAAAAAGTATCTAGGAACACAGTGTCTTCATTAAGAAAACGAAGACAGACAAGTGATACTAGGCCATGGTCGCCATAATTATCAATAAGACGAACAAGAAAAACAGCGTCATCATTTTCTTGCTGATAACTACTAAGCACAGATGCGGAGTGGCGTTTAGAACGAATAGTGAATTGATTTGTTTTCATGCATAGTTGTTCTGCACGTGCAACGTTCGTTTCATCAAGCCTTGATGCAACTGGACACAGATTCAAAGTTGACAGATATGAGGTGATGTCTGAGGCGTTCTTAATATCATTTGTAAATTTTGCTCTAGATTTATATTGACCAACTTTCTTCCTATCCTCATCCGTGGTTTTAAACTTGGAGAAGTACTCATTTGATCTCAAAAGCTTAGGCCAATCAAGTACACTTTTTGGCACATCTACCGTTAGAACTTGATGATTAAGGGCCTTCATTTTGTCCCTTTCAAGAGGATTATCATCCCAGAACACAAAACTATTTAAATTTAGATCAAGGTCTTGGGCTATTTGTTTAACATTTATTGCTTTTTCATACCAATTTATACTTGCTGCAACCACATGCTCACTTTTCAATAACATTTCGGTGTGATTATCAAAAACATCCCATACGTCCTGTTCATCGTTTTTACTCGCTAAAACAAGAATAACGCCTTCATTTACAAGCTTTACCACTTCTTTTTGAAAATCAACAAAAGCAGTTCCTAAACCGTCTTGCCCCAGAACCAACCCACTTATGCCATCTTCCCCAATCACCCCCCCCCAAATGGTGTTATCGCAATCTAATACGAGCACTTTTGAAGGCGCATTTATCAGTCTATTCATCAACGCTGACACGGCATCGGTCAAAACCTTCAAGCCCTGGACTGATAACCGGCATCTTGCAAAATACCAATTTCGGTCGGAAAACATATTTTTTGCCCCAAATTGAAAAAATATGTCATCTAAAGTTACAAGAAGAAAATGCCCAAATTCGTCACGTAAATCTTTAAGCTGGTTGGTAATCCAAATATGAAATTTTGTTCTATTGTTTTCAGAACTGGCTAGCTCGATAACGTGCTGATTGTTTTCTCTTCCCCAACATACTATAAATGGCTTATTGGTGGATGCAACTTTGCGCTTTATTTGCTCCAGAAACGAAGAGTGGAGCTCTTTAAGCGTATCTATGTCTACATCTTCGTTGGGAACTAAATCCTCAAGGAAAAGAACCATGAGAATTCCTTTTTCATCTTCGTTAAAAAGCGGCGACGCAATGTCACCAAAAGGCTTGAACTCTAACTGACTCAAAGCTTTCACAGAATCCCAACAATTATTAGTCTCTAATAAGTTTGAAGACGCACAAACGGTATAAATATCTTTTTCTGTCATATTTTCCTCAATTTAGCTATCAGTGCTTTTAGCAATCTGAAATAAATGTCTTTATTTATAACACGTCCTAGGAATGGGTGTTTATCATAGTTGTATATGAAGGGATACTGAAATAAGACAGAAATCTACTCTGATAAAAATTTATTCATTGGCATGAAAACTCATTAGATTTGCTATATTTATTGATACACTTACAGCATCCAACAACGGCTGCCTCATTACGCTCAGAGTTTGGTCAGTTTGGATTTTTTCTAGTCGTTCAATGATGATTTTCATATTTGTTTTATACTCAAGATTTTTACATACTTTTTCACCTATTTCTTTTGCTAATATATATTCATTAAAACCAGTTACTTCTTGCTCTAAAAAAATAGTTGAAGGCCAATAAATCAGCGACCCACCACAATTTGAAAATTGCATAGCAATTTTTTCAAATGACTTGCAGTAAAAAGTATAAAATTTGTCAAATGTCTGTAAGCTAAAGTCACCTTTTGTTTGGGATATTTTCGGCGACGCAAAATAACATAGAATGTCATAATTAAGGTCAAGAGATTCTATGTCACATGGATTATTGATGTCTAGAGGAATAGTTTTTACGATACGATTACAATAAGATTTTATGTCTGCACATACGTATTGTGCGTCACTTGCGCCTACTGAATAAGTTAGAGTGACATCTGCTCCAAGCATACTAGAAACCCTAGCACATGCTGCTCCAATACCTCTGCTTCCACCAATTATTAAAATCTTCTTGTTTTTTAGATTTTTTAATGCTGGAATAAGCTCCTTAATCTCAGAACATTTTTTGGATTCATAATGTGGCCGCTCAAAAGCAACAATTTTAGATGTAAAATTAGATCCAGTATATTCAAGCTCAATCAAGCCAAATCGTTCATCTTTTTTTGTAACTTGATAAAATGGAGTTATAAATCCAGGATGATCGATGAATGATATTTCCAGCTTTGAAAATAGCGAATGCAACCCAGGAACCTGCATGCCAACTATGTTTGAAAGTATGCTAACTTCATAAACTGTATTGTCGCCTAAATAACTGGAAAGATGACTAAATAAAGTTTCCACTTTAACTATTTTTCCGCCATATTCGCTTTTATATTTTGTGCCTAAATCTAAGCTATTAAAACTTGTTCTTTTGGGTGAGGAAAGTTCAAAAAATTTAGGTAAAAGAAAATTTCCGAGATGCGAAGTGTCAATTATAAAATCATCATAGCTAATGGAAACAACTGCATCGGCCTCTTCATTAACAATCTTTATTGTTTTTTCCAATTTACTCCAAAAGCAAATCACATGGGTATCAACATATATGGGTTTTAAGAAATCTATTTTAAGATTTTTGGGAACGAAATTGTAAGTGCTTACTAAGCATTCTAATACCCATAAAAACCCATTTACTCCATGTACAATACATGCGCCACCTATTGTCTTACGGGCTTCTAAAGGATCTATGTGTATCGGGTTGTTATCGCCACTTAAATCAGCGAAATCTAGCTGATCAGTCAGTGAAAAAGTACGTTTACCTATTTGAATGTATGATTCGTTCATATTTTTTTACTATTCCCCACTGATCTAGACTTGATAGTACCACCTGCAAACGCTTCACTTTTGAGCGAAATTGCACACTCGTTCTTTTTGACTTCTTTAGTTTTCACAATACCAGACGGATTATTCATTCTTTTACTTCAGAAAGTTTTTGGACCCAAGAGCGTTTTGAACTGAGAGAAAGACTGGCTTATCTGGTTGGTTTTATTATGCAGTGTGCGGGCAGCGCACTTCAATCGTCTTTCGTTTATTCCTTTTCCTTTGTTTTAGAATAGAATCGTGGCGTCCTAACTAGACGTCTGATGGCGTGACGTTGTGCAGGCTCTCGTGATAGCGCTGGTTGTTCTAGTAATCTATGAAGGATTCAACATGTGCTTCGAGATCGCCCAGAAGAAAGTAGTTTTTCAGCAGAATATGGCTCTTTTGCGTTTGGTGCCAGGGCTTAATCTTGACTTGAGTTTGCGGGTAATATGGCGCACCACGCTAGTGATACATGCCTTTGCCCTGAACCCTTATGCCAAGTCTTCTGAGGCATAGCTAGACGCATAGATGTTGAAGTCAGACAGCACAAAGGATTTTCTTCAGGTTACTCCAGTACTAACTTTATTGAATTTGTGACATGTTCCTGTTGGTCATCTGTTAGTTCTGGAAAAAGAGGTATAGTAAAGCAACGGGAGTAATATAATTCAGCATTTGGATAATTTTTTATATTAAAGCCAAGGTTGCGATAATACGGTTGCATTACTATTGGCATGTAGTGAACATTTACTCCAACACCTAAATCCTGAAGTTTAGTAAGAACTTCTTTACGAGAAACACCTACTTCTTTGAGATCTAATTGTAAAATATGCAGATGCATGGAAGAAGTGGTTCCCTCACATATTTCTTGGTGAAATAAGGGTAATGCGCTCAGTAATTCTTTGTAACGAATGTGAATGGAGTTTCTTTTAGAAACAACTTCCTGCAAGCGGTTCAACTGGGATACACCTAGCGCTGCTTGGATATCTGTCAGTCTGTAATTATATCCAAGTTCAATTTGCTCATAGTACCATGGCCCATGCGTATCGTTAGTAAAAAGATCTGGATCACGAGTTATCCCATGAGATCTACGGAGTGCGACCGTTTTGGCGATTTTTTCATTATTTGTCGTAAGAATCCCACCTTCTCCAGTAGTAATTATCTTCACCGGATGAAGGCTAAAAACTGCGATGTCTGAATATCGACAATCACCAATTTTTGTGTTGTTATATCTAGCTCCAATCGCGTGTGACGCATCTTCTATGATCTTAAAACCGTAAACTAATGATAATTGGTGTATAGCTTCCATATCTGCAGGCGTCCCACACATATGTACAACAACCAACACTTTAGGTAGCGTCCCCAACTTGTCTGCAATAGTGAGTTTCTGTCTAAGTGAGCTGATGCATATATTGATTGTATCAACATTAATATCCACAAAATCCACTTCAGCACCACAATAAAGCGCACAATTTGACGACGCCACAAATGAAATAGGAGAAGTCCAAAGAATATCCCCCACGCTCAAACCTAGCGCAACACATGCCAAATGTAGTGCACTAGTCGCACTATTTACTGCAAAAGCATGCTTTACCCCAACGTTTTGTGCAAATTTCGTTTCAAATTCTGGTAATTTTGGTCCCTGTGTTAGATAATCACTTTTTAGAACAGCCACTACTGCTTTAATGTCCTCCTCAGTGACATTCTGTTTACCATAAGGAATCATCAAATCGAACCTATCAGTTCTTTATTTTTCTCAATCCATTTCATTAGTTCATAATTAGTCATCCAATCTGTATTTGTTTCTGAATTGTAGACAAAATCTTTTTTAACAGGCTTACCCATCGCTATATACTTTGGCTGTGTATAGTAATCATTCACTTGGGGTAATATTCGATAATGGTCGCCATATTCAAATGTGAACGGTGCATCATCGGTACCAATCATTTGCTCATGTAATTTCTCACCAGGTCTGACCCCAATAATTTTTATTTTTGCTTCAGGATTTATAGCTTTAGCAATCTCCATAATGTTCATGGATGGTATCTTCTTTACAAAAATCTCCCCACCATTCATTTCCCGAAACGCCGTCAATACAAGCTCTACACCTTCTTCCAAAGTAATCATGAATCGCGTCATTGACTTATCTGTAATAGGAAGTAGTCCTGTATGTTTAATAGATTCAAAGAATGGTATTACGGATCCACGTGATCCCATCACATTACCATACCTTACAACTGAAAATTTAGTACCATATGGCGAATAAACATTTGCTGATACAAACAATTTGTCACTAGCTAACTTTGTAGCTCCATAAAGATTGATTGGACTACTTGCTTTGTCAGTTGACAAAGCAACTACGCCTTTCACTTTTTTGTCAATCGCAGCATCAATAACATTCATCGCACCAATCACATTTGTTTTTACGCATTCAAATGGATTATACTCTGCGGTTGGAACAATTTTAGTAGCAGCGGCATGAACAACGTAGTCTACATTATCCATTGCGCGATACAGTCTATCACGATCTCTAACATCACCAATGAAAAACCGTAATCGGTTTTCACTCGTGAACTTTTTTGCCATTTCCCATTGTTTCATTTCGTCCCTAGAAAACACAATCACGCGTTTAGGCGAGAACTTTTTAAAAATCTGTGGAATAAAACAATTGCCAAACGATCCAGTTCCGCCGGTAATTAATATAGTCGAATTATTTATCATTGGTTCTTACTTTCAAGGTATTTTTTTGGTGTGCTAAACTCATATCGCTGTCAAGCATTTCTTTAATTAAATCGTTGGCTTCTAACAATATCTCTGCCAATTATGAACCATTCTGTCCGGTAAAACTTGTTGTAATTGCTTTTTTCATAGTAAGCTTCAAAATAATACTGCTAGTATGTTAATATATCTATTAATTTAAACACACGGACATTTAGGAAACCAGGTTATGTGACAAAATAATCAATAATCTCTTTTCCAATAAATTTAACATGTTGTCTTGCGCCACCACATTCTAAAGATTTGGACTCAAAGTCCATAAATCCATATCCGTTAGTATCGTGATGCCCATTTTTGACCGCGACGAATACAAAAGACGCTTGCAAATTAATAAGTTGGTTGCTTACTTTAAGGATATCTTTTTCCCTTAACTGTTTATTATAAGTTAATGTTACAAATACACTCCCATCTCTGACGTCCACATCGTTGAAGAGCCGTATACCAGAGTGCTTAATAGAACGCAGTAAAGCTACACCATTTTTTTCTGATTTTAGGTCAGAAAAAGTTAGCTTGAAATCGCGAGTCATACGAGGTTCGACCTTAAAGTTTTTTAACCCGATATTCTTTAAAAACTCATCGTGTGAACGAAGCCTATAATAGATTTGTTGTTCATCAACCGCTATTTGACGCAAAGCAGTTGCAATGATTTTATGACCATCAACATCCGACAATATTTGACCAATAATTCTATCATAAACTTTAATTGCATCTAAAATTGGATCGTCTGCTTTTCCAACATATTCGGATGGGTTCGATAGCGAACCATCGTAGTGCTTCGATGCTAAAAAATAATGGTGTTGAACATGCGCAAAACCATTTAAAAATAATGTCGAAAAGTCACTATTACGTTTCCTGGTAAACTTTATAAATACGTCGGATAAAAACAAATCTAAAAATAGCGCTTTATTCCACCTTTTTCTTCGGTTGAAAAAAAGCTTGATGTAGGTCGGCCAATTTCTTAGCTTTGAGAAGTAAAAAAATGCCCCCAGTAGGTACATTAAAGTTATAGGTTGTATTTTTCCTTCCGCATTATCGTTCACGGCTTGCCGCAATGCCTGATGAATTCCTCTACTCATAATTGAACCATCTGAAGAAGTGTTAGTCCATGGGTCAGGAATAAAAAAAGCTGGGTGTTTAAGTCTGTTTTCAGCATTCATTGGACTAACACATCCGACCTTCAAACCTAAGTTTTCTAATTTCTCAAATATTTGTTCCCCACTAAATTCAACAATATCACCTAAGCGAAATACTTGATGCTCTTCAAAACCTTTCCCTGTATGAACAGATACCCAATGCACCCAAGGTTCAATATGGTCATAATCACTTTCGCCAAATGTCTTAAATCCCACGAGTTCAAATAAACGATTAAACCCAGAAAATACGTTTGGATCTTGATCAATATATTTCTGCACTAAGTCAAAGTTGATTTCGTTCAACTCAATTAAACTAAGCTTTTTCATCACAATCCTCCAGTCCCACAAAAACTATTCATCCTCGCATCTTTTATGCCTACTTCTAAACTAAATTGTTTTTCATATGATATGTAAATAGCTTTTCTTATCCAGTTCATCATCGTAGTATTTCAAAAATGAGGTTTTAGTTGCAAGAACACTATCAGGCCTTTGTCTCAATGAGGTCCCAACTCATAGCTTGGCCTTGTGCTATATCTTGCAACGCCACCGAACCTAAAACCACATCAAGATGCTTTGGTGCTAAACCATACCCAGGACGAATAGAGCGAACATTTTGCGTGGTGATGACAGCACCTGCAGGGATATCCTGAACTGCGTAGAGCGATCTGCGGAAGACGCTATTCGCGCGCTCGCTTGATTTAAGTCCATAATCCACGGCACCAATAGATTTCCATGCAGTAAGGGCATCGCGACATAGGGCTGTAAATTCCGGCGGTTCAAGTGAGAAACTATCATCGGGCCCTCCGCCATTGCGATCAAGGGTGAAGTGCTTTTCTATGATCGAAGCGCCTAGCGCAACTGAAGCAGTTGCGGTTGTGTTGTCAATCGTGTGGTCGGATAGGCCAACTGGTACGTCAAACCGCCGCGCTAAATCCACCATCGTCGCCAGGTTGTAATCGACTGCAGGCGCGGGATAACCCGAGACACAGTGCAACAGCGCCAATTCCTCGCATCCACCTTCACGGGCAGCTTGCACAGCATCCATAATCTCATTTAAATTTGCCATGCCAGTTGAGATAATCATTGGTTTACGCTTAGATGCTACATACCGGATAAGCGGCAAATCTACAGCCTCAAAGGAGGCAATCTTATAAGCTGGTGCCCCTAGTTCATCTAGTAAATCAACCGCCGAGTTATCAAAAGGCGAGGAAAAAATCGTAATATCTACCTTATGTGCATGCGCGAACAGTTCTTCATGCCATTCCCATGGAGTATGTGCCCATTCGTAGAGATCGTAAAGCGTTTGGCCGTTCCACAGCCCAGAATTAATCTGAAACTCTGGGGCATCACTCTTGATCGTGATTGTATCTGGCCGGTAAGTTTGCAGCTTAACAGCATCGGCACCGGCTGACTTTGCAAAATCAATAATTTTGAGAGCCTTCTCTAGGCTTCCGTTGTGGTTTGCAGATAGTTCAGCGATTAAATAAGGGGGGTGGCTTGGCCCAATTATTCGATTGTTGATTTTCATTTATTGCCTCGTCAAGAAATTAAGTCAAAATAACACTTGCGACACGAATTATGTTAATAAGTGTAGATTAATACAATAACGCTTTTTCATGCTATCTCCATAAATCTAGTGTGCGAAGAAATTTTATAAATTTAACTCTTGCAACAAGATGATCTATTTTTGTTAACTGGCAATTCATAACTTCTTCGGAAGATATACTGGTTTCTTTGAACCCAAGTGCCTTATTTAACTTTATTGCGCGTTTATTTGATCTAAGTATATTTACAGTTCCCGACACTAGCGATAACTGATTAAACGCATAGTCATACAACCATAAACATGAATAGATGTTTATAGGATGTTTCTGAAATTCAGTGTTACCGCAAATGACACCACTTTCGAACGTTTTTTCACTACGGTTAATCTTAGTAAGATTGCAGGTGCCCACATCATGATATCCGTGACTATAGATGAAATGTTTTTGGTTATCAGAATCAATATTTAAAAACCAGTCTATTTGTTCAGAGCTTTGAATTTTAGTTGGATTCAACATATACTTTCTTACATAATCTTGGTTGCGCCAATACCGCAATAATTGCGTGTCGTACACGGTTACCGGACGTACGTTTGCTAACAAAACCTCAAACCCCTAATAAGTTGGCGCGTAATTCTGTAACTACCTCAGCCATTGAAGGGTCATATAAATGCAAGTCACGTGTTTTGTTTAGCATTATTTTCAAATTAATTTTCAAGATCATAAACTCTTATTATCTTTCGCAAATACTTTTTGTTATCATCTCATTTGGAGCAGTATCAAGTGTAGTTTGATTTTTTCAATAAAAAATGAAAACATATTAACCAAAACAAACTACCGTATTTAGAATAAGTCCACACAAGATTTGTATAGCCCTCTGATTTTAGACTAAAGTTCACTATGTCATTGACTCATTATGTAATTTCTTTACGTAGCTACCATGCCAATGCAACTATTACATGACCCTTCATCGATCCTTTATACAAGATAACCACCATCAAGTGTTAATTCTGTTCCAGTGATCCACCGGCCTCCTTGGCTCAGCAAAAATGTAGATGTATTCGCCACATCAGCAGTCTGTCCTACACCAAGAGGATGGGCTAGTTCGTAGGCATCACCTGCTGAGCTTGGTAGTTTCTTCAAAACTCGGCTGTGCATTTCAGTTTCCACAGCTCCACAGGCAATTATATTTGCTCGAACATTAAGAGGCGCTAATTCAACAGCTAGGCTCCGCAAAGCACCCGTGAGAGCCGATTTGGATCCGGCATAGGCAACCATCCCTCTTTGACCACGGTATGCTGCAATCGACGAAATTACTACAGTTGAACCCCCGTCATGATTCCAAAAGCGCTTTGACGCAAGCACAGAAGCGAGACCTAAAAAGCCAAAAACTGAGGCATCAAAAGCTTGGCTAATATCAGTCTCTGACATGGATCGTGTTGAACAAATAACTTCATTTCCAGCAGCATAAATAACACCATCAAACGGCGCATAACTCTTGGCAATTGCCTTTGCTAAGCCTTTTGCGTTGTCTAAGCCCGCCCAATCTCCAGCGACGGCAACATGCCTCTGCCCTTGATCTATGGGTAAGGCTTTAATTAACTGATCTAACTTAGCTTCAGAGCGTGCTGTCGCCACTATCGATGCGCCAAGGAATGCCAGTTGTTCTGCGCAGGCCTTTCCAATTCCACTACTGGCGCCAATAACAAGCATTTTCTTGCCAACAAAAATTGTTGGCAAGAAAATATGATCTAATGATAATATCATAGTTCTACAATTGCAGTTTTTAAGTCTTCGGGAATATCGAATGCAATGGCGCTCCAAGCTAAGCCTACACCAAAACTCAATAACAAAACACGTTTATTGGCAACAAATGAACCCAATGCGTGTTCTGAACATATCAAAAGTGGAATTGTCGACCCACTTGTATTACCAAAAAGTTCCAAGTTTGACGGCATTTTTCCAGCATCAATATTCATTTTTTCGCGAAACTTCGAAGTCACCATATTATTGGCTTGGTGGATCAGATAGTTATCGAATTTTTCGATTGGATCATATTTTACACTCCACAGAGATGCCATTTTTTCCATCACAAAAGATGCAACATCTACTGTAAAGTTAAAAACATCCATACCTTTCATATAGAGTTTTGGCTCAAAATCTTTACTAGGCCAATCCAAAGAAATTGCTTTGTACCCGTCAGACCGTGTTCCAGCTGCTGCAACATAACGATCCATGTTAAGTACCCTATTATGTTCAACTAAAGTAGCGCATGCAGCATCCCCAAAAATCATAGCTGTTGCACGATCATCCCTATCAAGGACCTTGCTCAAGGTATCTCCTACCAAAACCAGCGCTCGGCTTTGGTTACGAACCACTAATAGATCAAAAGCCAGTGCCAAGGAATCTGTAAAGCCCGTGCATCCAGCACTTATGGTCATGCAGGCACAATCTGTATTCAGACCCAGCCTACCATGAATCTCAAAAGCAGCAGCAGGCAATACCTTTGTTGGCGTTTGCAGCGCGACGATAAGAAGATCAATGTTGTTGAGAGCTTCTTCTCCTGGAAGTGCACGAGCCGCAGCAATACACAAATCAACCGTTGACTGGCCATCATTTGCCCATCGACGCGATTGAACGCCAACCATTTTTTCAACACCAGTAATTTGCCTCGTGCTAAACTGATTCTCGAAATCCTTGTTTAAGATCTCGCGCGACGGTAGGCAGGCCGCAATAGAGGATATTCTAGGCATAAAACATTCCTTTAAACTTTGGATTTCTCAATCTGAGAAATTAGTTCACCCACGTTATTGCAGCCAATCAACTCGTCGCCATCAACGGTTTTATTATAAACAGTTTCAATCAGCATAGCAGTACTGATTACTGCCAGTGAATCCCAATTACTTTCATCAAGTACAAAATTCACAGAAATTTCTTCAATTTCAACATCAAGGATTTCTGCCAGTGATATTTTAAATGATTGTAATAAATCCATTTGATAACCCACTTTCAAATTCTAAAAGTACACATTTAATTAAGGCCAGAATTACAGCCTTAAGACAGCCTAGTATATTTTTAAAAATTAAAAAATACAAAAATCAGCATCAATGCTGTTAAGAAGTGTCAACCTTTTCATTTTTAGCCCTAGAACTTGGCTAAACTAAAAGAGTTTTCAACTCAATTGGTTAATTGCATTACATACTCTTATTGTACCCTCACCATCACAGATTCGTGACGAAGAGGCGGAAAGTTCATTGTAGTTTTTTCTACAAAATAGCTGAGATAAGCTCCGGCAAAGCTTTTCATGCAGACATTTGTCAGTATGTGATCCAAGAAAAATTGCAGCTCCACTTTTCTCAATTATTGCAGCAGAATGTGCTTGGTTTTCCGCAGTTGAAATCATGATACTTGGCAATCCCATACAGCACCGCTCCCAAGTGGTCCCCCCCCCAGCACCGATCGCCAAGTCTGCCTCAGTCATCAGCCCAGCCATGTCCACTACATCGATTGCAACCTTGGCGAGCCAAGGCATCTCAGCTACAAGTTTCTGTACGCGCGATAATGCTGGGGCGTTGCTACCCATAACAACTGTCAGGTGTGCGTTGTCAGGCAACGCTGCGTCTCGCAGCGCATTCAACACTAACGACGTAGCATCAACAGCATCCGTTCCACCCATACTGATGAGGATATGCCGTAGTGGACGATCTAGTCGTCCACTCAATGACACCGCTCGCCTAGCCATGAATTCAGGACGCAGCAGTGCATATCTCAGGCCAATCAGACGCTTACAGCGTTCAGGTACTAACCCATCATATTCGTCAGCCGTGCGTCCAAGGTTTTGGTCCAGCAACAGGTCTGCCTTGTGCGAGCGATCCGCCAGATCATCAATCACCATTATCTGCGTTCCCGGCTTAGTAATTGCATGTTGCCAACGTGAGTCAAAAGCATAGTGATCGACCACTAACCAATCAGGATTGCTTCCCATAGCTTCGCGGGTCTCTTTGGCGTCCTGTTGCCAGGGCACACCTGACCATGCTGCATGAACAGGCGGGGCAGTATTTGCTTGGCCGACAGGCGACTTCAGCAGCACAGTGTCAAAACCACGTGCCACAATTTGGTCAGCCAGATGACCCGGATGATCACGGGTAACAAATTTACAGGACGCACCCTCGTTGCGCAACGCTTCGGCTAATGTAAGGCAACGCATTACATGGCCCGTGCCAATCATTACAGAGGCATCCGCGCGGAAGATCACGCGCATGGTCAACCTTTCCTGTTAGCGGCGAGTTCTGCTAGCGCTAGGGCCATTTCGAAGTCGTGCATGTCGTCTATGTCGATCGCGGTTTGCCAAGGCATCGGGCACAATACATGGCCTGGTCCATAAAAGGTTGCGTGTTTGTGCAGTTCTTGCACGGCTGCAATCCAAATAGCACCGGTCGGGCAATAAAGTTTGTCAAGATCCTGCGAGCGTGCGGTGCTAGTCTCTGGAAACAACCAGTCAGGCTGGCCGTTGTTCTGTATCCTAGCCGCCCACCAAGGATTCATCCAGCCAAATTCAAATGCACTAATTTGAAACTGATGCACTCCTTTCTTAAAATTGTTCCATGCAGATTTGATTTGGGTGGCTCCACGCAGCGGACAGTTTGGCATTAATTGTGTGACTGTTTCAAAGACTTGGCCATAATGTATCTCAGCTTGCTTAAGGGCACTTAAAACTGCAGCACTAACAGGGCTATGATCGTCGGCATGTACCATGCGAAGAAACGGGACTTCAGCTCCTTCGTTACGCGCTAATGTGGCGATTTCTTCATCATCGGTTGAAACAATCACCCGGTCAAAAACCCCGCTGTCAAGCGCCGCCGTAATTGTCCAGCCAATCATCGGCCGATTGCGGAACGGCACGATGTTCTTGCGCGGTATTCGTTTCGACCCGCCACGCGCGGGTATGATTGCGATATGGCTCACCAGATGCTCCATCCACCATCGGCCACAAGAACATGACCCGTCATTGCCGCACTCGCGGCGTCATCAAGAAGGAAGGCAACTGGCCCGCCTGCATCTTCCTCCGTGAGCATCCGACCCAATGGGGTCATTCGGCCATAGCGTTCCTGAAAATCATTATTAGTTCGACCGGCAAATCCACCAAATGCCACACAGTTGATACGGACGCCCGGCGCCAAGCGCACGGCGAGTTCCCGTGTCATATGGTGCAGTGCCGCCTTTGCAACACCGTATTGCACCGCACTTCCCGACAGATCTCCCTCATATAACGCCGGGTTAGGTGCCACTTGACCATATTGCGATCCGATGGTCACGACACCACGCAAGTCATGCCTGGGATGCCTCGCAAGGGCCATCAGCATCCGGTATGGCGCAACAACATCTAGCGCCAACTCGTTCAAAAAAGGCTCTGCTTCCGCAAGTCCATCCTTACCCAACGCCAAAGTGTCGAGCGATCGCGCATTGCTTACAACGTGGGTCACAATAATTCCTCGTTCCGCTAATCGATTTGAAATACTTTCGTAGCTCTGCGCCGATAATAAATCTAACTCAATCACATCAACGCGGACACCAAACTCTCGCAAATTTTCGGCTAGGGAGGCACAGCGGTCTGGGTCACGTGAGGTCAGCACCAATGCCCAGTCCTTTTCGGCCAATTGCCTGGCAAACACTTGGCCAAGCTTTCCAGTCGCGCCAGTGATAAGAACCGTTTTTGTCATTCTATTCCCATTTCAATGATCTGCACCGCTCGGCGGTTGAATTCCTTTGATGTTCGTGAATGCCCCTCACGAACACCCATAACAAATTCGGCCAATGCTTCCTTAAATGCCCCAAAGCTGTCGGAGAAACGCAGAGTGACCTCGTCCCGAGAACCTACCACCCGTATCTCAAGTGGGGAGGGTACCCTCGTGCCTGTCGCCATGAGGTGTACATCCGGACCCTCTTTATACCTAAGCCCCAGAATTCGCCCATCTAAACCGACCTGGCCTGCAAAAAGACGTTCTGGACGTTGCTCATGGCCCAGCATCATCAGCAACGGGTCAATGAGATGAATGGCGTATGTTGACCAATACTTCGGGGTCATCGCCTGAACTAAATGGATCTCCCCAATTTTCTTGGCTGCGCTTGCGTCTAGTCGCAACTCTTG
>MDSY01047717.1_pt1 | contig 22315 bp, 21 predicted proteins | sample 811131 | NCBI WGS metagenome assembly MDSY01 (sample SAMN05326643, study PRJNA326480) | marine metagenome | isolation source: seawater | place: Atlantic Ocean: South West | collected 2010 | reverse complement strand
TTCCTGTACTGTAGCAGAGAAGCCTGAAGCGCCCATCCTTCCCGGAGAAAAGGGTGTGATTTCAGCAACGGTTGACACAGAGAGCTTTCGCATTAACTCTGAGGTTTCTAAATACGTTACGCTTGTTGCGAATACAGAGCCAAACAGAGTGACTTTAAGGATTAAAGCACAAATAAAATAAATAATAAAATAAATATCAGATTATGGGAGATGGCAGTTTAACGAATATACTTTTTATAGGACTCATGTTTTTTGTGTTCTATTTCTTTATGATAAGACCTCAAATGAAGAAACAAAAAGAGTTGAAGAAGTTCAGAGAAGGTTTAGCAAAAGGAGATCATATTGTGAGTATCGGAGGTATCCATGGTCGTATTTTAGAGGTTACTGATACAACTGTCTTAGTTGAAAGCGAGAAAACAAAAATTCGTTTGGACAAGTCAGCCGTAAATCAAACCGGAGGAGAGTTGCTTCAGACTAAGTAGACAAGATTTTTGAAAGTCATATTTTTATATAGTTAATGGTAATTCTATTTCTTCTTATTGGAATTGTTTTTCTGCTAGTAGGAGGAGATTTTCTTGTTAAAAGTTCAGCTGCTCTAGCTGCGAAACTCAAGGTTTCTCCATTTCTAATTGGAATAACTGTTGTTTCTTTTGGCACTTCGGCCCCTGAACTTTTAGTAAGTCTAAACGCAGCTTTAAATGGCAGTACTGCCATTGCTATGGGTAATGTAATAGGCTCTAATATTGCCAACATCGCCTTGGTTCTTGGTCTTACAATTTTGATTCGCCCCATAAACCTCTCGTCAACACGCTATCTATTTAGCTGGATCGTTATGCTGGTTTCTTCAGTTATGTTTTATGGATTTTCTATTGATGGTGTTATTGATCCTATTGACGGTTTGTTTTTTATCTCCGGATTAATACTATTTATTACACTTTCAATACGCTACCGAAATTCAAGTATAAAAGAGGACGAAATAGAGGATGGTACAGATACCAGGATGATTCCTGTTTATTTTATTTTAGGGGCTGCAGGTTTGTATTTTGGTTCTGAATTTCTTGTGGCCAACTCAGTTATTATTGCAAAATCTTTTGGTGTTTCTGAGTTTGTTATCGGGATTACGATTGTTGCCTTGGGAACTTCTTTGCCCGAGCTTGTTACATCAATAATTGCCATATTGAAAGGACAAAGTAGTATATCTATAGGTAATCTGATTGGAAGTAATATTTTTAATGTATTTGCGGTTCTCGGAATAACTAGTCTCGTGAAGCCGTTGGGTGCGGATACAAATCTTTTAACGTCCGACCTTCCAATCATGCTTGGAGTAACACTTTTACTTGGCTTATTTTTGTTCGTAAGTCGCAGGTTGAAAAGGGCAGAGGGAGTACTTTTGATTAGTATTTACCTTATTTACGTGCTGTTTTCTGTGGTGTAATTAATCAGGCAGTATAAAGCTTGCACCTTTTTCACTTGTAGATACTGTTTTTCTGGCCATTTTAAATAAACCTCTTCCTAATGAGGTAGTATTTTTTCTTACGATTAATGATGGGGCTCTCTTCGAAACTTCATCGAACTGAAGTAACTCCAATGTTCCTGTATCACAATTTAGCCTGATCATGTCTCCAGTTCTTATTTGAGCGATAGGACCACCTTCAATTGCCTCCGGAGTAAGGTGAATTGCTGCAGGGATTTTCCCTGAAGCACCAGACATTCTACCGTCAGTGATTAATCCAACCTTGTATCCTCTTTTTTGAAGTATTGTAAGAGATGGAGTCAGATTGTGAAGTTCAGGCATGCCATTTTGTTTCGGTCCTTGAAACGGTACTACGGCTATAAAGTCTTTATTTAGCTCCTCGTTTTTGAATGCTTCAATGAGATCGCCTTGCTCATGAAAGACAATTGCCGGAGCTTCAACAAATCTGTTTGCTTTATCTACGGCTGCCGTTTTGACGACTGACCTTCCTATATTCCCCTTTAAAATCTTGATCCCTCCATCTTTTGAAAATGGATCTTCTGCTGATCGAATAATATTAAGATTGAGTGAGATATCTGTTCCGTTTTCAAAGTTTATTTTTCCGTTTCTGATTTTGGATTCTTTGGTAAATAGTCTTAATCCTTGTCCCATTATGGTCATCACATCCTCATGTAATAATCCTTCATTTAGTAATGTTTTTATAACATAACACATTCCTCCAGCTGCATGGAAATGATTCACATCAGCAGCTCCATTTGGATACATTCGTGTAATTAGCGGAATAAAAGCAGAAAGGTCAGACATGTCTTCCCAATCAATTATAATTCCTGCAGCTTTGGCGATGGCAATTAAATGTATTGTATGATTTGTAGATCCGCCTGTTGCAAGAAGACCGATGATTGCATTTACTATTGATTTTTCATTAATTATTCTTGAAATAGATCTTTCCAAACCTAACTTGGCATTTTCTGCAGCAAGCTCTACAGCTTTTTCATTGAGTAAATCCCTATGAACTGTATCTGGATTAACAAAGCTTGAGCCCGGAAGCTGCATGCCCATAATTTCCATGAGCATCTGATTGCTATTCGCAGTGCCATAAAATGTGCAAGTTCCCGGGGAGTGATAAGAGTCAGATTCTCCCTTTAAAAGTGTATTTCTATCTATTTTACCTTCTGCAAATTCTCGCCTAATGCGTGCTTTCTCATCGTTACTTATACCTGATGGCATTGGGCCTCCTGGCACAAATACAACCGGTAAATGTCCATAGTTTAGACAACCCATCATCAATCCAGGAACAATTTTGTCACATATTCCTAGACACAAAACAGCATCAAATACGTTGTGGGAAAGACCGACCGAGGTACTTAGTGCAATTACGTCACGTGAAAAGAGAGAGAGTTCCATACCGTCCTTTCCTTGGGTTACACCATCACACATCGCAGGAACACCACCCGCAACCTGCAGAACTGAATTGTATTTTTGTGCATATGTTCGCAATTGCTCAGGATAGTTTTCATAAACTCTATGTGCTGAAAGCATGTCGTTGTAGGCAGTCACAAGTCCTAGGTTTTTCGTCGTATTACCTGATAGTTCAGCTTTTTCAGTGGTATTGCATCCTGCAAAGGAATGTGCGAGATTTCCGCAGCTTAATGTTGAGCGGTAGACGCCATCTTCAAACATTTGGTCCACTTCGGCTAGATAGACCGATCTTGTTTCCTTGCTTCGGTCTATAATACGTTTTGTAATATCAACTATCTTTTTGTGCATAGGCATTTAATTTGTAGTGAAATAGACCTCTGAAATTACATCCTTGAACCTGTAAATGGGTTTCTTTTCTATATTGCTTTGAATAAATACCTTTCTTTTTTGGTCTCCAGTAATCATTAGGAATACATGATTTGCATTTGATATGAAAGGCTTATTCAATGAAATTCTTTTTATAGGAAGACTAGGTGCATTGGTATTTCGAATCAATGGTGAGAGATCTTCAATACATTGTAAAGACCCAGGGTCATCGGGAAATATAGATGCTGTATGTCCATCATTGCCCATTCCGAGCAACACGATGTCAGCCTGAGCTAGTTCCTGATAATATTCATTGACCTGATCCAAATTACCATAGTAATCATCAATGTTTAGGACCATTCCGCGGAGCCTTGCGTCTTTCGCTGAATTTTTAAGTAGAATTTCAGAAATCATTTTTTGATTAGAAAACTCTGAGTTTATAGATACGAATCTTTCATCGACTAAGCCGATTTCGACTTTGCTCCAATCTAGTTCACAGTGGGAAAGTCGATCGTAAATACCTTGAGGTGTTCCACCGCCAGAAAGCAATAATTTAGCAATTCCTTTTTCCTTTATAGCCTGACGGATTATGTCAGCCATTCGCTTGCACAAGCTTTCTTCAAGTTTATCTTTTGTCTGAAATTCGATCATTTATTTTTCCATGTTTTGGTAACCCAAGATTCTCCTTCCATTAGTATTCCATCACCCGGGCCCCAGGACCCTGCTTCATAAAGTACATTTTTTGTATTTGTATTTTTCCAACTCGATGTGATTGTCTCGATCCAGGTCCATGCAGCAATAAGTTCATCTTGGCTCATGAATAATGTTTGATTGCCTCGTATTACGTCAATGATGAGTCGCTCATAGGCCTCAGGAAATCTTTCCTCAAAGGAGTCTACATAATCAAGCTTTAAAGCAATGGGTTTGTATCGGTAACCTCCCGGACCCGGTATTTTTGTCATTTGAATGAGCTCAATTCGCTCTTCTGGCTGAAGTCGAATAATAAGCTTATTGTTATTCATTTTCTCTTTAGATGGGAAGATATTGTGTTTGACTTGCTTGAAATTGATTACAATTTCCGAATATCGTTTTTTCATGCGCTTCCCTGTTCTTAAATAAAAGGGTACATTTTTCCATCTCCAGTTGTCAACATAAGTTTTTAGGGCAACGAAAGTTTCAGTTTTGGATTCATATTTTTCAATATCCTCTAGGTAGGAGCTTACCTTTTGTCCTTCGATATTACCTCTTGTATATTGACCTTTTATACTTTCTGTTCTAATCGAATCCTTTGTAAATGGACGCAGTGATCTCAATATTTTAAGCTTTTCATTGCGTACTTCATTTGCCTTTAAGGCAACCGGTGGCTCCATTGCTACCAAACAAAGCAATTGAAGCAAATGATTTTGTACCATATCGAGTAGGGCTCCACTTTGGTCATAGTAACCAGCACGTTTTTCAACGCCAAGGCTTTCCGCAACAGTTATCTGTATACTATCTATATTTTCGGAGTCCCACGCTCTTTCAAATAAGTTATTGGCAAAACGCAACACCATTAGATTTTGCACAGTCTCTTTACCGAGATAGTGGTCTATTCTATAAATTTGTTCCTCCCTAAAGGTTTCTGTAATCTCATCGTTTATTGAGATTGACGAATCTAAGTTGTGGCCTAAGGGTTTTTCTAAGACGACTTTGCTGTTTGCATTTGCGAGTTGAGATGCTTTTAGTGCTTTTGAGATAGGGCCGAAGGCAGATGAAGGAGTTGAGAAATAAAAAATATTCTGGTAATCCTCGAATTTATCCAAGAAGCTTTTTAAATCCATGTATCCTTTTGGGCTTGCTTCTTTAGCACAAATAAGATGAACATTATTCATAAAGCTAGCTATCTCTTTCTTGTCTATATTATTTTGCTTTAAATTCATGGATAGGAAGGCTTTCATTTCCTTTTTGAATACCTCTTGTTGATTAGGCTTTCTCGTAATTGCAATAATATTGTACTGACATGTTAGCTGACCGTCTATGAACCTTTGGTATACGGCAGGATATATTTTTCTGTAAGCGAGATCACCGGTTCCTCCAAATATGATCAGGTTGAAGTTCTTGAATTTCTCGGTGTGTTTTTTCGCTTTGGGCATCTTTTATAGCTTTTATGTAGTGTCAAAGTTACACTAACTAAGTGGATTAGAAAAGTAAATAAGAAAAGTTAACAACATGATAACGTTGTAAACTATCTAGGTTTCACTTTAGATAAGATAACGAAATAAATGTTTTAATTATGTGCTGTACTATTAAAACGGATTTGAGCATCCCGCATATAGACTTTAAAGGCTTCAAAAAGCATAGATTCATATGGTGCAATAAGTGTCGGAGCGTTTTTAAGCTCATTATCAAATGATAGCCTTCGAGAAACACCTTCACATGATTTTTGGAATCCGAAAGTACTCGGGTAATGATTCATCCATTTGCTTTCGCGAAGCTTTTTGATGAAGTGTAAAAACTCCTTGGGGTAGGTTTCATTAATTGTCAACGTGTGGTTATAAAACAATTCTAAAAACGCTAGTAAGGATTTGGGGTGATATAGATGCCAATTTTTTGCCAGAAGGTGGTCGAAATATAAATCGATGGCGATTCCAGAGATTTTAGGCAGGGGACCGTGTAGTTTTTTTCGGACCTCAACGACAGAATTGTGATTGTCTACATAGAAGTCAATATCTCTATGTAAAATAACCCCACGCTGAATATCTTTAGGATACTCAAGATACCTCTTTCCTTTGCAAAAGTCGCCGAATAAATTAGCGACCATGAGGTCTAAATTATTATTTGAAAAGTATAGGTGGCCAAGAAAATTCATAATGAATTCCTTGTTTTAGGATAAATATTTAATATTCATCCTCATTAAATAGGAAATCTTCCCTTGATGGATAATCAGGCCATATTTCTTCTATGCTTTCATAAATTTCACCTTCATCTTCAAGATCTTGAAGATTTTCAGCAACCTCCATTGGAGCACCGGTTCGTATCGCGAAGTCAATAAGTTCATCTTTCGATGCTGGCCAAGGCGCATCCTCTAAATAAGATGCCAATTCTAAAGTCCAGTACATGTGCTAATGTTTTTCAATTCTCGGCAAAAGTAAACTTTATTTCAAATTATCCAAGAAAAAAATGAAATTTCTGAAAATTATATTTAAGATTTCGGAATCCAGGGTGTTTCTTTGGCGCCTAAGTCCATTGATAATTTTCTACTCAAGGTGAAAAGGTAATCGCTAAGTCGATTAAAATAAGCTATTACCACAGCAGCTACTTCAACTTGATCGGATAGCTCAACAATTAGTCTTTCAGCTCGTCTGCATACAGTTCTCGCTACGTGACAAGTTGATACCGTTACATGTCCTCCTGGAAGAACGAATGTTTTCATTTCGGGTAGAGATTTGTCCATTGTATCTATCCATGCCTCTAGATGCTGAATATTTTCTTCATGTAACTCTGGCAGCTTCATTTTTGTTCCTTTTTCGCCCACTGCTAATAATGAGCCTGCGGTAAACAATCTGTCTTGAATCTCTAATAGGTTGAGTTGTAATTCATCACCTTTTACAAGGTCTCTTAAAAGACCAACATGAGCATTGAGCTCATCAACCGTTCCATAAGCGTTAATTCTTAGGTCATTTTTTGAAACCCTACTTCCGCCAATTAATCCGGTTTGTCCCTTGTCTCCTTTCTTCGTGTATATTTTCATTTTTATACCTTTTCTAAAGCCTGATCAATATCCCATATAAGGTCTTCATAGTTTTCAACTCCGACAGAAATTCTAATAAGTTTTTCGGTAATACTTAATTCCTCTCGAAACGCAGGGTCGACTCCCGCATGTGTCATGGTTGCAGGATGCTCTACAAGTGATTCTGTTCCTCCTAAACTTACGGCAAGCTTTATAAGCTTGAGTCCGTCAATAAAAGCGAAAGCCTCTTTTTCCTTTCCTTTAATGTCAAAAGAAAGCATTGCTCCTGGTGAGTCATATTGCTTTTTGTAAATAGCATATTCTTGTGTGCCTTCTGGGATCAAGCCTAAGTAATATACTTTTTCAACCTTTGGATGATCTTTTAGGTAATTCGCAACATGCTGTGCGTTTTCCGCCTGCTGTTCCATTCGAATTTTTAAAGTCTCAAGACTTCTCATGAGTAACCATCCTGTATGAGGAGCAGCCATATTTCCTAAAAATGTTCTTAATACCTTAACTCGAGAGATTATTTCTTGGTTTCCGCAACATGCACCAGCAATTAAGTCGCTATGTCCCCCGATGTATTTTGTTGCTGAGTAAAGTGCAATATCAGCTCCATGCTCAAGAGGATGTTGCCAAAGAGGGCCCATGTATGTGTTGTCCACAGCGAGATGAACTTTTTTATCATCCGACGAATACCTGTCAGCAATTGCTTTACACATATCTATGTCAATCAATGCATTTGTAGGATTTGCAGGTGTTTCAATGAAAATCATAGAAAGCTTATTCGCTATTCCTGAATTCTTTAGGCGCTTCACAATGTCCTCTTGACTATCATTTGGTGTGAATGAAATGGTATGAACACCTATTTTCTTGAGAAAGTCTTTGATGAAATGATCTGTACCGCCATAAAGAGGCGAGCTGTAGAGCAATACATCACCTGGTGTCAAGAACTCAAGTAGAACGGTAGAAATCGCTGCCATGCCGCTTTCAAACACAGCACAATCATCTGCTTTGTCCCAAAGCTTTAGACGGGTCTCTAGAATTTCAAGATCCGGGTTATTGATGCGGCTATAAATCAAACCAACCTCTTCGCTGGTTTCTTTTTCCCTTAAGCCATATGCAACCTCGAAAAAAGCCTTTCCCTCCTGCGCATTTTTAAAAACAAAGGTAGAGGTTTGAAATATGGGAGATTTAATCGAACCCTCTGAAAGCTCAGGTTTGTAACCATGAGACATCATTAGACTTTCTGGTTTTAGGTTTCTCTTTTTACTCATAACAATAAATTATTTTTTTTAAATGATCCTTTGCTTCATTTTTATTCAGAAACAGTTGGCTTAATTGATGTCGACAAATCAAATTGTCAAATTAATTATTTCATTATGGCCACAAAGTTAGAAAAGCTTTTGGTTTGGAGTCCTATATTTAATAACAGAAAAAGCCCTCACGGGCTTTTATTATATATTCAGTTGGCGGTTTTTATTAAACTTGATTCGATAGTCAAAGTCGAAGGTTTTATGCGCTTTGGGTTCGAGTTTTATATTCCATTCGATTAAACCTGTGCGTGCTTTTACTTTTCCTTTGCCTACGTTGATCTTATCTATTACAATATCAGTGTCTGTAGTTATTGGGATTTGATCTTGAATCACAACTTGGACTGCAGTTGATTTCATGTTTTTAATTTCTATAGAGTAGGCGAGTGATTTTTCAATTTTGTCTCCAATTATTTTTTCCTTGCATTTAGATGTCAATAGGTTTCGTTTTATAGAGATATTTGGGTCTTTTCCAAGTGACAAATATAAGGTGTCATTCATTTTTGTCGGATCAATAAAAGTTTCTCCAATGTAGGAACCATCAAAGAATATGTTTGCCTTTGACGGAATTAGCTGCAGCTTGTCAATCTTCAACATTTCTGCCACGAGGTAAACTGAGGCATCTATTTTTGGAACTGCATAGTATTTGAAGTTGGTTTGAAGTTCAGATTGTTGAACGAGTACCATATGTGTTTCTCCATTTGATTTTATGTTATATGGTAGGTCAATCATAAATTCAGCAGCTATGAGCTGTTGTGTTACTTTGGTAAATTCATTCGCATTAAGAGCCTCATTGTCTTTAAAAGAGCTATCAAATGAATAACCCCTATTTGAAATCGCTTCTGCAGGAGCCTCTGACAATCTGTAGACATTTTTGTTAGAGCGAGCTTGTTGTTTGAATTCAATATACCCTAAGTAAAGCGGGTTCAACTCTGGTTTTGTTTTGTTTGCATATGGATTGTTTGTGGAGATACTCAATTTGATATTTTTCCAGTCGAGGCCAGTTTGTTGATGAATTTCAGCCTTGTAGTTCATATAAATACTTCCCTTTGACGACTCACTCCTGATGTCATAAAGCGGTGTCCATCCTGCATCAGATGAGAGGTAAGACAAATTGATTTTTCCGCCTGTCGTTGATTCGGCAATAAGTGAAACAGTGATTCTGTGAATGGGAATAGGAGCGATCTCCTCTTGGCCTAATCCGGCGAGTCTTCCGTTTAAATGCCGCAATCGTTTGTTCATTTGATTCAGTAATTTGTGTTTTGTTTTTTTGGATTTACTTAATGAAATAAGCTTTTTATTTAGCAGGTTCATTTCGGAGGTATACATCGCAATTACTTCCTTAAGCAGCGCTAATGAATCGTTCACTCTTCCTTGATTGGTTACAAGACCATTGTTTCTAATGATTTTTTTTGCTTCATTGAAGACTGCAGTTTGCTCTTCAATATCCCTGATTTCAAATTCTAAAGCCTCTATTGAATCAAGAAGATCATGCTTTGCTGCATTGATTTTGGCACTTTCAGAATCCATATCTTTTTTTTCGGTTTTGGGGTAAAACAGACTATGCTTGCTGTCAAGAATCACAACATCTCCCGTCGCGCTGACTTGAATCGTATGTGGGTCTATTGAAGGACTAATACCTTCAATTATGATTTCATTGAGTCCCTTAATGGCATTGTAGCTCAGTTTTGAGCGAAGCTGAACTCCAGATGTATAGACTGTGGCCTTTGTTAATGTTGCTTTAATAACAGGATTTCCTGTCTTGTCGTTTGCAAGGCATAGTGATGTTGCAAATAAACTAAGTGAGAAGATGAGTAATTTTTTCATTTGTTTTTTATTATCAGTACATCTTGAAATATTTTAGGTTCATTTGTAAAAACTTTTTAAATACTTATTTGTTTTTAAAAGCATGAATTCAACTATTGTATCCGTTAAAAACCTCAGCAAATCGTTCAAAGGATTTCAAGCGGTTAAGGATGTTTCTTTTACAGTCAACAAAAATGATGTTTTTGGATTCCTCGGACCTAACGGAGCGGGTAAAAGCACTTCGCTTCGCTGTATGCTTTCATTGATCAAAGAGGATTCAGGCGATATTTCTCTTTTTGGAATGCCAATGAAGTCAAATAGGACTGCAGTTTTGTCTAACATTGGTTCGATTATAGAAAAGCCTGATTTTTACAAATACTTATCTGCCTACAAGAATCTAGAACTCCTTGCAAGAATATCAGGGTCCTCAGTTTCTAAATCAGCAATCAATGATATTCTAGAGTTTGTAGGTTTACAAGGTCGTGAAAACCACCGTTTTCGCACTTTCTCTCATGGGATGAAGCAGCGCTTGGGTATTGCTCAAGCACTGATGCACAATCCTGAGCTAATTATACTTGATGAACCTACAACTGGTTTAGATCCTCAGGGTATCGTAGATATCAGAAACCTTATTTTAAAACTAAGTCAAGAACAAGGGAAAACCGTTATTTTGTCCTCTCATCAGCTTTCGGAAATTGAAATGATTGCAAATAGAATGGTAATCATCAATAAAGGAGAAACGTTAATAGAGGGATCGGTAAACGAACTATTAAATACATCTCAGATGGTCGTTCGTTTTCAGCTTGACGATGTTCAAAGAGGATTGAAGCTATTGAGTTTAGATTTTGGAATTGATGCGAAGCCTGATGCAACTGGGCAAGAATTGGAGCTAGAAATAGAAAAAATGCGTATTGCTGATGTAGCTGAATGCTTCGTGAAAAATGGTATTCGTATATATAGCATTGAGCAAAAACGAAAGCTAGAAGATTATTTCATTAAAATGATAAAAGAAGGTTAATATGCTACTCAAGAATACCATTAATGAGCTTATAAAAATCATTGCTAAGCCAAGGAGTTATATTGGATTTGGTGCACTTACACTTCTGATAGGTGTTATTCTCTTGGCAATGAAGGCAGATGGTAAAAGCTTCATTTCTTTTGTTACTGCATCGTTTGAGCAAACCCTAAGTTTTAATGGTGAAATATTAAATGGAAATTTAATGGCTTTTGTCATTCTTCAAATGCTTATTATTCATGTACCTCTATTGGTTGCATTAGTCACAGGAGATTTAGTTTCTGGAGAAGCTGCAATGGGAACATTGAGGATGATGGCAACAAAACCTATTTCTCGATCCGCAATTTTGGGTTCAAAACTGTTAGCAGGAGCAATTTACACGCTCCTATTAACTCTTTGGATGGCTTTTATGGCTTATGGAGTAGGGCAATGGATGTTTGGTTCAGGAGATTTAATTGTTCTGAACAACGATGGTTTGGTTATTATTCCTTCTGACGATATTTTATGGCGTTACCTTTACGGATTTGGCTTGGCTTATCTTGCGCTCTTGGCAATAGCATCCATGTCCATTTGTTTTTCAGTATTCTCAGATAACTCAATAGGGCCTATAGTATCTACCATGTCTGTGATTATTCTTTTTACCATCATTGGCTCTTTGGATGTCTCGAGCTTCCATTCTATTCAACCTTTCCTTCTTACAACCCACATGTCTGCCTGGCGAAGCTTGTTCGAGATGCCTGTCCCTGTTGGAGATATTTTAAATTCAGTATATATTCTAATTGCTCACATTATTGGTTTTACGGGTATTGCACTTTGGAAGTTTAACAAAAAAGACATAAACACATAATGAAAACTTTATTTCTCACCTCTGTTTTTTTATTATTGGCAATTATAAGCCGAGCGCAGACGGCCGATGAGTTGCTAAATCAGCTTGTTTCGAAGCTCGAAAAGGTAGCCGATTACTCAGCAAATGTGCTTATTAAAGCTGATATTCCGCTTATTAAGATCCTTCCTTCTAAGGCCAAGATTTATTTTAAATCACCAGATAAATTTAAAGTAGTTTCAAAGGGGATAGCCATTCTTCCAAAACAAGGATTTACAGATATGAATATATTCTTGAGTCAACCGGATGAATATATGGTCGTTTTGGCGGGTGATAAGCTTATTGAAGGAAAGCAAACAAAATTACTGACTGTCATCGCTAATTCTAGCGAATCGGATATAATTCTCTTAAAGCTTTGGGTAGACCCAATAGATTTGTTGATTATGGCGGCAGAGGTGACTACAAGAAGTAGTGGTAATGTAAAGGTCTCTTATCAGTACGCTGCTCAAAAGCAATTTGGATTGCCTTCGGCGATTGAATTCAAAGTAAATGTAAAGGAGTTTAAGATGCCTAAGAGCATTGCGTCAAATCCGCACCGAAAGTCTTCCAATAAGACGGAAAAAAGAAAGATGGGTACAATTTCACTGGAGCTTTCAGATTATAAAGTTAACCAGGGGATTGCAGATTCTTTTTTTGTTAAATAATTGATCGCTGTATTTACTTTAATTCTATTTCTATTTTGTGGGATTCATTACATTTGTCTCACAAATTAGCATATGAAATTACTTGAAAATAAAATCGTTATCGTTACAGGTGCCTCACGAGGTATCGGTAAATCAATTGCAGAAGAATGCGTTCGCCAAGGTGCAACCGTTATATTTACTTATCTCTCGTCAAAGGAAAAAGCAGAAGCTTTAGAAGCTGAACTTGCGTCTATCGGCGGAACCGCTAAAGGTTATAGATCAGATGCTTCTAAGTTTGATGAAGCCCAGAAACTTGTGGATGATGTAGTTGAAGCATATGGAACTGTAGATGTTTTAATTAACAATGCGGGAATAACCAGAGATACCTTATTAATGAGAATGTCAGAGGAGCAATGGGACGAAGTTATTAATACAAACTTGAAGTCTGCCTTCAATTTAACAAAAGCCGCACAGAGACCAATGCTAAAGGCGCGTTCAGGATCAATTATTAATATGTCCTCTGTAGTCGGTGTTAAAGGAAATGCTGGACAGGCAAATTATGCAGCATCAAAAGCTGGACTTATTGGATTTACAAAGTCTGTAGCTGCGGAACTTGGTTCGAGAAGTATACGATGCAATGCGATCGCTCCTGGTTTTATTGAAACTGAAATGACTGAAGCTTTGGACCAAAAGGTAGTTGCTGAATGGAGAAACGGTATTCCGCTCAAAAGGGGTGGTAGTCCAATGGATGTTGCCAATGCGACTGTTTTTCTCGCAAGCGATATGTCTGCTTATATCACGGGTCAGACAATTCATGTATGTGGAGGAATGTTAATGTAAATCATGAATATACGTCCAAGAAGAAATAGAAAGAATGCTGCCATAAGGGATATGGTTCAGGAATCACACTTAGGAGTGGAGAATTTAATATTTCCTTTATTTTTAAAAGATGGCAAAAATATAAAGGAAGAAATAACCTCATTACCAAATATTTACAGATGGTCAATTGATCTATTACTAAAGGAGATCGAGGAGTGCTTAAAGCTTGGCATACGTGTTTTTGATATTTTTCCAGCCGTTGAGGAGCACCTTAAAAATGAAACAGCTACACTGAGTTATGATCCTGCCAATTTTTATTTAAAAGCAATTCAAAAGATCAAAGAAACATTTCCTGACGTTGTTTTAATGAGTGATGTGGCACTTGATCCTTATTCTTCTGATGGCCATGATGGACTCGTACGCAATGGAAAAATAGTCAATGATGAAACGCTTCCTATATTAGCAAAAATGTCTGTAGCTCAGGCTCAAGCTGGTATTGATATCATAGGTCCTTCCGATATGATGGATGGAAGGGTGGGAGTTATACGTTCGGCACTCGATGCTGCTGGATATACTGAGGCAAGTATCATGTCCTATACAGCTAAGTACGCTAGTGCTTTTTATGGTCCATTTAGAGATGCGCTGAATTCAGCGCCTAAGTCAGGTGATAAAAAAACATATCAAATGAATCCTGCGAATAAAAATGAGGCGCTTATAGAAGCTCAATTAGATGTTGAAGAGGGTGCTGATATGATTATGGTCAAACCTGCGTTGTGTTACTTAGATGTGATTCATGTACTCAAAGAGAATTTTGCTACGCCTGTAACAGCATACAATGTAAGTGGTGAATACGCTATGGTTCATGCTGCCTCCCAAAAAGGATGGTTGGATTACAATTCCGCAATGAATGAAATGCTTTTAAGTATTAAACGTGCTGGGGCAGATGGTATACTTACTTATTTTGCAAAGGACTTTGCCCAGTCATTGCGTGATTAATCAATCCGAATACTATGCATTATATAACAGATGATTTTTACAGTATTGATAAAATACAATCGCTTATTGCTTCTGGTGAGGAGATAGGAATTAGCGACAACTGTAAAAATAAAATTACTGACTGCGCAAGTTATTTGAAAAACAAATTAGCTTCAGGTAACGAAATTATTTATGGTATAAATACGGGCTTTGGCTCGCTGTGTAATACCGTCGTAAGTGATGAAGATTTGGAGGATTTACAGGTTAACCTTGTTCGTTCACATGCTTGTGGTGCGGGCGCAAAAATACCAAATAGCATTACCAAACGAATACTTTTACTCAAAGCCATTGCTTTAAGTAAAGGACATTCCGGTGTTTATTTAGAAACGGTAGAAAGGATTTTATGGTTATATAACAATGATGTTCTTCCCGTTGTATTTGAGATGGGCAGTTTGGGAGCATCAGGAGATTTAGCACCGCTAGCACACATGTCATTGTCTTTAATTGGAGAAGGTGATGTGTTTTACAATGGGGAAATTAGGCCAACGGCAGATGTTTTTAAGGAATTTCGTATTGATGCTATAAAGCTCCATCCAAAAGAAGGTTTAGCCCTTTTGAACGGAACCCAATTTATGGCAGCATACCTGAGCTATTGTGTGGCTGAGGGGTTGAAAATATTTGATATTGCTAATTCGGTAGCTTCTATTTCTATTGATGCTTTAATGGGTTTGCTTTCTCCCTTTAAGGCAAACGTGAATGGTTTAAGGAATCAGAAGGGGCAAATTGAGGTAGCACAAACTATTTACGATAGGTTACAGGGAAGTGAATTAATTAAAGAACCTAAAGAGCATGTTCAAGATCCTTATTCTCTACGTTGTATACCTCAGGTGCATGGTGCAAGTAAGGATACGTTGGATTATTGTAAGACAATAATAGAAAACGAGATCAATGCTGTTACCGATAACCCAACCATTTTTCCTGATGACGATGAAATTATTTCTGCAGGAAATTTCCATGGGCAACCCTTAGCGTTGGCTTTAGATTATTTAGCTATCGCTCTTGCCGAGTTAGGTAGTATCTCGGAGCGCAGAACCTATAAGCTCATTTCAGGGGATCGAGGTTTGCCGCCATTTTTAGTTAAAAACCCTGGTTTGCACTCTGGTTTGATGATTGCGCAATACTCGTGTGCATCAATGGTGAGCCAAAATAAACAGTTATGTACCCCTGCATCTGTAGATACAATTGATTCTAGTAATGGACAGGAGGATCATGTAAGTATGGGTGCTAATGCAGCGACAAAGTGCTTTAAAGTGCTTGGGAATTTGCAAAACATCATGGGTATCGAGCTATTGAGCGCTGCCCAAGCTATAGAATTTAGAAGGCCTTTTCGTTCCTCAAAAGTAAATGAGGAGCTGATAGCTAAATACAGAAAGGTTGTGCCTTTTATTCAAGAGGACCGCGTGCTGTCTTATGATATACAAAAATCAAATTCATTTTTATTCAAATGATCAGTATCCGCGAAACAGATATAAACGAAGAAGAACATTTGCAGCCTAAACGTCCCAAAGGGCTTGTCGTGCTTTTTGTATTGACTGTAATTAATTCGGGAAGTCAACTATTAAGCTCTGTTGCTGGTGTGTTTAATGGGCGTCCTGATAAGGCTGTATTTGAAGCTGTAAAGATTGAAAATGCGAAACTTATTAATGAGATAAAAAAGTTTGGTCAAGAAGTTGATGAGGACTGGATAGACGTTATTCGTCAAATGGAGAAAATAACATTGGCTTCATTTGAAAACTATCAGCTTTATAGTCTTTTAATACTATTAATTTCTGGGTTGGGACTTTATGGTGCTTTCAAAATGTTCAAAGGATTCAAGCTTGGTTTTCACCTGTACATTGCTTATTCTTTTTTGAGTTTAGTTCAATATTATTTCGTGGTAAGTCCTTCAGAGATTCCCATTTTTACATTAATGGCCAACGGTTCTGTGTCTTTGTTTTTTATACTTATGTATGCTAGGCATCTTCATTGGATGAAAGAGAATTAAAATATTTTACCTGGATTTAGGATTCCATTAGGATCAAATACCTTTTTAATTTCTTTCATCAGGTCTAGGGTTATCTTGGGAAAGGCTATGTGCATATATGGTTTTTGTACAAGGCCTATTCCATGTTCTCCTGAAATGGTGCCACCAAGACCAACTACTTTTTTAAAAATCTCCTCTATTGCCTTTGGTAGCTCGTTATTCCATGCCTCATTGTCAAGTGTTCCTTTCAGAATGTTGACATGAAGGTTTCCGTCTCCGGCGTGCCCATAACATACGGATTGAAAACCATATTTAGCTCCAATATCTTTAACACTTTGAAGCAATTCAGGTAAATAAAACCTCGGAACGACTGTATCTTCCTCTTTATACGTTGAATGTCCTTTAACGGCTTCGCCAACCTTTCTTCTTAAATTCCAAAGGGTGTTTTTTTGTGCTTCTGAATCTGCAAATAAAATTTCATCCGTTTCAAAATCTTCTAGCACTCTTATGATTTGTTCACATTCTTTCATGAGTAGTTCTGTATCAAACCCGTCTACCTCAATGAGCAAATGGGCTTCATGTGAATCAGCTACTTTGATCGAATAATCTTGTGTGAATTCTTGAGCAAGAAGCAAAGCGTCCCTTTCCATAAATTCCAATCCACTAGGAACAATTCCTGCTCTAAAAATAGCAGAAACTGCCTGGCATGCCTTTGTTGCTTGATAAAAAGGGACAAGCATTAGCATGTCATGAGTGGGATGGGTTTTAAGTTTTAGAACAATTTTCGTAACGATCCCTAACGTGCCCTCAGAACCAACAATAAGTTGCGTTAGATTATATCCTGTTGCATTTTTAATCACATTTGCACCAGTCCAAATAATTTCTCCGTTTGGCAGCACAACTTCTAGATTGAGCACATATTCATTTGTGACACCATATTTAACTGCTTTTGGTCCACCTGAGTTTTCAGCAATATTACCACCAATAAAACATGATCCTCTACTTGCAGGGTCTGGAGGGTAAAAAAGACCTTTTTCCTTAACGGCGTCCTGCAGCACTTGGGTAATAACCCCTGGTTCAGTAATTACTTGGTGGTTTCTTTCATCTATATCAATGATATTATTTAGTTTTTCGGTTGACAAAAGAACTCCTCCATGAATCGGTAGTGCGCCGCCACTTAATCCTGTTCTAGCTCCAGCGGGAGTGACAGGTATATTGTGCACATTGCAATACTTTAGGATTTTAGCTATTTCCGCTGCGTTTTCGGGAACAACTACCATTGATGGCATGTATACCAAATCTTCAGTTTCATCATGGCTGTATTGCTTTAGATCAGACTCAATCGTCTTGCAGCGTATCCCCAATAAATCCGAAAAGAAAAGAATATCATCTGCTGAGATTTCCTTAAATGATTCTATCTTGCCCATATCTACTCAAAAGTAACAATATCCCCATATTTGATACTGTATTCGCCTAAAATTGTATTTTTATATTAAAACATATTCATGAAAAAACAAGCCTATATTATTGATGGAATTCGAACGGCCATTGGCAACTTTGGAGGAACGCTTTCGCCTGTTCGTGCGGACGATTTAGCGGCTCATGCAATTAAGGGGCTCATGGATCGAAATCCTGGTCTGGATTTCTCAAAGATTGAAGATGTAATTATGGGTTGCGCAAACCAGGCCGGCGAGGACAATAGAAATGTGTCTCGAATGGCGGGTTTATTGGCGGGATTGCCTCCATCAGTTCCCGGAGAAACAGTCAATCGTTTATGTGCTTCAGGAATGGCTTCTGTTATTCATGCTAGCAGAGCTATTCAATCTGATGCAGGTGATTTGTTTATTGCTGGAGGTGTGGAACATATGACGCGTGGGCCATGGGTAATCTCTAAAACATCCAAAGCTTTCGGTAGAGATGCGCAAATGCATGATTCATCTTTCGGATGGCGCTTTGTTAACTCAAAACTTCATGATGCCTATGGTACAGATGGAATGGGTGTCACTGCTGAAAATTTAGTAGAGAAATATTCAATTAGTAGAGAAGATCAAGACAACTTTGCCTTGTGGTCTCAGCAGAAAACAAAAGCAGCGCAGGAGGCAGGTTTTTTCAAAGATGAAATTGTCGCTCTTGAAATCCCGAGAAGGAAAATGGATCCTTTAGTTTTTGATACAGATGAATTCCCAAGAGGGAACACAACTATGGATAGTCTAGGAGGTCTTCGGGCGGCATTTAAAAAGGAAGGAAGCGTCACGGCTGGTAATTCTTCTGGCCTTAATGATGGTGCTGCAGCCTTATTGATTGCTTCTAATGAAGCTATTGAGGCTCATAGTTTAAGTCCTTTGGCCAGAGTGGTCTCTTCTGCGGTAGCAGGTGTAGAACCTCGAATAATGGGTATTGGACCCGTAGCCGCCTCCCAAAAGGCTCTAGAGAGAGCTGGTTTGAGCATAGATGACATGGATATTCTCGAACTAAATGAAGCTTTTTCAGCCCAAGTATTGGCTTGTACGAGAGCTCTTGGTATAAAAGATGATGACCCGAGGATCAATCCAAACGGAGGTGCTATTTCTCTTGGCCATCCTCTCGGGATGTCAGGATCGAGAATCTTACTCACTGCTGCAAGACAACTAAATAGAACAAACAAGCGTTATGCTTTAGTAACCATGTGCATTGGCGTCGGCCAAGGCTATGCCACTATATTAGAAAAAGCGTGAATCAAATAAAGCTATTTTATATTTTTTCTTTTTTGCTTTTAATGAGCTGTGTTCATTCTTGTAGAAAAAAAAATACAGAATGGAATTCAGATTGGGTTTTACCCCTTGCAAAGGATACTATAAACTTATCGAATTATCACAATGATAGCACCTTAGACAATAGTGCAGCAGCGTATGTCGTGGATTTCAAAAGAACAATCTTAGATAGCTATATATCCGATTATCTTGAGCTTCCCGATACAACGATTCACCAAACCTATTCTCCCTCAATCGGTATTGGAAATATCCCTGCAGGGTTTACATTTTATAACTCAGTAGAAACCCATGACCTCAGTATTCCTGATGTGGAATTGAAAAAAGCAATCGTATCAAGTGGAAGTATTCGGTTATCCGTTTATAACCCGATTTCTACGAGCGCTTACTACACGATTTCAATGCCGGGTGTTACTTTGGATGGTGTCGATTTTGAGCAGACCTTTTACGTTGGTGCAGGTACGCAAGAAATACCCGCGGTAGGAGAAGCTTTGATTTCTTTAGACGGATATGAACTAGATCTTCAAGGCACGGGCGTCATGGGGTCTTCTAATATATCTGCTTTTAATATTTTACAAACCTCATTTTCAATCATGACAGATCCTGAAGGAGAGAGTTCGAGTTTAAGCACTTCAGATATTTTTGAGTTTGATGCTAAATTCGAAAATATTAAAATTGCCTACGCCCAAGGTTATTTTGGAGACTTGTCTTTTTCAGATACATCAGAAATTGTCATTCCATATCTAGACCACATACTTTCGGGCTCTATTTCATTAGGTGATATTCCGATTAGCTTATCCATAGCAAATGGAGCCAAAATACCAGCTTCGGTAACCTTAACTTTATTAGAGAATATAAACGCTAATCAAAATTCAGTTTCTTTGCTTTCGAGTCAATTGAATACAGAACATTTCATAGGTCCCGCCACAGGATCATGGTCTACCTTAAATCCAAGCTCTACTGATATTATATTCAATTCAGACAATAGTAATCTTACGAGCTATATTGAAAACGTAGGTTTTCGACACAAAATTGGTTACAATATCAAGATGAATCCATTGGGACCTATGACAGGTTTGTATAATGAGATATTTCCAAACAGTAAAGTGAAAGTTGATTTCGAATCTCAATTTCCTCTGGCAATTGGGGTAGATGGTTTGGTTTTTTCCGATACAGTTGTCTTTTCTTTAAATACTACACAATTAAATGACCTGATGAACGCTGAAGCAATGGAGTTGCATATTCGTTCCACGAATGCCTTTCCTTTACAAGGAGAAATATCTATTGAATTATTGGATGATGGGAACAATATTCTTGAAAGCATTCCGACTGAGCTCGTGTTAATTTCCTCTTTAGATGGCATGCAGGATCCAAATGATAATATCTATAAATCCTCAAATAAATCCGTTGTATTAATCGATAATTCGCTGATACAGCTTTTTCCCAATACAAAATCAATTGTGATCAAAGCTCATTTGCAAACTTCTAGTTTATTGGCGGGTGATCCTATTGCTATTCCAAGCAATGCATTTCTGTATTTCGAGTCGTTTTTGAAGCTAACCACGAAAAACGTTATTCCATGATGAGATGTAGTATTCAAATGCTTTTCTGTTTTGTGTTGACCAAAAGTTTGTTTTGCCAGCTCATGCTTCCTGTGCAGCAGGATACTACTCTTTTTCATAACAACCACGAGCTTGTTATCTCTACTGTTGTCGATTATCAATCTACGTCAATTGGAAAGGATATCACAAAAAGTTTTTTTTACGGAGGTTTTATTGACGATGCGATGAAAGGTGAAACCAGTTCTAGGCAGCAGCTCATAAACCGCTTTGGTATTGATATAAACAGTGAAATTGAATATAGAAACCATAAAAGCAGAATATTCAAAGACTCAACCAAAGGATTTTTGCTAAAGCATGGTTTTTATAATTTTTCCGCAATTGAGTATACTGAAGATGTATTTGATTTGCTTTTTTATGGAAATTCAGCATTTATAGGAGATACTGCATTTTTAACAGGTAGTCGATTTGATTCTTACACCTTTCAAAAGATTGGATTTGGATGGTTTGATAAGTACTCAAAGTCTAGCTTTACTTTAAATGCAATCGGGGTTCATAATATAATTTCAGGCCGCGTTCAAAATGGATCGCTTTACCAAAGTGCATCGATAGACAGTGTAGCTCTGTCTCTTGACGCCAAATACAATCAAAGCAATTCAAATGCCTTTTGTGGTTTTGGTTTGGCCGTAGATATTGATTATCGATTTGATATGCCGAAAAACAATAACGAAAAGATTTATTTTCAACTTCTAATGCGTAATCTAGGTGTTGTTTGTTTACCAGGTGTTCGTTCATCTTCAATTAAGAGCCAAATCAATTACAATGCTTATTCTATTGATGACTTGTTAAATGCATCAACCGTTTTTAATGATACTGAAGCAACTTTTGGTTCGTTTACGGATTCCTCCTCTGAAGTTACCGATTGGAAGTTACTCCCCGGATTGCTTCAGTTCACAAAGCTCGTTGACCGCAACTCCGCTAAAAAACTGCAAGGCTTCTATGGGGCAAGGGCGTATTTGTCCTCCTCTTTTATGCCTATGTTCTTTTCAGGAATAGATTATCACCCGGCCAAATGCTACCGCATTGGTTTGCAAGCTAGTTATGGTGGTTTTTCAAACCTGCGTTGGGGTATGTATTCAGAGTTGAAATTTGACCGTTTTAGCCTGGGCTTGGCATCAGAAAATCTTTTTAGTAAAACAGGTGAATCTATAATCTTAAGAATGTCATGCCTCTTTTAAAGTATATTTTGTGTTTTGGTTTATTGGTCCTATGTTCAATGGGGTATGGACAGTCTATGTTTTATAAAGTTTATTCAGGTTTAGGTTATGATGTTGGCGAAGGCGTGGCTGAGCTTCCGGACTCTTCATTTGTCATTACAGGTTCAAGTACCAGTTGGGAGGGAAGCACTCAGGTCTATCTAATGAAGATTGACAGTGCGGGAACGCGACAATGGACAAAGCATTACGGAGGCCCAGAATCCGATGGGGCCTCAAGGTTACTTTTCAATGAAGATTTAGGTTTGTATGCGATTGGCTATACCAATTCAATGGGTTCAGGAGATTATAATGGTTTAGTTGTCAAAAC
>MDSY01007688.1_pt1 | contig 22324 bp, 16 predicted proteins | sample 811131 | NCBI WGS metagenome assembly MDSY01 (sample SAMN05326643, study PRJNA326480) | marine metagenome | isolation source: seawater | place: Atlantic Ocean: South West | collected 2010 | reverse complement strand
TTTAACTTAAAAATAGCTACTTGCAGTGATTACATGAAAAAACAAAAAGAATTAGATTCCTAAGTTATTTGGAAGCTAAACACCTCTTTATAAACAAAAAAGGTCATTTAAAGCCAATAATAGAATTACACGGAATTAAAAAATAATGAAATGTTATTGCAGGAATTATTGAGGAAAATAGATTTTAGAACTAATCTTCAGAAAAAAATGAAAAGAGTCTAATAACTTGAAGTTATTCTTTAATAAATGAGATCGCTTCTTTGTTAAAAATACTAAAAGATTCCACATTTACTATATGACCACAATTTTCTACAACAACTAATCTGGAGTTAGGGTTTTTTGAAACGAAGTCTTCAACAGTAGGTAAAAACATATAATCTTCATCTCCCATTATGAATAAAGTTGGAACTTGTACTTTTTTATGTCTGAAAATTTTTAATACTTGATTTACATCTGTCGTCAATTTATACCATCTTAAAAACTCCTTTTGATATAATTTCTTTGCCTCTCTTATAAAAACACTTCTTGACGATTTATGCTTCCTTTTAGGTAGTATAACAAAGGCAAATAATTTATATAATAACATATATGGAAGAAAGCTTTTTAACCAGTAGCCAATCTTCATTAGTAATTGACTTTGGAAATTAAGCTTTAAAATGGCACCGGACAGTATCATAGATTTAATCCTGTAGGGATGACGTTCAGCGATTTCTCTTATCAATATAGTCCCAAGAGATATACCAACGAAGTGTGAAGATTCAATTTTAAGATGGTCCAAAACATCTACAACATCTTTTGAAACCATTTCGAAGGAATACTTTCTTACTTTATTAATGATGGCTTTAGACTTTCCGTGTCCCCTCAAATCAACCAATAAAACATTAAAGTTTTCTTTAAATATTTTAATTTGTCTGAACCATACACTTGAAGAACCACCTGCTCCATGAATGAATGTTACCCATTCTTTGCTATCTGTGTGTTCGTATTTTGTATAATGTAACAAATAAATAAGAGGTTAAATAGATTTAAAGATAGCTAGAGTTTTAGGCTGATTTAATTTTAGCTTTTTGGGGAGCTTTCAGAACTAAAATATCTTTAACGGTTTTGATTATTGCGTTTTTATCGTAGTTACATTCTGCATGTAACTCTTCCTGAGTTCCATGTTCAACATATTCATCAGGAATGCCAAGTCTTTTAATTTGAGCAGAATATCCATTGTCGGCCATGAATTCAATAATCGCGCTCCCGACTCCTCCAACAATACAACCATCTTCAACCGTTATAATTTGTTTGAATTTTCCGAAAACTTCATGAAGTAATGTTGAATCCAGCGGTTTAGCAAATCTCATGTCATAGTGCGCGGCATCAACTCCAATATCGCTTAACTCCTTACAAGCATCAACAGCGTAATTCCCAACCTGTCCTAAAGAAAGTATTGCAATATCGTTACCATTTTTAATTTTTCTACCAGTACCAATTTTAATTTCTTTAAAGGGTGTTTTCCACTCTGTTAAAACCCCCTTTCCACGAGGATACCTTATTGAGAATGGTCCTTGATCAGGTAGTTGAGAGGTGTACATTAAGTTTCTTAATTCTTCCTCATTCATTGGTGAACTTACAACAATGTTTGGAATACAACGCATGTACGCAATATCATAAGCGCCGTGGTGTGTTGGTCCGTCAGCCCCAGCTATACCAGCACGGTCTAGACAAAACACAACATTTAAATTTTGAAGAGCCACATCGTGAATTACTTGATCATATGCACGCTGCATAAAAGAAGAGTAAATGTTGCAAAAGGGGACTAAACCTTGTGTAGCTAAACCTGCAGAGAAAGTTACGGCATGTTGTTCAGCGATACCAACATCAAAAGATCTTTCTGGCATTGCCTCCATCATGATGTTTAAAGAACTACCACTTGGCATAGCAGGGGTGATCCCCATTATTTTTTTGTTTTTCTCAGCTAATTCTACAATTGAATGTCCAAAAACATCTTGGTATTTGGGAGGCTGAGGGCTTTTAGGAGTTATTTTAACAATTTCTCCAGTGTCTTTATTGAATATACCAGGAGCGTGCCATTGAGTTTGATTTCCTGATTCAGCAGGTTTATACCCTTTTCCTTTCTTAGTTAGAACATGAATAATTTTTGGTCCGGGAATATCTTTTAAATCGTTAAAGGTTTTTACTAAATGTTTAACATCATGCCCATCAACGGGTCCAAAATATCTAAAATTAAACGATTCAAATAAGTTGGAATTTCCAAGAACAGAGCTTTTTACAGCATCTTGTATTTTTGAAGCAATTGCTTGAGCGTTTGGACCAAACTTGCTGACATGACCAAGTAAATTCCAAATCTCATCTTTTACTTTGTTATAAGCAGGAGAAGTAGTAATATCGGTAAGGTATTCGTTGAGAGCAGTTACATTTGGGTCTATCGACATGCAATTGTCATTTAATACAATTAGCAAATTACTATTCTCAACACCTCCATGGTTTAATGCTTCAAAAGCCATTCCGGCTGTCATAGCGCCATCACCAATTACTGCGATATGTTGTTTTTGTTCATTGCCTAAGTATTTACTTGCAACACTCATACCTAAGGCACCAGAAATCGATGTTGAAGAGTGTCCTACGCCAAAGGTGTCATATTCACTTTCAGATCTTTTAGGGAAACCGCTTAATCCACCAAAAACTCTTTGTGATGGAAAATCATCACGACGACCAGTAATTATTTTGTGACCATAAGCTTGGTGACCTACATCCCAAACAATCTGATCTTCTGGAGTGTTAAAAACGTAATGAAGAGCTGTAGTTAATTCTACAACACCAAGACTTGCACCAAAGTGACCACCTTTTTGGGAAACAACTTCAACGATATAATCTCTTAATTCATCGCAAAACTGAGGTAACTTTTTAGTTTTCAGTTTTTTTAAATCCTTTGGATTATCTACCTCCTTTAATAATTCTCCTTGTTTAAACTCCATTTGTTTAAGTGGCAGCAAATTTAAGTAAAAATATGACTCGCGTAAAGACGTTTGACATTTTAGGTAAATATTTTAACAGCCATTAACAGCACGCAATGTATTTTGACAACAAACTCAAATAATTTAAAGTTTAAATTATTCCGTTTGAAACGATTAAATTAAATTTTCCAGGATTTATTTTAATCAGAGTTTCTTGTGAAGAAACAAAAAAATAAAAAAACGTTCCTGTTTTATTCTTTTTGCGTAATTTTGTGAGCTAATGAATGAAGTTGAATTAACGGACTTAAAGGAAATTGCTCTTATAGAAAGAGTTAACGAAGTTTATGTTCGTGAAGGCATGAAGAAGGTTACCATGGATGACATGGCGAAAAAGTTAAATGTTTCTAAGAAAACGTTATATAAGTATGTCAGAAATAGAAAGGAATTAGTTTTTAAAGCGACTTGTTTACATGTGCAAAAAGAGCGTTTACAAGTAATTGAGATTCAAGAAAAGAATTTAGATCCAATTGTTGAACAATATGAATTATCAAAGTTTGTTGTTGAAACAATTTCAAAAGTAAATCCAATTGTTCATTATGATTTAGAAAATTATTTCCCGGAAGCATGGGATTATTTGAACCAATATTTTAACGGGTTTGTTTTTGAAAGTATTTATAAGAATATAGTAAGAGGACAAGCGGAAGGAATTTATCGTAAAAACTTCAAGCCTGATATTGTAGGGATGTTTTTCGCTAGCAGAATTGATCTCATTTTTGATGGTGAATTATTTCCTGCTGAAAGGGTTTCATTTAAGGAAGTTTATATCGAATATTTATTATATCATCTAAATTCTATTGTAACGAATAAAGGAAAGAGCACACTAAATGAACTTGACTTTAAAGATTTATAAAAATTGAATTGACTAGAATTTCGAACTGTATATGAGTAAAAACAAAGAAAATGAGAATTAAAAATAATATAAAATGTCTTGTAGTAAGCTTGATGATTTCGTCTGGAGTTGTTAACGCACAGGATTTTTCTTTAAAACAAGCACAAGATTATGCTGTTGAGCACTATTATGAGTCTGTCAATGCTGGTTTAGATGTTCAGAAATCAAAAGCAAAAATTTGGGAATTAACCGCATTGGGTCTTCCTCAGGTAAATGCTTTGGGTGGTTATCGATTTGCAAAAGATTTAGAATTTAATGTTTTGTTACCACCTGGAGATCCCGGGTTTTTAGCAGCATTTGCTGCGGATAACATTACGCAAGGAAAAATAGAGGCAACTCAATTAATTTTTGATGGCAGCTATATCGTGGGTTTACAAGCGTCAAAAAAATATCTTGAATTTTCCCAAGTTGGTAAAGAAAAGACCGACAATGATGTTAGGGCTAATGTTGCCTCTTCTTATTATTTGGTTTTAATTTCGGATGAGAATATAAGTGTTTTAGATGGTAGTTTCGAAAACTTGGAAGTTTCAATAAAAGAAACCAAAGCGCTTGTTGACCAAGGTTTTTTGGATGCTACAGAATTAGATCAGTTAGAATTAATGAAATCTGATTTAGAGAGCTCACTTCAAAGTGCGAAATTTACAAAAGAGGTTGCTATTAAAATGTTAAAGCTGAATATGGGTATTGATTTTTCTTCATCAGTTAACCTTTCAGATAGCTTAAGTGGAATTACTGAACAAATTGATTTAGATGTATTATTGTCAAAGCAGTTTGATCAAGAGAGCAATCCTGATTTAAAGGTTCTAGAAATTCAAAGAGACCTAAAGAAATTAGACCTTAAAAGATATAAAGCTCAAAGATTACCTATAATTGCAGGGTATTATCAAGCCCAAACAACCGCATATCAATTTGATTGGGACTGGCTGAATAATGCCAGTTGGTATGATGCTCAAAATATTGGATTATCAATTTCCGTTCCATTAGTTAGTAGCGGTAAGCAAGGTTCGATTATTAAGCAGGCAAGGTTAGAACTGACTAAAATGGAAAATAGTCTCAGTTATGCCCAAAATGCAATTAGCATTCAATTTAAAAATGCTCAAAATAATTTAAACATTAAAAACGGAAACCTTCAAAATACTAAAAGAAGCTTAGCGTTAGCGCAAAAGATTTACGATAGGACAGCATTAAAACAGAAAGAAGGTTTAGCATCTAGCTTCGAACTTTCCCAAATGAAAAATCAGGTTTTACAATCACAAGGAAAATATATTCAAGCTTTGTTTGACTTGCTTAATGCGAAAGCAGATTTGGATAAATTACAAAAACAATAATCAAAGAATTTAAGACTACAAACAAATGAAAAACTTCGGAATAGTAATATTAGGATTTTCTTTAGCACTTAATGCTTGTCAAACTGAAATTGATGCTACAAATTTAGAAGCACTAAAGTCCGCAAAAAAAGAAATGACTATTGTATTTAAATCTGATAAAAAGTTTTACGAATCTGAAATGAACTGGTTAGATTCGGCTATTAATGCTCATCCGGATAATAAATTCGCAGTTTTAGAAATCAAAACTGTTCCTGTAACAGTAAAAAGTGTTGAATTAAAAACATTTGAGCATTTTTTTGAAGTACATGGAAATGTTGAGGTTGTGGAGAATGCAGCTTTGTTCGCTGGTGTGCCAGGGATTGTCAAAATCATTCATGTTAAGGAAGGCGAAACTGTAAAAAAAGGTGAAGTCTTGGTAACCCTTGATGCAGCCCAATTAGAATCAGGAATTAAGGAACTGGAAAAAGGTTTAGAACTTGCTGCTAAAGTTTTTGAAAAGCAAAAAGTTCTCTGGGATCAAAAGATTGGATCTGAGATACAATTCTTAGAATCTAAAAACAATAAAGAGGGTTTGGAACAAAAGCTAATTACGATGCGAGAGCAATTGGATATGTATAAAATTAGAGCGCCCTTTAATGGAATAGTTGATGAAATAAACCCTAAGGTAGGTGAACCTGCAGGAGGTCAGATGCCTATAGCAAGGATTATGAATTTAAGTAAGGTTTTTTTAGAAGGAGATGTCTCTGAAGCATATATTCCATCGGTAAAAGAGAACAGTCTAGTAGAAGTTAAATTCCCCTCCCTTGGAGAGTCGGTTATGGCTAAAGTAACAAGAGTTGGAAATTTTATTAATCCATCAAATCGCACCTTTAAGGTTAAGGTTGAGTTTATTAATCCAAGAGGAAAATATAAGCCAAACCAGTTGGCGATAATGAAGATTAGAGACTATAAATCACCTAATGCGCTGGTGATTCCAGCAAGAATTGTTCAGCAAGACAGAAGTGGTAAAGATTATGTTTACACATTTGAAGTTAAAGAAGGACAGAAGCGCATAAGAAAGCTTGAGTTAGAATTAGGGAAAACCTATGAAAATTCAGTTGAAGTTATTTCAGGACTTGATTCTAGTACTATTTTAATTGATAAAGGAGCTAAATCTGTTCAAATTAACGATGCAATAAAAATCATAAAATAAGTCAGTTTTGACCCTTTAAAGAGTAAAAATATGTCTGAGATAAAAGATAAAGGATTAAAGCAGTTTGGTTTATCAACCCTAGCTTTAAAAAACCCAGTTACAGTAATTGTACTTACGTTTATTCTTGCTTTTGTAGGGATGAGTTCTTATAAAAGTATGCCTCGAGAGGCATTTCCAGAGGTAGTTATTCCAGAGATTTATATTGGAACACCATATCCAGGGAACTCTCCTTTGGATATTGAAAAATTGATTACACGTCCGCTTGAAAAAGAAATTAAGACGATTACAGGAATTGATAAAGTACTTTCAACTTCAGTACAAGGATACTCAACAATTGATGTAAAATTTGATTTTTCAGTTTCGCCACTTCAAGCGCTTCGAAAAGTTAAAGATGCTGTGGATAAGGTAATGGGAGACCCCTCTTTTCCTAAAGATTTACCAGCTGATCCGAATGTATTCGAAATGAACATGTCGGAATTAATGCCCGCCTTAAATGTTAACCTTTCTGGAGATTTTTCCATGGACATGTTAAAGGAATATGCAGAGATTTTAGAAGACAGAATTGAAGATATACCACAAGTAACCAAAGTTGATGTTAGAGGAACTCAAGATAAGGAAGTGAAGGTAGATGTCGATCTATTTCGCATGGAAAGTATGGAAGTAACTTTCAACGATATAGAACAAGCGGTTTCTCAAGAGAACATGACTATTTCTGGAGGAGATGTTGTTGTGGATGGCGTTAGAAGAAACGTACGTCTAGTAGGTGAATTTAAGGACTGGCGTAACATTGCGAATGTTATTGTGAAAAATGAGAAGTTCAATATTGTAAGATTAAGAGATGTTGCTGAAGTGTCTTTCGAAGGAAAGGAAAGAGAAAGTTTTTCTCGTGAATACGGCGCTCCAGTAGTAATGTTGGACGTTATGAAACGAGGAGGTGAAAACTTAATACAAACTTCTGAAGCGGTTGAACAAATTATTACTAACGCAAGGAAGAATGACTTCCCCGAAAGCTTAGAAATCACAATTACCAATGATCTTACAGGAAAAACTAAAACTCAGGTAAGTGAGCTTGAGAACTCAATTATATTCGGGACAGTGTTAGTAGTGTTAGTCTTGTTATTCTTCTTAGGATTAAGAAGTGCCGCGTTCGTAGGTATAGCCATCCCACTTTCAATGTTTATTGCATTCTTCATTTTAAGCGTTATGGGAGTTACTTTAAACATGATGGTATTATTTTCATTGGTATTAGCTCTTGGTATGTTGGTTGATAACGGTATTGTAATTGTTGAGAATATTTACCGATTAATGGATGAAGGTTATCCTCCGTTTAAGGCTGCTCAGTATGGGGCAGGGGAGGTCGCGTGGCCTATTATTGCATCAACAGCTACCACTCTTGCGGCGTTCGTTCCTTTAGCATTATGGCCAGGAATGATGGGGGAATTCATGAAATTTCTACCGATTACATTAATGATTGTTTTGGGTTCTTCATTGTTTGTTGCCTTAGTAATTAACCCAGTATTAATTGCTTTAATGGCGCGGATGAAACCAAAAGGAGTTAAAGCTTTAGCGTGGATAATTTTGATTCTTGGTTTGCTCGTAACACTTAATGGCGCACCAGGTGGGGGTAATATGTTTATTTTCATTGGGATATTTATTTTTATTAATCCAAAATTTATTAGTCCTGTTACCAATAAATTTCAACTCTCATTTTTACCAAGGTTAGAAGGTGTTTATAAGAAATTCTTGGCTTATGCAATGAAAAGTAAACGACCAATCTGGTTCTTTTTTGGTATAATTGGATTGTTCTTTGCATCAATTTTCTTAATGATTGTTAAACCACCTCAAGTGGTTTTTTTCCCAGGGAACGAACCAGCATACTTGAATGTTTTTATAGAAAAACCAATTGGAACAGATATTAATGAGACCGATGCTGACTCAAGATTGCTTGAGGAAAAGGTAATAAACTACTTTCAGCAAAACCCTGGTTACTTTTATTCTACTAATCAATCAGGAGAAAGGATTAAAGTTGTTGTGGATACGAGTTTAATGCCAATGGTTAAATCTATTATTGCTCAAGTTGGTAATGGAACTTCTGATCCGGGAGAAGGACCATCAATGGCAAATACACCAGAAAAGGCAAGAATCCAGGTTTCATTTGAAGAGTTTTCTGATAGAAAAGTGCCTATTAATGGTAAATTAGAAATGGTTGCTTCATCAGATATTTTAAATACAGTAAGAGAGCTCGTAGCGGGAAATCCAGGAGTAAGGGTTGTAGTAGATAAAGATGCTGCGGGTCCACCAATGGGTAAAGCGATTAATATAGATGTATCAGGTGATGATTATGAAAAGCTTGTTGATGAGTCTGAAAAATTATTATCCTTCATAAAAAACAAAAATATAGGTGGTATAGAGGATTTAAAAATGAATATTCAAACTGGAAAGCCAGAGTTAATTGTAAAGATTGACGCTCAAAAAGCTAGAAGGTTAAATGTTTCAACTGCTCAAGTAGGTATGACAATTCGTACCGCATTATTTGGAAAAGAAATTTCAAAGTTTAAACAAGGCGAAGACGAATATGACATTACATTAAGATTAAATGAATATACGCGAAACAATATTGACATATTAATGAATCAACGTATTACGTTTCGTGATATGTTGGATGGACAAATTAGACAAGTGCCTATTTCAGCCATTGCATCTGTTAAAAAATCATCAACAATTTCATCGGTAAAACGTATTGATTTAAAGAGAACAATCTCTTTGCAATCGAATGTTCTAGAAGACGATGGTTATAACGCTAATGAAGTCGTTGCTGAAATTAAAGAGGTACTTAAAGATGCAGATTATAAAACAGCTGAAGGGGTTGATTGGACCTTTACTGGTCAGCAGGAAGAACAAGCTAAAGAATTGGCTTTTCTTTGGACTGCCTTAGGTATTGCTGTGTTTTTAATTCTTTTAATTATTGTAGCTCAGTTTAATTCTATTTCGGCACCAGTGGTTATTTTGTTTGCCGTATTAATGAGTTTCACAGGAGTCTTTATTGGGCTTATTACAGCGGGAATGGAGTTTGTAATCATAATGATGATGATTGGTATTATTTCACTTGCTGGGGTTGTGGTAAATAATGCAATTGTATTGGTGGATTACACAAAACTACTTATCACTCGGAAAGAGCTTGAATTGGGGATTTCAGGAGAGCGAAAAGATCGATTAAAAGTTCCTTACGTAATTGAAGCAATTGTTGACGCTGGCCGAACAAGACTTCGCCCAGTTTTACTTACTGCTATTACTACAGTGTTAGGTCTTTTACCAATGGCAATCGGTTTAAATATTGATTTTATAGGGTTTTTTGGAACGGGAGATCCATCAATAAGTATGGGAGGAGATAACGTAATATTTTGGGGCCCCATGGCGTGGACGATTATATTTGGATTAACGTTTGCTACGTTTTTGACTTTAGTAATAGTTCCAGTATGTTTTTATTTGGCACTAAGACTTAAGTATTGGATTTTAGGTGTTCCAAGATACTGATCAATTTGTCAAAGCTAAAAAAGAGTACTTCCTTTCAAATTCTTAGTTGATTATTAACAATTTTACAGAACTAAATTTGATACCTAACTTAGGTGAAATCTCTTTAAATAAGGCGTTTTTTAGAATGTCTTATTTAAAAGTAAATGATTATTTTTGATAGCTTGATACAGCTATATGTTTGAAATTAAAAAACTATCTATTGTCATACCTGCTTATAATGAAGCAGAAACTATTCACTTAATTCTTGATAAAGTTCGCGATGTTGAGTTGGTAAATGATATTCAAAAAGAATTTATTATTGTGAACGATTGCAGCAATGATGATACGGAAGGTGCAATAAAAAGATATATTGATGCAAACCTAAATATGGATATACAATACTATGTCCAACCTAGGAATATGGGAAAAGGCGCTGCTTTACATCGTGGAATTAAGGAGGCTAATGGTGAAGCGTTAATTATTCAAGATGCTGATTTAGAGTACGACCCGAACGAGTATAATCATTTATTAAAACCAATGGTAAATGGATTTGCAGATGTTGTATATGGTTCTAGGTTTATGGGATCAAACCCTCATAGAATATTATTTTTTTGGCATACAATAGGAAATAAGTTTCTTACATTTTTATCTAATATGTTTAGTAATTTGAACTTAACAGATATGGAAACATGTTACAAGTTATTTAAATCTGAGCATATAAAATCTTTAAACTTAAAAGAAAATCGATTTGGATTTGAACCTGAAGTGACCGCGAAAATTAGCCGAATACCTAAAGTTGCTATTTACGAAGTTGGAATTTCTTACTATGGTAGAACATATGAAGAAGGGAAGAAAATTGGTGCTAAAGATGGTTTTAGAGCTATCTTTTGTATACTTAAATATGGATTATTTAGAATTAAATAAAGTTCATTTACATGAATTCATTCTTCAAAAAATTACTTCCGTATTTACCGGCAATTGTAATAGTTTGTTTTACTTTATTTTTCTACCTCAACTATTGGAATATTAATAAGTCGATAGCTTGGGATGGCCTAGGATATTACCTTTACCTACCATCTACTTTTATTTACGACGATGCGTTGCTTAATAAATATGACCTGTATGAGTCGTTAATGAAGCAATACGATTTATCAACTACTTTTTATCAGGTTTGTAAAGCTCCCAATGGAAATTGGATAATGAAGTATACAATGGGAAAGGCAGTAATGATGTCACCATTTTACTTTGTGTCTGATTGGGTAGCACAATTAACAGACTATAAAAGAGATGGCCTTTCATTACCTTATCACATAGGTGCTTTTATTTCTGGAGTTGTTTATTTGGCTCTGGGAAGTTTAATCTTTACAAAGATGCTAGTTAAGATATTCAAGGCCAAAATGGCTTTTATTTTAATGACGATATTTTTGTTTGGAACGAGTTGGTATACAAATGCTACAATGGGTGTAGGAAACATTCATGTAATACTATTTTTCCTTTACAGTTTGTTTTTATGGTATACAGTTAGGTGGCATGAAACCAAAAGAACAAAGCATCTAATCCTATTGGGAATTGTTTTTGGCTTAATGATTTTGTGTCGTCCAACCGAAGGGATCGCTCTATTTATTCCTTTGCTATGGGGAGTAAAATCTTGGGGTGAATTTAAAGAACGTGTAGGCTTAATAAAGAAATTAAAATCTCAATTTGCTTTAATGTTATTGGTGATTTTAATCATTGGAATGCCTCAAATATTATATTGGAAAATAGTAGGAGGAAGTTGGTTAATAACCGATTATGGTAATGCGGCAGAAGGATTTGATTGGTTATCACCCCACATTTTAGATGCGCTTTTTAGTTATAAAAAAGGATGGTTATTATATACGCCAATGATGTTACTTGGTATTGCAGGTATTTATTGGTTGTATAAAAAGAAGAGTGATTGGTTTTTACCACTATTAATCTTTACAGCTTTAAACATTTACGTCGTTAGTAGTTGGAGTTGTTGGTGGTATGCCCAAAGCTTTAGCAATAGAGGCTTTTCCCATGCTAGTTTAATCTTAATTATTCCATTAGGTTTTGCTTTAAAAAGCGTAATTCAAAGTAAATTAAAGTTTGTGTTTATAGGTTTAGCAGGATTGTTTTTCTTGCTTAATCAGTTTCAAGCATGGCAGTATTCAAATTGGATAATTGTTGGATCTGAAATGACTCAAGATTATTATTGGAGAGTATTCGGAAAGACTTCCGTTACAAAGGAGGACAAAAAACTATTAAGTGTTGATAGAGTTCATTTAAACAAAGATCAAAATATTCCAAGTCCTGAAGAAAGAGTACTTTCAAAGACGCTAAAATTTGATTTTGAGGATATAGAAAACCCGAATAAAGACAATGAGTTTTCAGCCTTTTCAGGCAAGTATGGAGCGTTTATTAATGGAGATTTGGCTTTTACAAAATCAATTAGAATCCCATATCATCAAATTACCGATAAAGATTGTGCTTGGTTAGAAATAAAAGGTAAAATTAAACCGACTGGTGACTATAAGAAAAATCATTTTTCGTTCATCACAACCTTTAATTATAAAGGTGCGAATTATGGTTATAAAGGTATGGACTCTCAAAGTCAAGATTGGAAAGTAGGTGAATGGAATGAGTTTCAATTCATTTATTTAACACCTCACGTTAGAACCGATGATGATGAATTGATGATTTACTTATGGAATCGATCAAATAATTTTACTGCCTTAGATGACATTGAAATCAATGTGTTTGAGAAGAAACAGAAAATCACCAAAGAATAAGTTCCAATTCTTTTGAGTTTAGTTTTCTAATGAAGTACTCAAATTTTAAGTTAGCTGGTTGGTTGGGCACGCAAGAATAAAACGATTCAACCTTTCCTCCAGAATTTTTAATTGCTTTATAAATATTAGGGTAATCTTCTTTTAACCAAGTTTTTGTTTCTTCTATTGAGTGTTTACCAGAGTGCGCTCTTATATAAACCCCATATATGACTGTTTTATTTGAATCAATAATCGTATCCCAGTTTGATAGGTAATTGGATAAGGACTTATCATGTTTAAAATTAAGAATTCTTAAATCCTTAATGGCGCTTTCAGATGTATCTGTCTTTAAAATAAAACCAGCATTTTTCAATTCCTTAAAAATGTCAAGTGATGAAGTCTTTTCAAAGGAAGTATCAAGCATTTTAGGCGCTTTGGTTTTCACACGAATAACATATCTAAACCCAACGGTTGAATAAGAAGAATCTCTACTTGCAAAAGTCTTAGGATAAAGCGCTTTTAGAGGTGCACCATAAAACATTTCGGGACGTTCATTCATCCAATTTGCCCCCATAATTAGTTGATGAGTAGAATCAGAAAATGAGTTGATTTTTACCATTAAATCAGTCCCTAATTTAATTATATCCTTATCCTGAGAAAGCATCAATGTTTTAGCTTTTAAGGTTAAATAATCACTGTAATCTTCAAATGAAGCATCTAACCACTCAGATACGTTTGTACCTAAATGAAAAACCTTGCTTTTTGCAGCATTATAACCTGGAATCTTTTCGTTTTCCCAGTTTACCTTTTGCGTAATTACCGATCCGTCATTATAACTTTCATCAAAGCTCGAAAAATAAGGGTCGGTGAATTGTGTTTTAATCTCCTTAGCGTAGTTAGCATAATAAACTACATCATCATCATTTATAGCATGAGGTTTATACTTAGGGTGGTGTTTTAACACCAAATCAAGGGTTATGCTTTTATCAAAAAATTGATTTAGGTCTTTGGTTACAAAGGAGTCTTTTCGTTTTTCATCAATTCCATACATGGTTGAGGTTGTAAATTCCCATTCAAGAGGAGTAGGCAGCCCAATTTCATATTTAATTCCTTTTTTATCTAACGCTTTAAACCCTTGTGCAAACCTCCAATGGAGGTAGGCTTGAATTTGGTTATAGGAAAGTCCCACAACTGGAAAATCATCATAAACCGGATGCCAAAAGTACATTTGTGTGTTTGGCTCCATCATATCCTGATTCAAATTATGCACCCATTTCAAAGTATCGGGATAAATGTTACAGACGTATCTAGCACTGTCCTTATCCCAATATTCGTAGTTGAATTTTCGGGAATCAAATTGTTTTCTTTTGTAAAATCGTTCATCGTTTTCACCGTAGAATAAATTGCCTAATACCTCTTCAAAATCCTCATTTTGGAAAAGGTCTTTGCTGTAGTTCTCCCAATTTAATCTTTGGTTTTTTTCAGCTTCGTTAATCAAGAATCGACTAGGTTCATCTTCAGCTAAAAGAGATAGTGCTAGTGAGTCTAAAACATAATTTACAAATTCACGGTACTCAGCATTTGTGACTTCATGTTGTTTGAAATAGAAATTTGAATTGTTTTCAATTAGATAATCTTGTTTAATTTTTACCGAACCATTATTGGCTATACCAATCAAGTTACTATTTGGTTGGGTGTATAAATAAGAGTTGAAAGCTTGATTTTCCGTACTTCTTTCGTCAAAAGAAACTGTTTTTGGAAAATAATTAGATGAATTTAAAAATTGGAATCCATTGACTTTGATTGGTTTATAGTCTACTAAACCTCCCGAAGACATTTTTAATTCTCCACCAATTTGAGTACCATCTTTCCCAAACTGTTCTTGGTAATATGGAGTTTTTACATAAATCCCATCAAGCACGCTTTGCTGAGCAATTGAAAACAACGGAAAACATATAAAAACTAAAAGAAAAGCACGCATAAAACTCATAACACTAAATCTAGGAAAAGTAACGGAGATCTCAACACCATTCATGCCTATCCAGGAATGACTGTAATTTTCAGAAAATATATTAATTCTTAAACGTCAAAATCCCATTCCTTTCCATAGTCTGGTTCAGGTTTTTCAAGTGAATCGACTATGATGAAATCAAGTTGTTTTTTACTTAAATCGGCATTTTTAATTTGAATGAGGACTTCATCTCCCATTTGGTATTTCTTGCCCGTTGATTGTCCAATGATACAGTAATTATCAGCGTCTAACGTATAAGTATCATCGTTCATGTCGCGAATTGAAATCATTCCTTCACAAAGGTTTTCTTCAATTTCGGCATAAATACCCCAATCGGTTACTCCACTAATAATTGCCTTGAAGCGTTCACCTAAGTGTTTGCTCATGAATTCAACTTGCTTGTATTTGATAGAATCACGTTCCGCGCTTGACGCCTGTTTTTCCATTTTAGAGGAGTGCACACATTTTTCTTCGTACTCAACTTGATCGGCCGATTTTCCACCATCCAAATAATGTTGTAATAGGCGGTGAACCATTACATCAGGATATCTTCTAATGGGTGAAGTAAAGTGCGAGTAGTACTGAAATGCTAACCCGTAATGACCAATATTATTAGTTGAATATTCGGCTTTTGCCATGGTTCTTACCGCAAGCGTTTGAATCATATTGCTCTCTTTTCTTCCTTTAACAGCTTCTAAAACTTCGTTTAACGACTTGGAAATATTAGCGTTTTCACCTCTGTCAATGTTTAGCCCAAACTGAACCAAGAAATTAGCAAATTGATCAAATTTATCTTGTTTTGGTGTATCGTGAATTCGGTAAACAAATGTTTTTGGGTTTTTATTTTTCTGCTTATCTCCAATATATTTAGCTACTCTACGGTTGGCTAAAAGCATATACTCTTCAATAAGTTTATTGGAGTCTTTAGCTTCCTTAAAGTAAACGCCAACAGGAGTTGCGTTATCTTCTTTATCAAGATTGAATTTTACTTCAACCCTATCAAAACTTACAGCGCCAGTGCGAAACCTCTTTTTACGGAGCTTTTTAGCAATGGTGTCCATAATATTAATCTCTTCATGTAATTCACCTGCTCCAGTCTCAATAATTTCTTGAGCTTCTTCGTAAGTGAATCGTCGGTCAGAATAAGTTACCGTTCTGCCAAACCATTCGTCTTTAATTTTACCGTTCGCATCCATTTCGAAAATGGCTGAAAAAGTAAACTTTTCTTCATTTGGACGAAGTGAGCAAACTCCGTTGGAAAGCTTTTCAGGCAACATCGGCACAACACGATCAACTAAGTAAACAGACGTTGCTCGGTTGTAAGCTTCTTCATCTAAAAGACTGCCAGGTTGCACGTAATGAGATACATCGGCAATGTGAATTCCAATTTCAAAGTTTCCGTTTGGAAGTACTTGAAAAGAAAGTGCATCATCAAAATCTTTCGCATCATGAGGGTCAATTGTGAAGGTTAAGATATTTCTCATATCCCGTCGCTTTTTTATTTCCTCTTTATCTAATTCAAAATTTATTTTTTCAGCTATGGCTTCTACTTCAGCAGGAAATTCATAAGGTAAATCATATTCAAAAAGTATGGAGTGCATGACAACATCATTGTTGTCAGCATCGCCTAAAACTTCAACTATTTTACCAAATGGGTTTTTCGAATCGGAAGGCCAATCCGTAATTTCTCCAATTACTTTTTGTCCGTTTTCAGCACCATTCAATTTTGTTTTGGGAATGTACAAATCAATTCCAATTCTTTCATTATCGGGCACTAAAAAACCAAATCTTTCATTCATTTGAAGTGTGCCAATAAACTTTGTTCGTGCGCGCTTTGTAACCTTAACAACAATACCTTCATCTTTTCCTTTGCGTGGAACGATTTTGATCAAAACAGTATCACCATGTAAAGCTTGATTTATGTTTTTAGAATGTACATAAATATCATCTTCACGATCCTGTAAAATTATAAAAGCACCTCCTTTTTTAATCCCGTCAACAATCCCTTCAACACCATCAACATCAATGTTAAGCTGAAACTTTCCCCTACCTAATTCTTCAATAGATTTTTGATTGGCTAACTCTTCTAAAATAACTTGCACTCTTGAGCGATCCATTGTATTCCCAACCCTAATCTCTCGGCTAATCTCTTTGTAATTAAATATTTTAGAAGGGTTTTGGTTAAAAACGCGCATAATCGCGCTAGTCATTCCCTCAGGTGTTTCAAGGTTTGAACGCTTTGTTTTAGAGAGTTTCCTCCCATCCCTTTTAGACCCTTTTCTTTTGGGTTTTCCACCATTAGGTTCTGAAGGATTATAAGAGGTTTTTTTAGGCTTGCGTCTACTCATATTTAAATTTACGCACTAGCATTCATGATGTTGTTTTTTTACTGAAAAGTTTTGAACGTTTTACAGTTTGATGAGGTCTTATCTCATTATTTGTCGCTAAAATGTCTTAACAGATTTCTCAACAGAATGTTTCATATTCGTTAAACTGTAATTAAATAAAGATATTTGCAATATAATTTCCGGTTTTATGAATAAGAATGTTTGGTACCCCTATTCTCAGTTAAAACTCAATGAACCAAGATTTAAAGTAGTTCATGCTCAAAATGAATTTTTAATATTGGATAATGGTCAAAAGTTAATTGACGGAGTTTCATCTTGGTGGGCTGCTATTCATGGTTATAATAATAAGGAAATTAATACTGCTATAACTGATCAGGCTGCTAAGTTTTCTCATATTATGCTTGGTGGGCTTACACACGACCCTGTTGAAAATTTTGCAGAAAAGTTAGTAGAGATTACTCCTAATGGGCTTAATCATGTTTTCTTTTCAGATAGCGGTTCCGTAGCTGTTGAAGTTGCCTTGAAAATGGCGGTACAGTTTTGGAGTAACCAAGGAAATTTGAATAAACGTAAATTTATTGCGCTTCATAATGCTTATCATGGTGATACATACAAGTGTATGGAGGTTGGTGATGATCCTGATTATCAAAGTTCATATGAGCATGTTTTGAATAAAGGATTTTATACCTCTATTCCAAAGGGAGGCTTTGAAGCAAGTAAAGAGGAGCTAGAAGTCGCATTAAAAGAGTTAAAAACTATACTGGAAAATCATGCAACTGAAATTGCTGCTTTTATAGTTGAACCATTAATGCAAGGAGCTGGAGGATTTCAAGTATATAGTCCTTATTATTTAAAAGAAGCAAAAAAAATATGTAAATCATATAACGTACTTTTGATTGCTGATGAAGTGGCTACGGGATTCGGAAGACTTGGTAAGTTGTTTGCATGTGATTATGCTGAAATAACACCTGATATTATGGTTTTAGGTAAAGCTTTGACAGGCGGTTACATTGGACACGCGGCAACAATTTCAACTTCTGAAATTTACCATTCCTTTCTTGGAGACACTTACGAAGAGGCCTTCATGCACGGCCCTACTTTTATGGGTAACCCTTTAGCATGCGCAGTTGGTCTTAAAAGTTACGAAATTTTTGAAAGAGAAAACTATTTAGCTAAAGTATCAGAAATTGAAAAAACTTTTAAAGAATATTTTGCAGGCTTTGAGCATGAAAAAATTCTTCAAATAAGAATATTAGGCTGTATGGTTTGTTTGGAAACAAAGGATTCTAACTGTACAAAAGGATTTAAAGAGTATGCGATTAAAAACGGGCTTTGGTTAAGGCCTATTGGACGCTTTTTGTACGCAACCCCTCCTTATACCATTTCAAGGAAGTCTTTGTTAAAAATAATTGATGGTTTGAAAGGATGGTTTTCCTCAACTTAACTTCAATTCTTCTTGGTTTTTTTGAAATATTTTAAGGGAACCCACAGCATGCCAAAACATTCTCCATCATGCTTATGAAAATGCCTGTGATGAACTTTATGAGCTCTTCTAATGGCCCTGAAATACCGACTATCAATATTTCTTAACCACTTGAGTCTTCTGTGTATGAACACATCGTGAATTAAGAAATAAGCAAAACCATAAAGAGTGATACCTATTCCTACCCAGAAAATAGTAGAGAGGTTAAAAGATCCTAGGTATACGAATAACATACCAGGGGTAGCAAACAGGAGGAAAAAGAAGTCATTGCGTTCGAATGGATCGATATTCGTATTGTGTTGGTGATGATCTTCATGGAAAAACCATAAAATACCGTGCATTAAGTATTTATGACTTATCCAAGCAACTGCTTCCATTGCAATGAATGTTAATACAGTTATTGATATGGCGAATAATATTTCCACTATTGACCTACTTTATTTTGATGTTTATTATTTTTCGTGTACTGTTGCAGCTCTTCAAAACATATTTTTAGCCAAGCAGAATATTTTTCAGGTTGGTTCTTCAGTTCAATCTCCAACAAGTTAGGTTTTATGTAACAGAAGTCCTCCGCTTCTATGGGATTTAAATTAGGAGTGCTGTCACTAAATCCAATAAAGACGTGATCTAATTCATGTTCTGTTAAGCCTTTATCAAGTTCAGACTTGTAAGTAAATGAAAATGTATGGAGTAAATTTGCAGACATTCCCATTTCTTCATCTAATCTCCTGTTGGCTGCAGCTTTAGTCGTTTCTCCGGGTCTTGGATGACTACAGCACGTATTTGACCATAAACCACCGGAATGATATTTTTCTGATGCACGTTTTTGTAGTAAAACTTCGCCAATACTGTTATAGATAAATATTGAAAATGCACGATGTAAAACACCTTTTTCATGGGCTTTCAGTTTTTCCATTGAGCCGATAGAATTATCATTTTCGTCAACAAGTATTACTTCGTTTTCCATTTCAGTTTTTTTTGAGGTAACTAATAATTTTAGTTTTTAAATCTGAATCCGTAAGGTTTGGATAGGTTTTCAATAAAAATTTTTTATCCTCATCAATCTTACTGTTGTATCCTAAAAAACTTGGAGCGTTTTCTTGGATGGTATATCTTAAAAAGCGAAGTTCAACATTATTAATGTTTACACTAAGAAGGCTATCAAGCTTTTCTTTGCCTTTATTAAATGCGCTAAGTTTGTTTAATGGATTATAGTATTCTCGTGCTTTGAGGAACCATGTCATTATTTTGTATGCTTGCCATTCGACACTGTTTTCGTCTTTATTTTCCGCAACGAAAGTCTCATAATCCCCTAGGCTTATTACTTCAGTATTAACTTTAAAATAATAGTCTCGTATGGTCTTTAGGTCTCCAATTGCATAGGAGGCATTAAAAATAAACAGGAGTATTATATTGGTTACTAACCTTTTCATAATAGGTTAAGTTGGTTTTTAATAACAGATTGGAATAGTAATCCAATTTTTGACGTATTAGTAATTCTGATCCTTGTGTCCATTATTTCTTCAACCGAAGTATGCTTTATTTTTCTGTGTAGACGTAAATAATATATATAAGCTAAATAAACGCCTTTTCGTGATGAAGCTGGCAATTGTTTAATTCCAATCAAAGCATGATCAAAGTCTTTTTTTATATCCTCTTCAATTTGTCTTTTGTTCTCAGTTGAGAATTTTTTTAAATCAACACCTGGGAAGTAGGTACGCCCTAAATTTTCGTAGTCTGCTTTTATGTCTCTTAAAAAGTTTATTTTTTGAAAAGCTGATCCTAAACTCATACCGTAAGGCTTCAATCTTTCAAATTCCGATTGATCGCCATTTACGAAAACATGTAAGCACATTAACCCTACCACTTCAGCTGACCCGAGAATGTAGTCGCTGTAAGACATAGTATCATGGTGTTTTTCATCCAGATCCATTTCCATACTTTTTAGAAAAGTATCAATCCAAGAATGCTCAACACCGTAAGTGTTTACAACTCTTTGGAATTCATTTAAGATTGGATTGAGACTGATTTTGTCCTTAATTGCTTTAAAAGTATCCTCTCTAAAATTTTGCAACAAATCGGTCTTATTGAAATCATGAAAGCTATCAACTATTTCATCAGCAAACCTTACAAAGCCATAAATCCCATATATGGGACGATGAATACTTTTGTCTAACATTTTTATACCCAGCGAAAAACTAGTGCTATATTTTAAGGTTGTGTTCTTCGAGCATTCAGCTGAAAGATCATCAAATAGCAATTTCATAGTCAATATTTTTTAGTTGTTTAGCCATTAATTTAGCAGATATTCTACCTGAAATAATAGAGGGCGGAACGCCTGGTCCAGGGACTGTTAATTGACCAGAATAAATCAAATTACTAATTTTTTTATTGATGATTTTTGGCTTAAAAACAGCAGTTTGGTTAAGAGTGTTTGCTAAACCATATGCATTTCCACCGTATGCATTATAATCCGACTTAAAGTCTTTAATGCAATAAGATTCGTTTACGATTATGTTGTCAGATATTTTTTCTCCAATATGCTTTTCAATTCTGTCAATGATTATTTTAAAATATTTTTCTCTTATTTCTGGAGTGTCTTCAACTCCAGTTGCAAGAGGCATTAGCAAGAAAAGATTTTCATTCCCCTTTGGAGCTACATTTGAGTCTGTTTTCGATGGAGCACAAACGTAAAAAAGAGGATCGTTTGGCCATTTTTTATCGTCGTAAATTTCTACAGCATGTTGCTCAAAGTTGGCATCAAAAAACAGAGTATGATGTTCCAAACTACTCAGTTTTTTATTTATTCCCAAATAGAAAATTAATGATGAAGGTGCGAAGGTTTTTTTACTCCAGTACTTTTCATCGTAATTTCTATATTTTTCATCAATTAATTTAGATTCGATATGATGATAATCGGCACTTCCTATAACTCCGTCAACAAATTTATCAATTCCGTTTACTTTGATTGATTCAATTTTCCCTTTAGTAACGTTGATTTTATCTACTGCTGCGTTATTGTGAAAAGTTACACCTTGGGATTTACAGACTTTCACCATGGCTTCAACTAAGGAGAAAAATCCTCCCATTGGATAATAAGTTCCAAGTTTTAAACCAGCATAATTCATTAAACTATATAGAGACGGTGTATCTTTTGGTTTGGCGCCGAGAAATAAAACAGGGAACTCCATTAAAGATTGAAGTTTAGGGTTTTTAAATCTTTTCCTAATCATCTTTTGATAAGAAGAGAAGAGGTTAAGTTTAAAAGACTGCTTTAATGTGTCAAAATCAAGAAATTCAAGAACAGATATTCCTGGCATTTCAATGAATTTAGCAAAGCTTATTTTGTATTTCTCTTCTGCTTCGTCCATAAAAACGTCTAATTCTTTACTGCTTCCAGGCTCTATTTTTTCAAAAAGATTTTTTAACTCATCATAGTTGCTTGGAATAAGCATTTCCTCTTGGTTATCGAAAACAATTTTAAATGCAGGTGAAAGTTCTTTAAGCTCGAAATGTTCAGCTACCGAAGAATTAAAGTCTTTGAAAAATGATTCCATTACGTCAGGCATCCAATACCAGCTTGGCCCCATATCAAAAGTAAAACCATCTTTGTTAAATTGACGTGCCCTACCTCCTAAAACATCATTTTTTTCATAAACATGAACATCATATCCTGCTTTTCCCAAGTAGGCTGCAGAGGCTAAACCTGAAAAACCTGAACCTATAATCGCAATTGTTTTCATGTTGTAAATTTAATGATGTTTGA
>MDSY01012101.1_pt1 | contig 22336 bp, 15 predicted proteins | sample 811131 | NCBI WGS metagenome assembly MDSY01 (sample SAMN05326643, study PRJNA326480) | marine metagenome | isolation source: seawater | place: Atlantic Ocean: South West | collected 2010 | reverse complement strand
CTTATCATTGAAATGTGTGTATAAATTGTGGATAATTGTGTATATAACAAGGAGTTATCAACAATTATGGAACGATTATGGGAACAAATCACAGAATGTTTAAAAGAAAACCTATCGGGTGCAGGATTTCAAACCCTAGTTTCATCAGCAACACCAAAATCATTTGAAAATAATGTATTAACAATAGAAGTCCCAAATTTATTTTCTAAAGAATGGATCAAAGACAAATGCGAACCTATTATTAGAGAAAGCTGTGATGACATCACTTACGATATCGTAATAGACTACCTTGTAAAAGAAGCAGAAGAAGAAGAGCAAACATCACCACTACAATTACAAATGTTCAATAAAAATGAAAAAGAAGAACCTGTTAAAGAAACTTCCTTTAATCCTAAATATACCTTAGAGAGCTTTATTATCGGTGATAATAATAGATTCGCCTTTGCTTCCTCTGAAGCTGTTTCAAAAGCACCTGCAAAAGCATATAATCCGTTATTTATATATGGCCCTGTTGGATTAGGAAAAACACACCTACTGCATGGAATAGGAAATGCCATCCAAAATGAAAAAAAACTAACCGTAAAATTAGTATCCTGCGAAAAATTTACCAATGATCTTATTAACGCAATAAAAATGAGAGCCGTCGAAAAATTTAGGCAAAAATATAGAACCGTCGATGTTTTACTAGTTGATGATGTCCAGTTTTTAGCAGGAAAAGAACAAACACAAGAAGAATTCTTTCATACATTTAACGATTTATATAACTTAAGTAAACAAATTATTTTAACATCTGATAGACCACCAAAAGAAATTCCAACATTAGAAGACAGACTAAGAACACGATTCGAATGGGGCTTAATATCTGATATACAAGCCCCTGATCTTGAAACACGTATCGCAATTCTTCAACAAAAAGCAGAGCTAAATAATTACGAAATAACAGACGAAATTTTACATTTTATTGCAACGCAAATTCCAACTAACGTAAGAGAAATGGAAGGGGCCTTAACGCGTATTTTTGCATACGCTTCTTTATTAAATACTGAAGTGACACTTAATATAGCTAGCACCGTTATCAGAGATTTAGTTGGTATTAAAAAAGAAAAACCACTAACCATTACAACCATTCAAAAAAAAGTCGGGGACTATTTTAATGTTTCTGCAACAGAACTAGCATCCAAAAGTAGAACAAAGGACATTGCATATGCACGCCAAATCTGTATGTATTTAGCAAGAGAATTAACCAATATGTCATTACCAAAAATAGGGGAAAGTTTTGGTAATCGCGACCATACTACGGTAATGCATGCCTGCGATAAAATTAAATCAATCATTAAAAACGACAGTGATTTAAAAAATATTATCAATATTTTAATAACAAATATTAAACAAGAGCAATAAGACTAACTTATACTTACTATTAATAACCTATGTAAAAGCTGTGGATAGCTGTGCATTAATGTTAATAAAAAAACAAAAAAAAATTTATATTAGCATTAATTAACATATTATTATATTTAAATACATTTAATATCTACGGATAAATGAGAAGATAAGTAACTTACCCACTTACTAACACCCCCCTATGACTACGATAATATATTTAAATAATTTAAAATTAATAATATTATAATAGACAATTAACTTTTCAATTAGGAGCCCTTTCATGCAATTTAAATGTCAATCAGATAAATTAAAACACAGTATTGCTGTTGTTGAAAAAGCTGTATCCCAAAAATCATCATTACCTGTATTAGAAAATATATTTTTAGAACTAAAAGGAACACAATTAAAACTACGTGGCAATAACTTAGAAATAGGAATTGAAAATGGCATTAACATAGATGAGCCTATTTCAGAAGGAAGTATTTTAGTTAAAGCAAAAACATTAAGTAGTATCATATCCAAAATTGATGATAACAATATTGAAATTTCTGTAGATGAAACACAACGATTATCAATAAAGGGAGAAAAGGTAGATTTTGATATCTTAGGATCGCATACGCAAGATTATCCCGTTTTTCCTAGCATAGATGAGGGGTTTTCTTTTTCTTTAAAAGTAAATGATTTACAAAGTTTAATTAGACATACTTTAATCGCTGTTTCTTATGATGAAACAAAGCAATTTTTAAATGGAATTTTAGTAAAAAATACGCAAGATAAATTATTATTTGTAGCAACAGATGGATATCGATTAGCGTTGAAAAACCATACCATTCCTCCGTTTGAGCAATCATTTGAATCAATCATACCATATAAAGCAGTAAGTGAACTGAGTAGAATTTTACAAAATATTTCTGGTGAAAAAGAGGTAGAGATAACAATATCAGAAAATCAAATTGCTTTTAAAATGGAAGAATTTTTACTAATTTCACGAATTATTCAAGGCCAATTTCCAAATTATAAACAAGTGATTCCAGAAGAAACTGGGAATCGTTTTAAGATAAAACGAGAAGAGTTTGTGGCAGCTGCGGATCGCGCTGCATTAATTGCCACCGCTTCTAATAATGTTGTTCGCTTTTCTTTTGATAAAGAAAAAGTATCCATTTTTGCAAATGCCAAAGGGTTAGGTGATTTTAAAGAAGAAGTGTTATTAGAACGTGTTTTAGGCGATGATGATGTGAAAATTGCATTTAATATTCGTTTATTATTAGATGTGATTAAAACAGTAAATACAGACTATGTAAACTTAGCTTTTAATAATGAGTTAAGCCCATGTAAAGTTACGATTGATGACAATGAAGACTTTGTTTATATTATTATGCCGATACGAACTGCTGATTATCAAACATAACTACTAAATGATCCAAAAAATATGGATAAAGCATGTTCGAAATTTAAATGATGTTTCAATAGACTTACTCAAAAAAAAACATTGTTATATTTATGGGGATAATAATCAAGGAAAAACCTCTATTTTAGAGGCAATATCCTTAGCAACTGATTTTAAATCACCCATCCAAGATGACATTGATAAAATAATGCAAGAACAAAAAGATGAGTGCATTATTGGTTTAGATATAAATGAAGAGGAGCCACAAAGACGCTATATTCGGTTTAGACGAAATGGAAAAAAAGAAATAGTAAATAATTCAAAAAGTTGTAGTAAGAAAGATTTGCAAACGCATTTTAGTGATTACATTTCCGCTGATGCATTACATGTGTTTCAGAAAGAACCTGATTTTCGGAGGAAATTATTAGATAAGTTTTGTTGTTTAAAACATAGTGACTATGAGAAACAGTTAAAAGTATATGAAAAATTATTGCGACAAAAAAATAAATATTTGAAACAAGAAAACAGTGATGAGGTATTTATTAAAACACTAAATGCATCATTAGCAAGCACAGGCAGTTTTTTAGTAAAAAAAAGAAAAGAAGCTTTAAACGAAATTGAACTAGAAATTAATACAATAATAAGAACGATTAATTTTTTTAACGACACGATAGAAATACAATATATAAAAAAACGAATGGAAGAGGCTGCAGATCATGAATATGAAGCTTTCTTTTTAAAAACCCTTAATCAGGACATAGAAAAAGAAAAAATTTTAAAATACAGCTTATCTGGACCGCAAAGAGATGACTTTTCTTTGTTAATCAATCAGAAATCTATCGGTGATTATTTTTCTCGAGGAATAAATAGATGTTTAGCTATTTTATTTCGCTTAGCGCAGATCAATAATCTACAAACTGAAAAAAAACTGATCTGTTTATTATTAGATGATACGTTTGCTGAAGTAGATGATGAAAAAAAGAAAAAAATATTATTATATATGAAAAAAAATTATCAATTATTTTATGCCACAACCCAAAAAGATACGTCATTAGTAGCAAGTAATGAGCAAGTAATAGCCATTCATGAAGGGAAAATATCATATGAATGAAGTAGTAAAATGCTTGAATACCAAAACAGCAATTTTAGAAGATTTAAACGTATCATATTTGGTGAAAAAGAAATGGCGAAACATAGTTGGTGATGTGTTGGCAAAAAGTTTGTGGTTTAATTATATTAAACAGGATCAATGTATTATAAGCATTAATAATTCGTGTTGGTTTTCTGAAATATTACTATATGAAAAAACTATTTTAGAAAAATTAAATACCATTATTGTGCGAAAACAAAAAATAAAAATGCTAAAATTAGTTATGTCAACGGATGGGCAAGAGAGAAAAAAAAGACAGTATGCTGTACGAAAAAACTATGATAATATGATCGGCCGCTAATATGGGAGGTGAGTATGGGAAGTTTAATAAAAAAAAGACGAAAAAAAATGAGAAAACATAAGTATAAAAAGTATGGAAAACGAATGAAAGCTAATAAGAAGTAATGATTCAGCAGTCCTGTTTTGATGGCTTATTTTATCCGGAAAATAAGCAGGAATTACAGAAACTTATTTTAAATTTAATAGAAACAGTACCACCAAGAAAAGAAGAGAATATAAAAGGTATTATAGCACCTCATGCGGGATATCAATATTCTGGAAACATTGCTGCTGAATCATTATATCAGACTCATCATAAAACATATAAAACAGCAATTATTATAGGTCCGTCTCATCGGTTTGTATTTTCAGGAACAAGTAGTTTAAATAAACAGATATATCAAACACCTCTTGGAAACGTTATGATTAATCAAAAATTACTTCAAACGATCAGACACCATGATAATAAAGAGGCTATTGTTTATGAATTAGGCGCTTATGAAAAAGAACATTCAATCGAAGTAATATTACCCTTTTTACAAGTGCTTCATCCTAATATAACGATAATTCCACTCGTTGTGGGAAGATATTCGCTGGATCATATAGAAACGGTCGCAAATATATTAGTTAAAACATGTGATGAAAGAGAAACATTAGTAATAACATCAACTGATTTTTCACATTTTTTTTCAGCAGAGAAAGCAAGGGAAAAAGATTTAAAAGCCGTAGAAATAATAAAAAAACAAGCAATAGGTGAGTTAATAGAGGAACAAAAAAAACAAACGATTCAGCTTTGTGGTTTAGGGCCTTTGTTAATAATGTTAACCCTTTTTAAAAAATGGAAAATTAAAGACGCTGAGCATTTAAGTTATTGTCATTCAGGAATGATTTCGGGAGACTTAACATCAGTAGTTGGGTATAATAGTTTTAGGTTTTTTTAAAAATGAGAGAATTGTTAGTCTTAGCAAGAGAAAGCATCAAAGAAACAATAGAAAGAACAACGTGTATTAATTTAGAGCCGTATAAACAGAAGTATCAAAAAAAGCAAAGTGTATTTATTACGTTAAAAAAAGATAATCAATTAAGGGGATGTATTGGTCAGTTAATATCAGAAAAACCGTTATGGAAAAATGTATATGACCTTGCAAAAAAAGCAGCATTTTCAGATTATCGGTTTTTATCGATTCAAAAAGAGGAGTTAGGTGACATTGTAATAGAAATATCGCTTTTATCGGCATTACAACCAATCAATAGTTTAGAAGAGATAGTAATTGGAAAACATGGTGTCCAGTTAGTTATTCAAGAGAAGACAGCTGTTTTTTTGCCACAAGTAGCAATAAATCAGCAATGGACAAGACAAGAATTAGTCGAGCAACTCTCCGAAAAAGCAGGTTTAGAAAAAAATGCATGGAAAAGAGGTAGTCTCAACATTTTTACAACAACGATAATTCAAGAAGAAAAATAAGAGTCAGTATACACAAAAAAAAATATGATTATAATTCTAAAGAAAGACCATCATAAGGAAAGCGACAAATAAAAGAGTGGTTTGCTTTGGTTGATTCAGTATCTATAAAATGTTTCATCTTATTGATATAAGGTTGTTCTATATCTGGTTTGAAGTGAAATAAGCATAATTCTTTGATATTCGCTTGATGTGAAAGCGTTAGAAGATCGGGTAAAAAGGTATGGCCCCAGGTTTTTAATTCTGTTTGTGTTTCATCAAAAAAATAACAATCATGAATTAAGACATCACATTTCTGAAAAAGATTAGCAAAAATAGAAATATTATCACGAGTTAATTGATTATCTGTAGCATAGATAATGTCTTTGTTTTGATAAGAAAATCGATAACCATAACAGCCACCAGGATGATTAAGTTGATAAGGGGTTAAAGAAAAGCCATATTGATCACCAAAAGAGCAATCCGCTACTTCTAACGGTTTTGGAAGTTGATCAAACGGAATAGGGAAAAAATGGGGATCAAAAATTTTGGGAAAGAGAGATTTTATTTTTTTTGGATTAGGATAAATAAAGGTAACCCTTTTATTTGGATCATATAATGGGGCAAAATAAGGAAGACCAATAATATGATCATAATGAAAATGGCTAAATACAATAAAAATTGGCTTATTAGAATGTGTAAGATCGTTAGCTAAATTAATAATACCAGAACCGGCATCAAAAATAAGAATAAAATCAGCTGTTTCAATACCAACGCAAGCAGTATGATTAATATTAGGAAGACTGCTACAAGAAGGGTGTGATCCACAAACACCATAAAATGTATATTTCATGAGTAAACAATACCACAAATTAGCAATTTTCTAACCTAAGTTAAACCATTATCAAATTAACGCCGATAATAATTTTTGATACCATGAAAAATAGAGGTAGCTAAAGAATGACGAAAAGAAGAAGAGCTTAATAATTTTTTTTCTTTTGGATTTGACATGAAGAGAGGTTCAAGAAGAACTGCAGGCATTTTTGTGTGTCGCAAGACATAAAAACGAGAGCGTTTAATACCATTACTTTTCAGAGATAAATCTTTTCGCAATTGTCGTTGAATAGAAAGGGCTAGTTTTTTATCTTTCTTTTTATAATAGAACGATTTGGATCCACGTGCTTTTGATGATGAAAAAGTATTAAAATGAACACTAATAAACAGATCACCTTTATGTCTATTAGCAATACGTGTTCTTTGGTATAAACTACGCGTATAATCACCATTACGAGTTAAAATAACATAGGCACCTTCATTTTCTAGTAAATTTTTTACACGTTTAACAACATCCAGGGTATATTTTTTTTCATAAAAATATTTGCCAGAAATCGCTCCTGGATCACGACCACCATGACCTGCATCTAGAATAATGACTTTGTTTTTAATAGAGTATTTATAAGAAACTGCTTTAGCTTTTTTTCTTTTAGAAACTTTTTTAACAGTAGATCTAACAGGTTTTTTAAAAGAAATAACAAAAGTATTTTTCTTTTTTTCAACAGTATACGTAGGAATTTTATTATTAAAATCTAGTACTAATCGAGATTGAAGCGGAGCAAAAGAAAGCTGTGATGTACGAATAGATCGAAAATTAGTGTCGTTAATTCGTTTAAGTGGATCTAACAGAGTAATCGTATTTGGAAAATCTAAAATTAATTTTTTTGTTTCTTTAGTTATTATTGGTGAATCAATAGCAAAACCAGTAATAGAAATACGATATAAATTAGCTGTATTTTTAACAGAAAATGTTTCTAGTATTTTGTTTTGAGATAAAAAAAGTCCATTTTGATGAATTTTGGGATAAAAAGAGGTTTTATTGGTTAAATGAAGGGTAATTTCAGTTTGTTTTTTCCCCATTAATTTGGGGTTTGCATGCATTTGTTCAAATGTATAATTTAAAGGCCGGGTGGTTAATTTGGAAATATAAGGATTTTTTTGAGGATAAATATGACGAGGCATATAGGCGATAGAAAAAGGAATATTAAAAATCTGTATTAATCCCAGCGATGAATTAACATCAAAATCAGTTAAAAGCTTATGACGAGATAAGATTTTTATAGAAAAAGGATCGGTTATACCGGTTAGTGAAATACCATGGATATTATCCAAAAGCTCTAAGGATGATGTAACAAAATTATGATGAATAGAGTAATCTAAAAAGGCAAGTAACGACGACAATGGAAATAAAAAAGATTCTTTTTTAATCAAAGGCGCTTCTGAAAGAAAATAAGATTGGTTCGTTCCAATAGTTATAGACCATTTACGAGAATTAAAGGGAACAAAATATGTAATATTATTATAAGATAAACGGATGCCTTTTTTTAATAGCTGTGTTTTATAGTTAAGACTAGAAAAAAATAAAGTAGGATCTATATAGATTAAATTATTAATTTTATGTAAAGAATCACCAAGTTTAATTTGTTTATGTTTATATAAAATATGAGAAATAGAAGTGACGTTTTTAAACTTAATAAAGGTGGAATCTACATGCCGTTTTTGAAAAGAAACAAGTGGAGAATCAGAAGAAAAAGGACTAGCGGATTTATAATTAAATATAATAAGATCCTTTGTTTTTATTAACGAATAGCCTAAAAGCAAAGCAAGATCATCTAAAGGAACATAAAGACAAGCGTGTTGAAAAAAAGATGGTTTAGAAAAAAAATGGCGAGAAGAATTTAGCCAGACTTCAGCAGAATTAATCGGAAAAAACAGCGAGGACGAGTCATTTTTTAAAGAATAACCAGATAATTTATGATTAAAAGACATACGAAAATGAAAAAGAGATTTTATTTCAACTAATGGTATAAAATCAATATCATTGATGGTGAGTAACGGTTTTGTTAGTTTGTAAGAAACAGCGCCAACATTAAGGGTTGGAAGACGGTCATAGTCTTGAGAAAAAGAAAGACATGAAAAAGAAAAAAAGAAGAGCAGAAATAAAAATAGACGACCAATGGAAGAAACCATAAACATAGTTTAAGTTAAAGAGAAAAAAAATAAAATAAAAAGAAGATAGGAAGAGAAAAAATAACTATTAAAGTGAAAGAGTCCCCTTCAAAACAAGGCCAGAAATAGAGTAGCTTAGCGGGTTATCATCTGTTTCTAGACGATCTTTGATAGTTTTAAGATATCCTTCTGCTTCTAAGGTAAACTTTTGAACATAAGCATTATTAATAGGAAAAAAGATACTAGCATTTAATGAACCATTTTGAACAATATAATCACGATTCACAGTTTTAGTTTCGCCAATAGTATTATCACCCTGTTCTTGATTATCTAATGACACTTGATTAATGCCAAACCCAAGTGAGTGGCTGCGATTATAGGACATAGAGATATTCATATAAGTAGTTTTTATCGGTGTATAAGAAAGCGTTTGTGAATTAGAAGAACCTTCTCTTGAATTGGTTTGATTGAAAGAGTAACTACCTGAAATAGATAAAGATTTTAGAGGATAAAAACTAAGATTCGCTGTATAGGTATTGGTTTGAAAGGAAGATAAGGCAATATTGTTAAGAGAGCGAATATGTTGATTAAGCAAATCATAAGAAAAAGTTCCTGCTAATGAAAAAAAGCGAGCAGGTTTAAGAGTAGACGTAATAGAGTAATAACGGTTCCATTTATTAGTATATTGTAATTGCTCATTTTGAGATGTAATTAGCTCTGATTTTGTAATATTAGGAGATGGAAGTAACCATTGTGAGGATCTATTTTGCTTAGCAGTAGCAGAAATGGATAAAAAGGAAAACAGGGAGGCAGAATACGATGAATTATAATTTTTACTTTCTTGATAAAAAGATTGAGATTGGGTAGATTTATTTCGATTATAATAATTATCAAGTAGCGATAAAGAGCTACGAATATTAAGTAGATTTAGCGGGCTTACTGTAGAAGAAATAGTGGTAGAATTTTTATTGGAATTATCAATTGTATTAAGTGTAGAATCAAGACGAACAAAGGCATCATTAGAAAACAAATATGGATAAGATGATTGTTCGGCTTTTTGTTGTGTATTATGTAATGCTAGAGATAAGGATGCTTTACCTAAACGAAATCGTTTTTTTCGATTAAAAATGTTGGGGATCGTAAGTTGAGGAGGTGAAAAATTAAAAGAGTGAGATAATGTATCTTCAATGGACGTTTGTTCCATTTGATTACCTGTAACGCTTCTTGCTTTGGTCGTAGATGAGGATGAAGAGGATGATTGTTTAATAGAGCTATTATAATTAAAATATTTAAAAATAAAAAAACTAGGCTTAAAACTAAGTTGTGCAGCAAGAGATAAAGTATCAGACATAGAATGATTTTCACTAACACTCGTGGATTCTACAAAACTATCATTTTTGCTATTAGATTGTGAATAGGATAAATTATGCAGACGCAATGGTTTTAAAAGAGTTAATTGCGTTAAATTAGCACGATTAGAATAAGAGTTAGAAAGATTGCGTCGATCATTTTTTTTGTATGAATTGTCAGCATAAGAATAGGATAGATTTGAGTTTTTAACAAAAACAGCAAGAAAATTTTTGGGAGATAGCCCAAGAGCAAGTAATCCTGAATGGGGAGAGAAACGACGAAGTGAAAATTGTTTAGTATCGCTAACATTACTTCGTTGATTTAATAAAACAGATTCATCTTCTTTGTGATTATAAGAAAAAGAAGTAGAAAACCAATTGATAGGCTCATATTTAGAACTAATCCCATAAGACATTGCTTGGTTTTCCGCAATTGGCGAAATACTAGAAGTTTGTTGTTTTGTATTAGACCATTTAAAAATAGGATTAAAAGACCAAACATTAAAAGGCGCAAAGGAAGATTTAAGATCAAAGTTACGATGTAATTTAAAAGAAGAGGTAGGCGAAATAGAATAAGCTGTATTCGACTTAGATTGATAAAAAGACGGATGAATGGATACTTTACGAAGTAAAAAAGCATCCGCTACATTTAATTTGGTAGAAAAAGAAGAAGACTCAGTGTTTGTTCTTTTGGGGAGTATATTATCAATATAATCAAATAATTGACGCGAGCGAGAATATAAAATAGTTGATTTTAAGATAGGGGGCCCAAACGCATAAGAACTTTTATAAGAAACTGTTAAATCATCAACGCCATGAGAGTAAGAATTATCATCAAGAGATAATTCTTTATCTTTAAGATCAAACCGATAATTAAAGGCGTGTTTTGAATCAATAACATTAAATAGTTTATTGGAAATATTAGTAGAAAAATTATCAACATGTTGATAAATAGTTTCGTTTTCGTTATTAACATTCTTGAATTGTTTTTCACGAGAATAATTACTAGAAAAAGAAAAACCAGGTGACACATCCCATGCTAGGCGAGAGCTTAAAATAGTATTACCTTTTGTTTCATTAATGGAACCGATAGGGGTAAAGTCACGATCAATATATTTAAACGATGAAGAAGCATTAAAAGAAGGTGTTTTATAGGCAATATTAAAGCGAGTGGCATAACCATCTTGGCTATTTTGAGTATTAAGAACACCAGAAGAAGCAGAATATTGAAAATCTGCAGAAATTACATCAGCAGAATTAGGCGTTTTATTTAAAAAACGAAATAAACCTGTTTTATAAATAATAATGTAGTCTACATCTCGTGTTTGAGATTCGTCATTAAGAAAAATTTGTTCACTATTTTCGACAAGATTTTTTTGACCTAAATTATAAAAGTGGTTATCAACACCAGTGCCAGGCGTATTAGCCATTTCAGCATCAATGATTTGCCCACCAAAGTTATTTTCAGCATAAACAAATTCCCCACTTAAAGACAAAGCATCGCTAAGATTACCTTTAATAGTAGTACCAAACATATGATGTTTGATAGCATCTAAAGAAGCCAGTTCTTGGGGGGTATAATCAAAGTGAATGGTAAAAGGCGCGTTAGGGTAGGCATCTAATTTAGAGCCAGGCTTATTACTAGATAAATGAAACGTAATAAGTAACGTCATGCCATCGTTTAAATAGTCTACATCAAAACTTTCATTTTGCAGCTTGATTCCTTGATAGGTAATATAATGAATACCATTATATTTGACGGGAAGATAATCAAGCATATAGTCAATTCCATCAATTTTATATTCCATCGTATTAATTTTAGGAGAAATACTATCTTTAGTACGAAAACTTTTAAGATAGCTATAAGAAACAATGGCAGAAGATGCCGTATCAACAATAAGAGCATCAGAATTAATAAGTTCAATCTGGCTTTTATAGCTACTAGTAACAACAAAGTTTTCAGTAGGAATGACCGTATTATTAATAACGATACGAATATTTTCTGTGTTTATGAGAGGGGTATTTTGAAGTGTAATAATTCCATTAGTAATAGTGGCATTCTCAGAAATAATGGCTAGTTCTTGTTTTTGGTCATCAGCAGGCACAAATTCATTAATGTATGTTGCGCTAAAATCAAAGGGGCGCTCTTTGCTAGCTTTAGTAATTTTCTTTTGTTGGATGTAATCATAATAAACGGTAAAAATAGAAGGATAAACAACATCAAAATTAAAGAAAATTTCACCGGTATCATAATCAATTAGGTAGTCATCAAGTTCGGAGAGAGTTTTTTGGTCGAGAACAACTTTGGCGGTTCCATTTAATACAGGAAAATGCGGTAAACGATAGGGGCCTGTAGTATTGTTACCAATAAACTCAGCGATCTCTGATTTTTTAATATGGTAATCATAGCTAATTTGAATGGCATCATTTTGTGAAAGAGGAAGTAAAAAAGAAACAATACCTAAAGAATAATCAACTGAAAAATCTTTATTTATCACCAAGTCAACATCATTTAAAGAAACAGATAATGAGCCTAAGGTAACAGGATTTTGAGATAAAATAACACGGGGACGAATGGATTGTTTTTTCTCAAGAAAAAATGATTTAATCCATAATAAAATAGAATCATTATAAAAAAAGAAAGGAGAGTCTTCAGAAAATAAGGCTGTTTTATATAATAAATCCGAGATAATAAAACCTTGAGAACTTAGGATATTTTGATTAACAAGTGCATAAAAAATATCAATAGAATCTTTTAACGTAATTCCTTCAATCGTTAGAAAAGAATCAGGAAATAATTGAATATCTGAATATAGATTAAGTTGAGTTTCTTGATATAAAGCAGTATTAATAAATAATGAATCTAATTCATCAATAATTAATTGAATATCAGCAGAAGGTAATGTTAATTCTAGAATAGATGTTAGGTTAAGAGTTGGGGGATAGTCTAATAAAGTATAATCAGTATTTAAAATCCCGGAATCGATTAAAATTTTTAAAGAAGCAGATAGTATATTGGGGTCTTTTAGGGAAGAAGGTAAGGTAATAGTGGTATTAAATGTAGGAAAAATTGGAAGGGGAGGTTCTGGATTATGAATAAAATTATCAGTTTGGGAAAGTTTAATTAATGCAAAAGATTCAATAGAACGAGAAGATCCGGAATATTGAATAGCTTGAAAATTACGACGAGCAAGCACAGGTAAGTAATCCGCAATAGGGTTTGAAACTTCATAAATAATTTTATAATAATCGGTTTTTTCAATAGGGGATTGATAGGTAAGCGTGCCATTATAATAATCAATTTCATAATCCGAGCCTTCTTTTTTTTGAGAGTTATTAATATAAACACGAACAGATCCAGGAAAAATATATTTATGCGATAATTTAATTACTTTTGAACCAGTACCAAAATTTTCAAGTTTATGAGATTCTGAACGTTCTTTCCCCATTGAAAATTGAAATAGATTATAACTATCATCAAAACGGTATTGAGCACCACGAAGTGATTTTTTAAGGTTGATATAATTGCCTTGATGATAATTAGCATTAAGATGAAAAAATTGTAGATGATGATTTTGATATTTGATTTCTACATCATATTTTCCTGGCATTTCTGGTTCTTGTTCAATATCATAGTAAATAAATAAATCTTCCGATAATTTTCCTTCTAAACTAATACGAGATCGCGTATCAACATCAATTGGACCTAATAAAACATCCCGCGGAATTTTTTTGTAAACAGGATCATTAACAATGGTTTGCCAAAGAGGTGATTCAATATCATTTGGATAGTACGTTCTGCCGCTCGCTTTAACTTCTACAAAACCATTACTATTAATATCAAAGTTTTCATTAGAAGATCGATTAGGAAAACGATAATTTTCTTGACCAGAGAAATTATAATATGGTTTAGAAGACGTTAATAATTTTTCAGCAACGGAGGGAGTTGGCGCTATATCAAATTGTTGGATAGAAACATGATTAGCGTTGACCCAGCCTTTAACGGCGCCTTCGATAAAAATATTAACATAGCCATGTTGTTTTTTATTAAAAGGAAATAAATCACCTTGTTTAATTTTATAAATAGCAGTTGATGATTGATATGGGTTTATTAAAACCATAGATTCGGTCGCAATGACATTAATAAATGCGAAAGAATTAGCAGCAAGTCTGATAGGAAAAAAAATAACAGTAGTAATAAAGAAAAGAAAAAATAAATAATGTTTCATAATAACAACATGGCATCGCCAAAGCTATAAAATGAATATTCTTTAGCAATAGCTTCTTCATAAGCACGTTTAATAAGCGGCAAGCCAGAAAAGGCACCTACTAGCATTAGCAATGTCGATTTTGGCAAATGAAAATTAGTGATAATGCTATCAACACAACGAAAAGAATAGCCCGGATAAATAAAAAGATTTGAGTTAAACGTTCCCGAAGAAAAAGGAGAGGTATGATCGATAGCTGTTTCTAAGGTTCTGGTAGATGTTGTGCCAACAGATACAAATTTCCTGCCTTTTGCAAGATGATCTTGAAGACGAAGAGCTGTTTCCGGTGTAATGGTATAAGATTCCGAATGCATTTTATGATCAGTAATGGTATCGGCCGTGACAGGATTAAATGTTCCATAACCAACATGTAGCGTAATATATTCGATAGCAACACCTTTGTTACGAATAGTATTTAATAAAGATTGTGAAAAATGCAGACCTGCAGTAGGCGCTGCAATCGAACCTTCTTGATTAGCAAAAACAGTTTGATAGCGATCTTTAAAATCATTAGGATTAGTTGGTTTGATATAAGGAGGGAGGGGCGTTTCGCCATAAGAGTCTAAGAGAGAGAAAAAATTTCCAGAAAAAGAAAAATCAAGAATAATATCATTACTTTTTTTAATAACAGTTGCATAAAAATTATCGGCAATATCAATTCTATCCCCAGTCGCAAGACGCTTAGCGGGACGTAATAAACAGGACCATTTAGTCTTATCAAGTTGTTTAAGTAAAAACATTTCTATATGAGCACCTGTATTTTTATACCCAAATAGCCTTGCATTAAACACTTTTGTGTTATTTAAAATTAAAACGGAGTGAGGATCAAGATAATGAATAATATCATGAAAAAGTTTGTGCTCAATTTTACCGGTTGATTTATGAACAACCATAAGGCGACTACGATCACGAATGCGTGATGGAGATTGAGCAATTAAATGTGAAGGCAAATCATAATTAAAATCAGATAATTTCATGATAATGATATTGTAAGATATATAAATGAAACAGCAATAAGAAGTTTTAAAAGACAACAATTAAGAACTGAGTCTCTTGCAATTATAAGTTGTAATGAATTACTATATAAATACTTATGTTTTCAAGATTTACAGAAAAAGCAATACAAGCCATTATGCTAGCTCAAGAAGAAGCAAAGCGATTTCATCATAGTTATGTAGGAACGGAACATATTTTATTAGGAATTATAGGCGAAGCAGATAATGTTGTTGTTAAATCATTATATGAAATGGGATATACATCAGACCAAATTACAAATGCCACAGAAGAGCGGCTTGAGTATGGAGGTATTACCTCTGATTATGGCAACATACCATTTACCCAACAAGCAAAACAGGTTTTAACGTATGCTTGGGACGAAGCAAGAAAGCTAGGACATAATTATGTTAATGTAGAACATTTATTTTTATCAGTATTTCGAGACCCTACATCAATTGCCGCAAGAGTTTTAGCGGAGCTAGGAATAGAGGTATCAACATTTAAAAATACCTTATTTAAGCATCTAGGAGATAAAGTCAACGTTCAGCAAAAGTCTAAAACAAGTGTTCCAACACCAACATTAGATTTATTTGGAAGAGATTTAACATGGTTAGCCAAAGAAAATAAATTAGATCCTGTTGTAGGAAGAAAAGAAGAAATAGAAAGAATTATTCAAATTTTATGTAGAAGAACAAAAAACAATCCAGTTTTAACAGGAGAGCCCGGGGTAGGAAAAACAGCTATTATTGAAGGATTAGCACAAAAAATTTGTTCAGATACAATTCCAGAAAAGCTAAAAGATAAGCGTGTTATAACATTAGATTTGGGTTTATTAGTAGCAGGTACAAAGTATCGTGGAGAATTTGAAGATCGTGTAAAAAAAGTAATGGAAGAAGCAAGAAAAGCAGGTAATGTTATTATTTTTGTTGATGAGTTGCATACAATTATTGGAACGGGAGGATCAGAGGGCAGTTTAGATGCAGCTAATTTATTTAAACCGGCATTAGCTAGGGGTGAATTACAATGTATTGGAGCAACAACATTAGAGGAATACAGAAAACATATTGAAGGAGATGGTGCCTTAGAAAGACGATTTCAGTCTGTTTTAGTAGAAGAACCATCGCTAGACGAAACAATACAAATTTTAAGAGGGATACGAGAGCGATATGAAGAATTTCATAACGTAACCATAACAGATGAATCATTAATAGAGGCTGTCAATTTATCAAATCGCTACATTACAGAGCGGTTTTTGCCAGATAAGGCTGTAGATGTTATTGATGAGGCAGCGGCAAAGATTATGTTAAAAGCCTCTAGTTTATCGATAGAAACAAAGCAAATCATGCAAGAGCAAGAACAATTAACAGCGGAACTTGCAATAGCAAAGCAAAAAGAAGATACCGAAATGCAAAAAATGTTGAAGAGGCAATTAACAGCTGTAAAAAAGAAAGTAAACAAATTGCCACAAGAGGAGCGTGTGTTAGTATCACCAACTGTTGATGAGGATGTTATTGCAGAAATTGTATCCGCTTGGACGAAAGTTCCAATAACCAAAATAAATAGTGAAGAAACGAAGCGATTAATTACAATGGAGAAAGAAATAGAAAACCATATTGTTGGTCAAAATGATGCTGTTAAAGCTTTAGTAAAAGCAGTTAAAAGAGCAAAAGTAGGATTAAAAGATCCAAAGCGACCAACAGGATCTTTTTTGTTTTTAGGCCCAACAGGAGTAGGAAAATCAGAGTTAGCAAAACGATTAGCAGAGTATTTATTTGGAAGTATTGATAATATGATTCGAATTGATATGTCTGAATATATGGAAAAGCATACGGTGTCTAGATTGATAGGATCACCTCCGGGATATGTTGGTTTTAATGAAGGGGGACAACTGTCCGAACCAGTTAGAAGAAAACCCTATTCAGTAATTTTATTTGATGAATTAGAAAAAGCCTCACCTGATATCTTAAATATATTATTACAAATATTAGAAGATGGACGATTAACAGATTCTAGTGGCCGCGTTGTAAACTTTAAAAATACAATTGTTATTATGACATCAAACATAGGAAGTAAGCATATTCATCACGAAACATCATTTGGATTTGTAGATCCAACACGAGTTGAAGAAAAGAAATACGATGCGATAAAAGCAAAACTACAACAGGAATTAAAAGAAAGCTTTAAGCCAGAGTTTTTAAATAGAATTGATGATATTATTATTTTTAAAGCCTTAAATAAGGAGAACATGTATGATATTGCAGAGGTTATGTTTATAGATATAAAAGAACGATTAGAAGAGCAAGGTATTATGTTACAGTATGATAAAAAAGTAAAAGAGCTAGTTGTAGCAAAAGGGTATGACCAAAAATTAGGAGCAAGACCATTAAGAAGATCAATTCAAACCCATTTTGAAGATATTTTAGCTGACGCACTGTTATTAGAAAATGTAAAAACAAATATAATAGCTAAAGCAACCGTTAAAAATGATGAGATACAGTTTACAATATCACCTATCAAGACTACCAAGAAAACAAAGAAGCAAACAAAGGGAAAAGAAACAGAATTAGTCTCAGTGAAATAAAGTAATGCAAAAGGGCGCGTTATTTGAATGCCAAGAGTGTGGGAGTAAATATCCAAAATGGAAAGGACAATGCGAAGTTTGTCAGCAATGGAATACATTAGTTGAAACAACAGAGGTTAAAGAAAATAAATTAAAATATAACTATAATCAAGAAGCAATATCACAAACATTAGCTGAGGTTGAGCAAGAGCCTATTTTTCATTATAAAACAAACATTTCAGAGTTAGATAGAGTTTTAGGTGAAGGATTGGTGAAGGGGTCTGTGGTCTTGTTAGGGGGTGAGCCAGGAATAGGAAAGTCTACTTTAGCATTACAAGCTTGTCAGCAATGTGCGCTATCAGGATTAAACGTATTATATGTTTCAGCAGAAGAATCAGAAACTCAAATAAAAGCAAGAGCCTTACGATTAGAAAATGGTAAAATTGCAAAAACATTATGGGTTTTTTCACAAACAAATATGATGGCTATTATAAAAGAGTGCGAGCGATTAAACCCAGATATTGTTTTATTAGATTCAATCCAAGTTGTACAGCACCCAGAGTTATCTTCATTAGAAGGAACCGTATCACAAGTAAGGCATTGTGCAACAACCTTAATTAATTGGGTAAAGGCACATGATAAGAGTGCTATTGTAATTGGACATATTACAAAAGATGGACAAATAGCAGGTCCAAAAGTACTAGAACATTTGGTGGATGCTATTTTATATTTAGAAGGAGATAGACATTTTCAAAATCGCATTTTACGATGTCATAAAAACAGATATGCAAGTACGGACCATATTGGTTTATTTGAAATGAAGGAATCGGGCTTAATACCGATAAAAGATCCTTCCCAAGCATTCATTGAAACATCTCAAGAAACAGCACCAGGATCTGTTATTCTTCCTTATACACAAGGAAATAGAGTAATTTTATTAGAAATTCAAGCATTAGTGATCGAAAGTGGCTATGGCATGTCAAAAAGAAATTTTGTGGGAATTAATCCTAATCGTGCTAACTTATTAATTGCTGCGTTAGATAAGTTATGTCATTTAAAGTTAACGGCTCATGATATTTTTTTGACAGTAATTGGAGGGTTTTCAATTACAGATCCATCTGCAGATTTGGCGATTGCAGTAGCGTTAATCTCATCATTAAAGCAGCAGCCGATTATTAATAGCGTTGGTATTTGTGGTGAAGTTAGTTTAACTGGAGAAATAAGACCTGTATCTCATATTAATAAACGCATGATAGAGCTAAAAAAAAGTGGATTTTCAGGAGGTATTATACCCAAAAAAAATGCGTTACCCACAAAAAAAATAGCAGAATTTAGGTATCATCAAGTCGCTTATATTAATGATGTTTTACAATATATTTTTACAAAAAGTTGTGACAAACAATATGCTTGATACTATCGTAGAAACGATTCGAAATAAAAATACTAGATGGGATGGCTTGGTGCAATTAAAAGACTTGGAGCAGCCTATTGAAATAGAACGATTTATTCATTATTGCAATGATTCTTTTTGGTTAATTCGCTGGGCAATTATAGAAAAAATAGGAGATTTAAAATTAATAGAGTGTTTAGATATATTATTTGAAAAATTAGGAGATACGGATCATCATGTTCGAAAAAATACACAAAAAGCGATTATTAAGTGCACAAAAGAAGATATCAAGCCCGTCATTAATAAGTTAGCGACACCGAATCATCATATCAGTAGTTTTTGTAGAACATTTTTAGCAAAACAGTTAGATAGTCATTCGGATAGCATCCAAGAAGCATTATTTTCCAAATCATGGATTATTTCAAATCAAATATTACATATTATTTTTTTGGCAAAAAAGGAAAAGTCAGAAAGTATGTTGATGAAAGCAACAAAAATAAAAAATATACAAAAACATGCCATTATGATGCTAGCCTTAATAAATTCAAAAAAAGCAGTTACACATTTTATCGCTTTATTTGAAAAACCACAGTTAAGAAGACATATTATTCAAGCGATTCTAACAATGGATCCTAGTATTGTTTACCCAACATTAATAGGTGCTATAGGATTTCAAAATATGAAGAAAAATGTCCAAGCGATCATTATAAAAGCAGGTAAGCCAAGTGTTCCTTATATTATTCAGAGTTTACATAAAGATCCATTTACAGAGGATCTATTATATTGTTTAAATAAAACGACAATCAGCGTACCTGTCTATACGTTGCTAGAAAAAAAAGTATTAAAATATCCAGATTTAGCAAAAAAAGTTAATTTAAATAACTTAAAGCCTAAATAAAAAAACAAATATTGCGTATAATATAATCATAATGAAGTTAATAAAAAATGAAAATAAAGAGCTATCAGAAGAATTTAAACAAGTAACAAACACATTACGCTATACAGCGGTATTTCATTTAAAATATTTTTCAGAAATTGTGATGACAAACACCAAAGGTGCGTTTGCTAGTTTATGTGAATGTGAAGCATCCTTAGAAGAAATTTTAAATAAAACAATTACCATTAAATTTGATAAAATAGACTTAAAAAGTCGTATCATTACAAATTTTTTAGTTGATAAGATAGTCTTAACAAGTATTGGTAATACAAATGCAGATTGTGTTGCCATTTTAACGGCAGCAACTGAGTTTTTAACAGCATGTACAGGAAAAGCGATTTTAGTTTCAGGATACCTTTCTTACGGGCATTTTTATTTAAATAAAACAAGGCATATTATGTGTGGAAAACCATATATTATGGCAGATCAGTTCGCCGGAAAAATTCAGTTTAATGCGTTAGTATGTGACAAAATTATAGAACAAAATTTAGAGGAAGCAAGGCTATTTACAAAAGATGAAGAGTTGTTTACAACATTAGGGAAATCGTTGATGACCACATGGGACGTTCCTATTTTTGGCAGTTTGTTAGAAGGAGGACTCGTAAAGCAATCAATGGTAGTGGTTGATTGGCCTCGCTATTCATTGGATATTTTTGAAACGATTCGATCATATTCTATAGAAGAATTTTATACACCATTTAAAACGATTCATGGAGCGTTAAATACAGTAACAGCCGAAAAGAGAATGCATATTGAGGAAACGGTATCATTTTTAAATCATCAGTTGGCAGAGTCGGTAAAATTATTAAATTCGACTATTTAATCCTTATTTTTTGTACTTAAAAGTGCAGTCTTGAGACGATTTTAATAAACAAGGAACGTCTCATAAACGATCGTTTATGAGACAAAAAAAGGGGGGGCTTAAAAAATCACTGAAATTGTTTGTCTCTAAACCCCGATAACTAGATAAAGCCTTGAAATAAAAAGGGTATAATAAAGAAGGAGCGATTATGTTAGGAATATTACCAGAAAGATCAGCAGCAGCAACAAAAATTCAGGCAAGGGTTAGAGGTCATCAAGTAAGAAATGAACAATTATTAGAAGCCGTTAAAAGTAACAATATTTCCCAATTAACATGTTTAATAAATGCTGGAATTAATGTAAACGTTACAAATGAACATGGACTTACACCACTTCATTTGGCAGCATACAAAGGTTATGAAAAGATTTTTCAATTATTAGTTAAAGCTGAAGCCGATGTAAACGTTACAGATGAATATGGATTTACACCACTTTATTACGCAGCAATGTATGGTCATGCTGATATTGTTGAAGCATTATTTAACGCTGAAGCTAAGTTAGATACTAGAGATTGCGAAGGAAGGACAGTACTTATTAACCAAGTATCCAAAGGTAATCTAGAGATGGTTGAAGTATTAGTTAACGCTGGAGCCGATGTAGATGCTGCAGATGATATGGGGGCTAAACCACTTCATAAAGCAGCAATCAATGGTGATCTAGAGATTGCTAACTTATTAATTAATAAGGGAGCCGATGTAGATGCTGCAGATAATATGGGGGCTAAACCACTTCATATAGCAGTAAAAAACGGTCATGTAAAAATTGTTGAAGCATTAGTTATAGCTGGAGCCGATTTAACAAATAATGATGGAGGGACAGTACTTGATTGGGCAAAAGACAGGGATTTTTTTAATATTAAAAACGCTATAGAGGAAGGAAAAAAGAAACTCATAAGTTTATACAAAAATCACAAACCCGCTGATAAATACCAGGTTATTTTAAAGGGGTTACCAGAAGAAAGTTCTATTCTAAAACAAGGTGATTTTGATGATCCGTTAGTACATGCATTGATAGAAGCCTTACTTCAAAACAAACCAAAAAATTTAAATAAAACACAAATACAACAAGCAAAAAAATACATTGAAGAAAGAGAAGAAGAAGCAGCAGCAAAAATCCAAGCAATGGCTAGAGGAAAGCAAGTTAGAAAATGAATAAAGCTTTAAATCAAAAATCCAAATGAGGATATTTGCTGTCGCAAAAACGATCGTTTATGGAACAAAAAAAGGGGAGATTAAAAAATAACTGAAATTGTTTGTCTCTAAAACACGATAACTATATGATAGACATAAAAAAGTAACAATTATTTTAGGAGAAGAAATTAAAATGATG
>MDSY01090692.1_pt1 | contig 22338 bp, 21 predicted proteins | sample 811131 | NCBI WGS metagenome assembly MDSY01 (sample SAMN05326643, study PRJNA326480) | marine metagenome | isolation source: seawater | place: Atlantic Ocean: South West | collected 2010 | reverse complement strand
TATTTCTTGAAAATGCCATTTATATCTGCCTGTACTTAAATCAACAGATACCACACTGTTATATAGTAAATTTGGCCCAGGTCTATTATCTGAAGTCCATGATGGTTTCGCATTTGCCGTACTAAAAACAAGTTGGTTGTATTTAAGATCTAAAACACCACCACCCCAAACATCCCACTTAATTTCTTTATTCAAATTTTTTTTCTTTAAATATTTTAAAATATTTATGTCAATTTTTGCTTTCCATAATATTTTACCATTATCTAAGTTTAACGCAATTGGTGCCGCACCGTTGAATAAAATATATGCTATATTATTATTAACTAAAATAGGTGCAGATATTGCAGTCTTTTTATCAGCTTTAAAATCGATTTTTTTTTCTTTACAATTCAGTATATTAACCAAAGACAATTTACCATGTCTTGCAAAAACTGCATAAATATTTTCATCATTTTCTTTGTAAATAGCTATGCCTCTATGGTAACCGCGGTCCTTTTTTCCACTATTTACACAAATTTCTTTTCCATCATATAGTGACAGGACTCTTAAATTTTTAAAACCATCTAAAAAAATTACATTATCTTTATAGATCTTTGGTCTTGTTTGAGTATCTTTGAAAATATTAGATCTATATATCCATTTTTTTTTAAGATTTTTAAGATTTGGTTTATTAAAATTAGAAACATAGTAATTGTTATCACCAAAAGCTGAAACATTAAAATTTAATAATATTAATATTATTACGATAATTCTCATTATAAAAAACTTTATCTACTTAATTAAAAATCAGTCAAGAAAATTAATAATCATCAATCGTTATCAATAAAATAAATTGCTTGACCTGTAGGTAATGGCCATAACATTCCATTTCTTGATGTGCACCATTTTTCTATTGCAATTCTTGTTGTTTCATATGATGGCCACCCAAAATCATCAAAGACAATTAAACTTTTTTTATTTAATTTTCCTTCAAAAAAATTTAATGTTTCCATTGTCGCAGTTGAAGAATTTAAATCAATATGCAACCAATCACATATTTCTGGAAAGCGCTCTTCGTTATTAAATACTTTTGGAATATAACCTTTTATAAATTTTATATTTTTAAATGAAGAAAGATTATTTTGTGTTATATTTAGATTGTTATTTTTAAATTTTCCAATTTTACTATACTCGTCAGCTTCTAAATATTCCTCTCTCATTTCCTCCCAGGAATCATAAAGCCAGAAATTCTTATGTTCAATTTTTTCTTTTTCTAAAACTTTTAAAACAAACCATGCAGTTATTCCATCTGCAACACCAACTTCACAAAATGATAAATTTAATCTATTTCTTTTTAATACATATTTTATAGATAATGCTAGATTATAATGTCTCCACATCAATTCTTGTGATTTTTCAAATAAATTAAACTCAAATTGGTTTGAGAAAAATTTTTTATTTATTATCAAATTTTCGAATTGTTTTTGAATTTCATAAAAATAATTAATTTGAGCATTATTAGTAAATTTTGATTTAGTATATTTCCAGGGTGGACATGTATTTGTCTGCATATTCCAGCCAGAAAATAAATAATTTTTATTAATCTCAACTTTTATTTTTTCTTTTAGAAAATTTGGAATTAATTTTTTTAATACTCTCATTTTAAGATCCTAAATAATTTATGCATATTGCTCTCTAAGGAATAATTACATCTTATATTTTCAAAAGCATTTAAAATTATTTCTTTTTTTAATTTTTTTTCTTTTTTTAATTTAATAAAAGTCTCAACCCAATCTTTTTCTTTTTTACATAAAAAACCATTAACGGTATGATCAATTACTACATTATTTTCACCTACTGGTGACGCTATCACAGGTATACCAGCACCCATGTATTCAATAATTTTAAAAGCACATTTTGCTAAAGTTTTTTTATCTTTAACTAATGGCATAATGCCAACGTCAAAAGAATTCAATTCTTTTACTACAGATGGAGTATTTTCCCACTTAATATGATTTTTATATTCAAAGTTAAGTCCTTCAATTGAATCAAAAAAGTTTGAAATTTTTTTATTTTTAGCAAGACCAATCAATTTAAATCGAAAATTAATTTTTTTATTGATCAATTTTTCGAATATAGGTTTTAGGATAATTAAATTTTTGTAGTGATTCGTTCCATTTCCAATCCATCCTATAGTAAAAATTTTATTCTTTTTTAAAAAATACTTTTTTTTATATTCATCATGAGGAATTGATGTTGGTAATTTATAGGTATTTGTGTTTTTTTTTTTTACCCATTTAAAAAGTGTATTACTTCCTACTATAACTATATCTGAAATACCTACTAGGATAAGAGTACTAATTCTAGTAAATGGTTTTAAATAAATTGCATCATCAAAATCAAATATGACTTTTTTTTTAAGAAAAAGTTTAGCCATTATAATAACAAGCAAAAAATCTATATTATAGACTGTCTTAACTAGGTAAATTATATCATTTTTTTTTGTATTTTTGATTTTATAAAAATATTCTCTAATTTTTTTTAATCTTTTAAAGCTAAACTCATACCTTTTATAAATTTCATCAACTTTATAAACGTGAGATTTATTGTTATTTGATTTAATTTTTTTGGAAAAAAAATATCCTCTAAATCTGGCTGTGGGAGTTGACATCCCCTTATTGACAAAAAAAATAATATTAAATTTTCTCATTATTTCTAACAATTATTGTGATTGTGCTTGACAACTTAAAAATGCTTAACAAAAAAGTTAATGGATTAAATAAATTTACAAGATATTTGTGTATTGAATTATTTTTTTTTACTTTAAATAAATTATATAAACTTTTTATTTCAACTCCAGAGTTTCTTGAATAAATAATTTTTTTTTTTTTAAAATTATTTTCGATAAGTAACTTTTCTAAATTTTTATCTGAAAAAATATGCAAATGTCTTGGAATATCTAAATTATGCCAATATCTACCAAATATTTTTCTTGAAAAAGAATTAAAGTTTGGTGTCTTGATAATCATTAATCCATTTTTATGTAGTTTTTTTTTAAGTTGCAAAATTAATTTTATAGGATTGTGTACGTGCTCAATAACCGAACTTAAATTTATGATATCAAAAAAATTATCTTCAATTTTTTCAAATTTATTAAGATCATCTATAAAAATAATTCTATCTTTTTTATAATTTAAATTTTTTGAATTAAACTTATCATATCCAAAAAAAATCCAATTTTTATACCTTGCTTGTAATTGAAAAATATTTTTTCCATTTCCACAGCCATAATCAAGATAATTAAATTTTTGGGTTATCAATGCATCTAGAGTGTTTTGTAGATGATTTAACTTAAAAAATTTTATGATGTGAATTTTAAATTTAGTAAAATAATCATTATTATTTTCATTTTTATCTTGTAAAAAAATTTTATAATTTGATGGATAATATTTTGATAATTCACTATGGTTAGGAAGGGGGTTTAATGTTGTCAATTTACATTCTAAACACTGATATAAATCATAAAATTTATTATCCACTTTCATGTAAATGTCTTTACCCTTTAGCAAAAATATTTTTTTATCCGAATCACATAAAACACATTTTTTCATTTAATTATGTTTGCTATCAAATTCATTAATAAATTTGTTTTCGTAAGTACTGTATAATTCTAGATAGTATCTGCAATCTTCATTTTCAAATTTATTTAAAAAAATTTCTTTATTCTCATATGACCCTGATGTTCTTTTTTTTAGCTTTAAAAATTCTTCTTCCGTAATTTGTAAGTCAAGATCAAGCTTACTTATAAAATTTTTACAATAATTGTAATTTTGATCTGCCTCATCTAGTCTAAATATTAAAATTTTTTTTTTATCAAAATTTTTAACTTGATGATAAATTTTTTTTAGAGTTGTACTTATAAATAAGGAAATTTTTCCTACTTGAGTTAATGTATTAAATTCTAGATTGTAATCACCAAAATTAATCATTCGTCCATAAAAATGATTTTCTTGTTTTATAAAGTCTTTTGGTAAATTCTGATATTTTCTGATATCAATTTTTAAATTTTTTTTATACCACCCTTTATTTTTAAAAGATGCCATAAGTCTTTTAGCGCTTGGTAATAAAATAATAATCTTTTTTGGTGATAACTCTTCATATAAATAATCAATACCATGTGAAAAATATGGGCTTGAAATTAAACTTACATTAGATGTTTTCCAATCAGAAACAATCTCACTCTTTATTAAATTTAAAAATTTTTCATCGAAGTCATAAATGTTATGGGATCTACAATACCTATAAAAAGACTCTTCTTTTGCATTTCTCTCACCAAATGCAGTTATAGAATTTATCGTATTTAAAATATCAATTAACCACTTTGCACCACCTCTTCCAATTTGTGTTTGTAAAAATAAAATTTTTTTTTCCTTTTGTTCATTAAATAATTTTGAAATAAAAGTATTTTCTTTTTCTTTATAAATATTTTTTGGTTTAGACATTTTAAACTGCCTATTAAAAAAATTAAATTTTAATTTCTCAAAAAGCATTTATTTTTTTTTATCCATTTTGTTTAATATTTTCTTTATTAATGAACTAGATGTTTTCTTTGTATATTTTATAAACATTGTTTTTATATTTTGTTTTTTCAGTTCTTTTTCCAATTGGTTCCATTTTCTTGTATTTTTCCAATCATCACCCTTAAAGATGATATTGATTTTATATTTTTTTTTAACTTTAGTTTTGTCATCAACTTTTTCTTCTACTGCACGATCAACATATTTTAAACTTTTAATAATTTCTATTCTCTCCTGAAAGGGGATTACTGGTTTTTTTTTTTTTAATTTAAATGCTAATTCATCACTAGATACAGCTACAATTAAATAATCACATTTTTTTTTCGACTCTTTAATTATATTTAAATGTCCAATGTGAAATAAATCAAAAACACCAGTTGTATACCCAATAATCATAAATTTTTAAAACTATTATTTTTTGAATTTATACGATTAGAAGAAAGAAATAATCTAAAAAATTGATCAAAAGTATCTTTTAACAAATGTGAATATGAAATTTTTATATACCAACTTAAAGATGATATCAACCTATTAGGACCTTTGACACCATGATCTATATGATGTTTTTTTATTTTAAATTTTGAATAAAAAATTGCAAATAATGAAATATTTGTTTCACAATAGACAATTTCATTACACTGAGCAAGCGTGATAGCTTCAACTAAATTTTCAATACCTAGTCTATTTCTGTGATTGCTTCTTTTGCTTATACTAAAATCCTTATTATTATTTGCTCTAAAATAATTATAAGAACATATTAAAGCTCCATAACGTCTTTTTAATTTGGTATGATAATCTAATTCCTCTGTTAATAAAAAAACTTTATCATATTTGAATTTTTTTAATTTTAGGTCAATTATATTTTGAATTTCATAAATTGAAGGTGGATGAGCATGATTTGCTGATACTTTTTGATCGGTTCCTCTTAAATGAACACCTAAAACCTTTTTCTTTAAGAAATTTTTTTTTACAAACTTGTCAATTGTATCTGAAATATTATGATTTATTCTTATATATTTATCAAAAATTTTTCTAAGGTTTTTATTTTTATAACTAATGAGTTTAAAATTTAATTTGTTTGGAGAAAAATATACAATCTTACTCTTATAAACTTGTTTGAGGCTATAGTTAGAAGTTTGTTTAAAAAAAAGCTCCCATATATTTTTTAAATTATTCATATTTTTTTTTTGATTGTACATCGTGGGAAAATTATTCATATCAACCACTGGTATATATTTTCTTCGATCTGCGATCTCTAAGTTAATTAAAACATACAATAAATTAGAGAAGAAACCTGCACCTGGTGTTCTTTTTATAACATAAAATTTTTTATTTGAATTTTTTTTCCCAAAAGAGAGTCTGTTTATTTTTCTTTTTGAATAATGGTTAATAAGAGCAAATTTAGGATGAATTTTTTTTAAAGCTACAAATCCAATGTCTTTTAACAATAATTTTCTTAATAATACTTTAATTCTCATTATTATAATCTGGATGATTTTTTATAATTTTTTTAAATAAATCAATATTCTCTTCAATTTTATTGAATTCTAAATTTAGAGTTTCTAATGAAATTTTTTGTTTATCAATTTTAAAGTTATTTAAGATCTTCTCATGATCTATAAAACCATTTTGAAGACTAGTTAGGTTTTTTTCACTTATTTGAAAATTTGCAATTAATTCTGTAAACTTACTAACTTTAGATAAATCATCATTTTCAAGTGACATATTTCCTGTATCAGCATTGATTAGAATATTTGGTGAGTTTACTTTTTGAACAAACTCAATAGCTTGATTAATATTGTTTATATAATCACATCCATAAATTTTTGCATTAGGCTCAATGCAAAAAAAGAGGTTTTTCTCAATGCATAATAAACTAATTTTTTTAAAAAGATTAATTGCAATATTTTCAACATCTTTTTTTACTAAATTATTTAGTTTTCTGTTAATTGGCGAACCAAATATAATGTTCTTAGCACCTATATAATTTGATATTTCAAAAACATTTAATAAATGGTCTAAAATTTCGTTATGATTAGATTCATTAAAAATATTCAAGTTTTCTTTTTTATAAAATATTGATTGGATCGATGAAACTTGAATTGAATATTTTTTAATTTTATTAAGAAAATTATCTAGTTTATTTTTATCAAAATAATAATTATCTAAAATTTTAGTTAAAGGAATTTCTATATAATTAATATTTTTATGATACAATATTTTTAAAAAATCGTCTATTTTCTGCATATTCTCCAAGGTTAATAAAGATATTGCTAAATTATTTTTCATATCGCTGTATAAATTTAGTTAATTTATCTAAAATATATTTTTTGTTTTTATAAAAACCTTCCTTAGGTTTGTAATTGTAATATATTGGTTTTTGAGAAATTTTTTTTATTTTTATATTGGGAAAAAGTTTAATAATTAGTTTATTACTTATTGGCTTACTATAAAGTTCTATAATTTTGTTCTTAACTTTATTTTTTTTTATATTATTAATTATTTTGTATAGTGAGCTAAGATCAAACCATTGAAAACTATCATTTACATTAATTTTATCTAAATTATTTTCATTAAGAAGGTCAAAAATAATATTTTTTTTTATTCCTTTTCCAAAAAGCGCTGGAAGCCTAATTATTAAAAAATTCTTAAATTTATTTTTTATGAAGTCCTCTAAAAGTTTTCTGTTTTTCCCATATATTTCTTTACTATTATGAACGTCAATCGTTGAAATTAATATAAAGAAATCACATTGTATAGTATTTAAATTATTTATAAGTTTTTTTAAATTTTGATTATCTTTTTTAGCATTTTTGTTAGCAATCCATTTAGCTGCTGGCAAACCTGCACAAATTATTTGTTTATATATTTTCTTTCGTATTTTAATAATATTTTTTGAATTATATAAATCGGTATTTTTTTTATTATTTATTTTAGTTAATAAACTTGAACCAACGAATCCAGAATAACCAATTAAAGCATTCATCTATTTTTTATTAATTAATTTTTGGATATAATCTTGTGCAGAATATATGTTGGCAATTTTACCTGAAAATATTGATACGATGTTATTATATTTCTTTATAAAGGTTGGTCTTTTATCACTTTTTTCGTTTGGCATTACTTTATATGAGAAAAAATGACCCTTATATAAAAATTTTTCACCAAAATTTTTGTAATAAATAGATATACCTTTAATCATATTATCTTTATTAATTTTTATAAATTCTTTTGAAATCTTATGTTTAAAATTTTCTAATCTTTTAAAATTTCCGAACTTTTTAATATGTGTAAAACTTGAATGCGTTAATGAAAAAAAATTTGGCTTATCTGAATATGGATATATTGATGGAAGTTTTCCATCCATTATAGTTACTGCATGCGCGTTAGAATTTTTTTTTGTTTTAAATATATGTGATATTGTTAATAAGTAATTCACATTGTTCTTGAAGTTATTTTTTAATGTATTGTTTGTACAATCAATTACCAAATCATACTTTTTAGAAATTTTGATTAAAGAATTAATTTTTTTATTTAGTTTCAATTCTTTTTTAAGTTTTTTTTTATATAATTTAATAACCTTTGTATTTAATAATATTCCCTCTTTTACATTAATAGCTCCTTCAATATTATCTAAATATTTTAAATTGACACTTTTAAATTTCAACTTTTTAGCTTTTAAAATATTTTTATAAGTTTCTAAATCAATTAATGATTTATTTTTTGCAATACAATAAATATTTTTTTTAGGGAATTTAATATATTTTTTGTATTCCTTTTTAAATTTATCAAAATTATTTTTTATTTCATTTATAGTTGATGAGGATCTTGGATAATGAAAACCAACATGTAACCTAAATTGATTGAAGCCAGATGCTCCTAAAAAAATATCTTTATTTTTTTCAAAAATTATAATTTTATGTCCTATTTTTTTTAAGTATAAAGCTAAATGGCATCCATACCAACCTGCTCCAACTATTGCTATTGAGATTTTTTTCATTTTTTTCTTATTAATCTTTTATTTATAAGAGAATATTCTTTATTAAAAAAGTTATCATCTATTCTCTTATGTGAAACAAATATAAATATTTTATCTTTATATTTTCTATTTAAATTTTTATAGATATTGATTTCATTTTTTTTATCTATTGCATTTGTGCTTTCATCAAAGATAATTATTTTAGAATCTTTATATAGCCCTCTTGCAATTCCAAGTCTTTGAACTTGACCGCCGGATATATTTCGACCTTTATGAGATATAATAGTTTCATATTTTTTTTTTGAGGATTTAATATGACTATCTATCACTGCTATCTTTGCAGACTCTACAACTCTTTGTTTGTTAATTTTTTTTTTTGCCTCTAAACTAAGTGAAATATTTTCTTCATAGGTGCCATTAAAAATAAATATATTTTGTGGAATATATGAGTATAAATTTCTTAAAGATTTATGATATTTTTCATTTATTTTTTTACTATCCATTAATATTTCACCTCTTAGTGGTTTTAATAAACCAAGCAGTAAATTTAAAAATGTCGTTTTTCCCGAACCAGAAGGTCCACTAATCAAAATTCTATCACCAATATTCATTTCAAAGTTTAGATTTTCTAATATTAATTCTTTACTAGCAGGGTATTTATAACTTATTTCTTTAAAGTGAATGCTTTTTTCAAAATCAATGTGGTATTTTTTTTTAAGCTTTATTTTATTTTTAGAGATCAATTCTAAAGCAATTAGAGCTTGAAAACTATTGGCCCTCATCTTTGCAATCGCACCATAAATATTTTGCATCATTGGCAGCATTTTCTGAGTACCAAACACTAGTGCTGCATAAATTGGAATTTGTTCAATTAAATTATATTCATATAAGTTTGTGATTAATATAAGAATTGAGAAAATTATAATTGCAAAAGAAATCATCAAAGTACCAGGAATTGAAACCGCAATTGTATTAATTAAAGATGATTTTGCAATTTGATAATCAATTTTTTTAAAATATACAAAAAAATATTTTTCAAGAAAATCTACTTTAATATTCTTAAAAAGGGCAATGGTATTATTTAAGTGAACCACTCTACTATTATAATTTTTAGCTAAAAGTTCACTATTTTTAAACAGTATTCTTTTGGTAATAAATGTTATTAAAAAATATAATGAGAAAAAAATTAAACTTGCATAAATTACTTTTTGGTCTGTCAAACTAATAACTAATAATAATACAAATGATAAAATTATTAAGTTTGATATAATTGATAAAAATTGTTCAAGAAAAACCGTAACACTATTTACTTGATAAATTGATGCATTGATATTGTTCTCATCATTTTTATTATCTGTAAGATAGTCAGAATTGACTACCTGAGAAAAAACTAATGTATTCATTTCGTGAGTTACTGAAACAGAAATTTTTGTACCTATATATCCCAACAAAATTTTTAATAAAGTTGCTGTAAAAATTATAGTAATAAAAATTAATGTAATTAATATTAACATCTGATTTGTTGTGAATAGCTCTAAATTAATTTCTATATTTAACTTATCTAAATAAAATGATAATTTATTAGGATCTATCATAAGATCCATAAAAGGAATTACACTTGATATACTTGCTGTCTCAGCAAATGCACTAAATAATGAAAATACAAAAAAAATACCTATGATAATTTTTTTATTTAAAGATAAATTATCAAAAATTTTTTTTATAACATTTATAAAGCTAATTTTTTTCATAAAATATTAACAAATTATTTTGTTTTATTTCTAAGTAAAAAATATCTATTTATATCTATAATTTGTTTTTTACTTTTTGTGTGTGTGGTTATATCAAATATAGATTTTTCAATTTTCATTCCTGAATCTTTAATTAAATCTTTAATATGATTATTTGATAGAAAAGGAATAGGATTAGATTTATTAAAATACACTTTTAACTGCGTATGATTTTTTTTAAAATTATAATCGAACATATCTGTGTTTTCTTTCACTAATTGTTTTTGAATATACTGAAATAGAAAAAATCCATCTTTCTTGATATGTTTTTGACAATTCTTTATAAAATCAAATTGCTTATTCTTATCTAGATAACAAATTGTATCTTTACAATTTATAAAGTCCATTTTCATTTTTAGGTTGGGAAATTGATAATTAAGATCAGTAATAAAATAATTTTTACTAGAAAAACCATAAGTTTTATAAAATTTTTTTATCATTCCTTCTCTGATATCAGTTCCGTATATTTCGGCTCCTCTTCTGTGAAATTCTAATAAATTGGCTCCATCACCTATTCCTACATCCAAAATCTTTTTATTTTTGAAATTAAATTTCCCATGACTCAATAATCTAAATATTGTTTCATTTGGTACTGTATAATTTTTTTCATTATCTAGTTTTTTCCAATAGTTTTTGACTTTATTTTTAAAATTTTTATAGATCATTTTTTTTCAATTATTAAATCAAAATATTTTTCTTTAATGGATTTCCTGCTACTAAATTAAATTTTGATTTTTTTCCAATTAATTGAAAATAATATTTTGGTTCTAATCCGTACCCAGGTCTAATCCTTTTTATGTTTTCTGTTGTAAATTTTTCACCTTTTCTTATATCCTTAACTATGTAAATTGATCTTCTAAATTTTTTATAACCAAGCTCTTCTTTATTTCTAAAAAAATATTTTTTTCCTAACATTTTATAATTATCATCTATTATTTTCCTTATTTCTTTTATTTCCCTTCCTTTAATAGAAAATTTTATATCAAGACCTTTTTTTTGATTATCTAGAGCAATGTGTTTTTCTATTATCTCAGCACCAGCTGCTATAGCGGCACCTGCAATTTTTGAATCTATTGAATGATCAGAAAAACCAATAGGACAATCAAAATTTTCTTTTAAAATCTTTATATTATTTAAATTAAAATCACTACTCTTGGCAGGGTAAACTGTAACACAATAAAGTAGGGCTATTTGTCCAGAGCCATATTTTATTGCTGTATCATATGTTTTTTTAATTTCTTTTAAACCAGCAGTTCCAGTGGAAATTATTATTGGTTTTTTCGTTTTTGCTATAGCTTTTATTAAAGGTAAGTCTGTCATCTCTAAAGATGCAACTTTATAAAATGGGCAATTTAGTTTTTCTAATAATTTTATAGCTGACTCATCAAACGGTGAGCTAAAACAAGTTATTTTATTTTTTTTTGCAAACTTAAATAGTTCTTTGTGCCATGTATACGGAGTGTGGGCTTTTACATATAAATCCCATAAAGTTTTACCTTTCCATATTCCAGATGACATCATAAAATCTTTTTTTCTGGAGTTAATTGTCATAGTTTCTGGCAAATATGTCTGTAACTTAACTGCATCTGCGCCATTTTTTTTAGCTGTTAAGATTAATTTTTTTGCATTTTCTATTGACCCATTATGATTGGAGGATATCTCCGCAATAAAGAATGGCATTTTTTTTAAAAAATTGATCATTTTTTTATTTTTTTCTTTTTGTTATTTTAATTAAGTTTTTAAAAAGTAAATTTATCATAATATTTAAATATCTTTTTTATTTCTCTTAAATATACATTCCAAATATAATCCATATTTGCTTTGTTATTTCTTAAATCGCTTTCATAAATTGTAGAATCGTGTCCATTCTCGTAAGCTGATGAGACATAATTGATTAATTTCGTCTCATAATTATCGTTTAATTTTATCGCTAAAAAATTAGCATCAATTAGTTTTATTAATTCACTAATATCCTCAAGGTTTTTAAGCAAGAAAAAATTTGGTAAATCATTCATTATCTCTAAGCTGCCAAATTGAATTGCAGGTTTTTTTTCTAAAGCAGCCTCAAATATTGCTGTACCTCCAGGTGAAACTAAGTAGTCCATCTTTTTATATACCTCAAAGTTTGATATTTTGTGATCAATGACTTTTACATTTGGGGTATTTTTTAATTTCATCAAAAATGATCTTGACCGCCACTCATAATTATATGGATGATTTTTAACAACTAGTGTTAAATTGTTAGGCAAAAATCTAGCAATAATTTTAGCCGAATTTAATTGATTTTCATGAATTGTGTTTAAGAGTCCTAATTGAGCTTCTGGGTAGTGCTGTAAAGGAAAAAAAACAAATTTACCAATATCTTCAAGTTTATCATATCTAAATTTCCTTAATTGATATGTGTTAATCTTTTTTTGAATGAAATCTCTTATCAAATATTTTACTTCTTGGGTCTCCGATTCTTTTAATTCTTTAGAGTTAAGTTTTAAATTTCTAATAATTTTTTTAATTAAAATAATAAGGTCAGATTTATCAAATATTGATTTATCTAAATTTAAAGATTTTACATGGAGCGGTAATTTTAATTTATCTCTAGATTCTTTAATATATTTAATTGCTTTTTCACTATTTTTAGATTGAACTTTCTTATCATTTAATCTTTTTAGCTTGCTGTGAAAAAAACTTTTTGACATATTTACATCATAAAAGAAAGTGTGTGTATTTTGTACTTTGGTGTCACTCATACAAAACATTGGTGTTTTATTTTTGTTTGCTATTTTGTTTAATAATAAATGCCTTATGTCTCCAAAATTATATGAAATTATTAATTCGGGTTTGAACTGAATAAAGAATATCTTAATTTTATATGCATAGGCTAAGATATATTCTTTAATTTCATCATCTGTACAACTTTGTTCATATGAAAAAGGATATTTCTTTTTGCGAGATAAAGATTTTTGTCTTAAAGTGAAAGCTGTTTCCCAAATTGAATCTATCCCAAAATCAACAAGAAGTTCTTTTATATTATAATTACTTTCTTTAACTATTTTTTTATAGTTTTTTTCTATTTCACTTTCATTAATAATATGTTGAAAATTAACTTCATTTTGAATTCTAATATATCCTTCTGTACTTTTTTTAAAAACTAATGCAGATATTTCTGCTTCATTTTCATTGAGTTTCTTTGCGATTTCAAAACCATGTCTTGTACCCCAATCTCTTTGCATTACTAAAAGAATTCTTTTTTTTTTTAAATCAAAATTTTTCATGTCTTAAAATACTATTTTTTTATAATTTTCTTTACCAACCCTTGGGGGTTATATTTAATTCTTTTTTCTCTTGCTAAAAATAAATTTCTTTCAGATGTTATAAATCGATCTCCAACTTTTAATTTAGAAATTATATTTTGGTTCTTTTTATTTAATACCTTTTCTATTAATATCATTGCATTATCTGTAGTGCTCACTACAAGCCATTCCTTGTCGTGTCTTGAAATTAATCCTGTCATAAAAGGGTGATTTGTGCTTTCACCATCATGTAATTGAGCCCTTTTAATTCTTATGTTCATATTATTAATGGTTGTCTGCGCACCTGCATAAGGGTCATCAAAAGCATTGATAAATCTAATTAAATTTTCTGAGCTCATGTTCCAATCTATCCAACCATTTATTTCAGTATTTAATCTAGGATTATATCTCCCCAAATAATCTACTTGTGATTTTAAAGGATATTTTTTACCTTTTCTTATATTTTCAATAAAGTTTTTAAAAAATAATAGAAATTGTGATGTGCTATACATTTCCATTTCAATTGGAATTGTGCAAGAAGCAGGAATTATCGATTTTTTAAAATTTATAATTGGCCCTGAATCAATTCCTTTATCTACAACATGAACAAGCTGATTATCAATTCTATCTTTTCTCAATATTCTCCAAGACATGCTTCCACCACCAGCATCCAATGGTAATCTTGAATTATGAAAATTTATTAAATTTCCTTTGAAAAAATTTTTTATTTCCTTATTTTTAAATATAATTCTTGATCCCAGACTTATGAATATTGTTTCATCAATTTTAAATTTTTTGGTAATAAATTTTTTAAAGCGTAAGTCTATTTTATCAAAAATAGCATGTTCTATTGCCTTAATTTCTTTTGCTTGATTTGTGCTTGTAATTATAAAAGAATTAAGCCGATAGAATTTTAAGATATCAATTATCTCATTAAGTTTATTGTGATAACCTATAACTACAATATTTTTTAATTTAGGGGCTGAAAAATAATTATTTTTAATCACTAGAGTTTTTTTTAATTTTTTTTAAAAGCAAAAAGTACCAGGGTAAATGAACAGGGCCTGAAAATATTGTTAATTTATTAAGTTCAGTTTTCATTGTATAGCTACCTCGGATTTTCCCTTTAGGTTTTGGTATCTTTTTTTCAGGAAAAAAAGGTTCCTTTTTAATTATTTTATATCCTTTCTTTATGGCAATTTTTTCCATTTTTGTAATTGAGTGAATGTTAAAATCTCCATCAGGATTATTATCTTTGAGAGAATTTTTGTTGAATTCTCTCATATGAACTAAAACGTCAATTGGACCATCGTAAAAAAGAGAATTTATTGCAATCCATTTTGAATTTATCTTGGTAATTGAGTCAAATAATTTATCCATATTTTTAAAACAACAAAATGTTTGTATTGATATGGTTAAATCAAAATTATATTTCTTATTAATTTTTAATATATCTTTTACATAAAATTGATTATTCTTGTTCTTATTAATTTTTTTTGCTTTGGCTATCTGTTTTTTTGAATAATCCCAACCAACAAAATCTATTTTGGGAAATTTTCTTGATAAATAATCTATTTGTGCTCCCAGCCCACATCCTAGGTCTAAAATTGATTTAGTATTTTTATTAATAACCTTATTCTTTAACAAAAATTTTTCGAAGCTTGTTGTGCTTTGATATGGAGATTTTATTTGAACTAACTCTGAATCTTTAATCTTAGTTTTCATGTTAAACCTTTCTTTTAATTTGAATTAAGTTCTTTTTTAAGCTCATCATATTCATTCATTTTTCTTTTCATAAAGTTAATTGTTAATTTTGTTTTTAGACTTAGCCCTTTTGGGGTTATGATGTATGCATACTTCATTTTATTTGGGTTATTTTTGAAATTTTTTATTTTAATTATCCCCTTTTTTTTTAGAGAATTAAGACAATAATTAAGTTTACCTAAGCTCATTCCAAGGTTTTTTGAAAGATTTCTTTGAGAGTTCTCAGGTTCTTTTTTTATTTTTCTCAATATATCTAAATATTCTTGATTTTTATTCATAGGGCTAATATTTTAACAATATAACGTTCAATTTTTGAACAGTAAAGATAATTTTAATATTATTAATTTTTTAGTAAGAAAAATATAATAAGGGTGATAAGTATTTTATATTATATTCAAAAATGAAAACTTGTAGCAATTGTGTAATACCAGAAACATCAGAAACATTAATTTTTGATAAAAATAATAAGTGTTCTGTGTGCACGCAAATAAAAGAAAAAAAACAAATAAATTGGAAGAAAAAAGAAGAAGATCTTGATTTATTAATCAATCAATACAAAGACAAATATGAGTACGATTGTGTGATTCCTTTTTCAGGCGGCAAAGATTCAACTTTTACATTATGGTACCTTGTAACTCAAAAAAAGGTTAAGCCGCTTGTTATAAGGTTCGACCACAATTTTTATAGAAAAAACCATGAGCTAAATGTTGAAAAAACAATTACTAAACTTGGTGTTGATTTTATAAATTATAAAACCAATTTTGACATAGTTAAAAAAACAATGATAGAAAGCCTAATAAGAAGAGGTGACTTCTGTTGGCACTGCCATGTGGGTGTTTCTGCTTTACCAATAAATATTGCCATAGAGAAAAAGATTCCTTTAATTTTTTTTGGTGAACCTTCTTCTGAATATTCTTCTTATAATGATTATGAAGAGTTGGAAGAAATGGATAATGAAAGATTTAATAAAGTGTCCAATTTAGGAATTAATGCAGAAGATATGTTTGAGATGGTAAAAGAGAGGTATCCAAATGAACAGATTGATATTAGAGATTTTAAACCATACACATTTCCTAATCCAAGAGAATTGATCGATAATAAAATTAAAAGCAGATTTTTAGGAAATTATATTTCTTGGGATGTTAAAGAGCAGGTTAAAATAATAAAAAAGGAATTAGATTGGCGAGGTGATAATGTTGAAGGTATTCCTGAGAGTTATGATTATGAAAAGATTGAATGCATGATGCAAGGAGTTCGTGACTATATTAAATTCCTAAAAAGAGGCTTTGGTAGAACTGCCCACCTTACATCAATTGATATTAGAAATAATAGAATGAACCGCGATAAGGCTTTAGAACTTTGTAAAATTTATGATGGTAAAAAACCTAAATCTTTAGATATTTTTTTAAAAATTATAAAAATTTCTGAAGATGAGTTTTATGATTTAATACAAAAACAAATAGTTGCTCCAAATAAAATATGGGACAAAGAAGTTATAAAAAATGATAAATCGAACATAACACCTAGTGATTTTGATGGTTGGATAAAAAAATTTAACTAAATGAAGATAGGAATTATTGACTACGAAGCAGGTAATATTAATTCAGTATATAATTCTGTATATAATTTGGGACATGATCCAATAATTTTACAAAACACAAAAGATATCAAAAGTGTTCAAAAAATAATTATTCCAGGTGTCGGTTCTGCATTTAATAGTTTAAAAATTTGTAATGAAAAAAATATTTTTAATGAATTAAAAAATATTATTAATACAAAAATTCCAATACTTGGTATTTGTTTAGGGTTTCAGATTTTTTCAAAAAAACTTTTTGAAGGTGGAGAATCTAATGGTCTAGATTTAATAAATGCTAATGTTGTACCAATCGATAATCCACCAATTTTTAATATTGGTTGGTCTACTGTAAATTTACCTAAAGCTTTAGCTTTAGATATCGGAATTAAAGAAAAAACAAATTTTTATTTTTGTCATTCATATTTTTTAGACAATATAAGTGAAGATGATAAAAAATATGTATTAGGTTATACAACTTACAAAAAAAAAATTCCCTCACTAATGATCAAAAATAACTTTATGGGTGTCCAATTTCATCCTGAGAAAAGCCAGGCAAATGGAATTAAATTTTTAAAATTTTTTTTAAAATGGGAACCTAAATGAGTTTCTTAAGAATAATTCCATCTTTATTATTATCAAAAAAAAAATTAGTAAAAGGTATTGGATTTGCAAATCATAAAAGTGCCGGAAACCCAATTACAACGACGTTAGCTTTTGAGAATCAGGGTGCGGATGAAATTTCAATTATTGATATTGATTGTTATAAACATGAAAATTTAGAACCTGACTATGATACCATAAAAGAAATTGCTAGATTTTCAACAACACCAATCACTTTTGGTGGAGGTGTTAAAAGTCTTAGTATAGCAAAAAAAGTTATTAGAGCTGGAGCTGAAAAGGTTTATTTAAACAGATCAATCTTAAAAAAGAGAGACATAATAACCAATCTATTAAAATACTTTGGAGGTCAGGCTATTGTTGTTGGAATAAATATATTTAAAGTAAATAATAAATATAAAATATATGAGGACAACGATGGCTATATAGATATTGAAAAATACCTTATTGAAATACAAAAAATGGGTATTGGAGAAATAAAAATTATGTTTGTTGACAGAGAAGGAAAGGGAATTGGACTTGATGCAGAGTATTGCAAATATTTAAATAAATTGATTCACATTTCGTGCATTTATGAGGGTGGTGTAGGATCTTTAGGCCATCTAGAAGATGCTTTTGACTCTGGGATACAAGCCGTATCCCTTGGAACAATGTTGATATTTAATGACTACAATATAGTTAAAATAAAAAGCCATTTATTGAATAAAGGCTATAATGTTAGATTATAGTTTTTGAAAAATTTTATAAAAATATTATAAATATAATCTACATCTTTTTTAATTACATTCACATGAAGTGGTAAGCTCAACTGTGATTTATAAAAATGTAAAGAATTTTTATTATTAGTCAAAATTATGGATTGTTTAAATGCTTTGTGTAAAAAAATAGGTTTATAATGAACCTGTGAACCAATCTTATTTTTTTTTAAAAATTCCATAAAATTTCTTTTTGTTATTTTTGATTTTTTGTTGAAAAGAATAACAAACAAATGCCAAAAGATACCTTTTTTATTGTGATTTAATATTTGAAAGTGTTTTTCAAATTTTTGGAATTTTTTTATATAATATTTAACAATGTCTAACCTTTTCTTCTTAAAATATTTCAATTTTTTTAATTGTTCCAAACCAATTAAAGCGTTTATTTCTCCCATTCTAAAATTAAGACTTGGAGCATCTAGTACATAGGGATCGTCTATATTGGTTCTTCTTAATGAATGACTTCTGATTTCTTTTAATTTTTCATAAAATTTCTTATTATTTGTAGTTATTGCCCCTCCTTCTATGGTTGTTATATTTTTAACAGGATGGAAAGAAAAAGTTGTGCCAAGTGAATATTTACAGCTACCAACCATATCTCCTTTGTCATCAAAACTTCCAAAACTGTGACATCCATCTTCTATAATATTTATTTTTTCTTTGTCACAAATTTTTTTAAATTTCTTTAACTGCAAAATATCACCCGCGTAATGAACTGGAAAAAAGAAATTAGGTTTAATATCTTTTTTTCTACATTGACTTAATGTTTCTTTGAAAGAATCGGCATCAATCATACCTGTGTTACGATTTATATCACATATTACGATCTTGCCTTTTAATAAAGTTATAATATTTGCTATGGCTACAAAATTTATATTTGGAACTATTGCTATTAAGTTATCTTTATTTTTTGCAAGAATAGTCATCATCAAAGCTGAGGTTCCATTATTACAAACTACTGCATATTTAGAAGTAGTTAATTTAGAAATTTTTTTTTCTAATTTTTTACAAAATTTATCATTAGTAATAAACTGATTATTCAGACTTTTTTTAATATCTTGTATTTTTAATTCCGAAATATTATGCATTCCATAGTGAAGAAAATTTTTTTCTATTAGCATCTTATTAAGGTTTATAATTAAATAAAATTATTATTTTTTAATATTTTTCTCATCTCATCTGGTTTAAGAAAATCTTTATTAGTATTACTTAAATACTTAAATCCTGGCTTTACTTTTTTCAATTTTTTTAATTTACAGTATTTCTGAATATCTTTTTCATTAAGATTATTTAAAATTACATAGGAATTTTTACCTTCTAGCGTATTGTAGCTATCACTTTCAGAAATTAATTCTTCATGTAATTTTTCACCTGGTCTTATTCCAATGTAATTAAATTTTGGTTTGGGGTCAATGGCTCTTGCAAGGTCTAAAATATTAAAACTTCTTAACTTGGGAACAAATATTTCACCCCCCATATTGTTCATAAATGACCAGTTTACAAGATCAATACCTTGATCAAGTGTAATATTAAATCTTGTCATTTTAGCATCGGTAATTTTAAAAATTTTATCATTCCTAATTGCTTTTAAAAATATTGGTAAAACTGAACCTCTGCTTCCAAGAACATTTCCATATCTTACAATACTAAATTTTATTTTTCTATTTCCTTTAATATTATTGGCCGATGTGAAAAGTTTATCTGAGCAAAGCTTCGATGCCCCATATAAGTTAATTGGTGAAGATGCTTTATCTGTAGATAATGCTATTACATTTTTTACTTTTTGATCTAAACAGGCCTCAACTACATTTTGTGCACCAATTACATTTGTTTTAATAACTTCCATAGGGTTGTACTCTCCTAAATTTACGTGCTTGAGTGCTGCAGCATGTATTACAAAATCAATTCCTTCTATTGCCCTTGCCAACCTATTGCTGTCTCTTACATCCCCTAAAAAAAATCTTATAAAAGGGTATTTATCTGAAGGAAATTTTTTTTCCATTTCTGACTGCTTAAACTCGTCTCTACTAAATATAACTAATCTTTTTACTTTAGTTTTACTTTTAATAATATATTCACAGAAGGCATTTCCAAAACTACCAGTTCCACCTGTTATCAAAATTTCCTTGTCTTTAAACATTTTCATAAAATTTCCTTTTAGTTTAGCCTTTTAAATTGAGATCTACAAACTGGTCCTTGAAGTAATTTTTTAATATCTCTGCCATCCTCACATTCTTTTATTTTCAAAAATACATTATCAATTTTTTTAATATAGTCTTTTAAAATATTTTTGTTATGTGCGGTTGACACATAGACTGCCGTAGAGCATAAATAGTTCTTTTTTAACATTTCTTGAGATATGTAAGTTTTGTACTCAAGAAATTTTTTACTTTTAATATAAAAACTTGGTAATGCATCAATTCCATTAATTTCAATTGGAAGATCATATTTTTTTCCTAAATCAAGCCAGCTTTTTTTTATCTCTTTCCCAAGTTTTGATACATATTCCCAAGATTTCTCTTTCTTCATCACATCTAGTGTCTTGCAACCAGCAACATATCCTATTCGCTCTGACCAAAATGTGCTGCTTATAAAGCTATCAGATGCTTTTTTCATTATCTTTCCTTTGCCTATAATTGATGTAATCGCATATCCATTTCCCAAAGCCTTGCCGAACATGCATATATCTGGGTTTACTTTGTGCTTTAAGTGGATGCCACCAAAAGTCTCTCTAAAGCCAGAGCTACATTCATCAAATATAAGAACTACTTTATTTCTGGTTGCCAAATCTCTAACTTTCTTTAAAAAATCGTTTTCAGGAAAATAGTTTCTTGAGACCTCCATTATTATAATTCCAATATTGTCATTTTTTACGAGGTTTTCTAATTTTTTAAAATCATTAAACATAAATGTAAATATTGTATTTTTTAATTTTTTCAAAACTCCTTTTGTGCCTAGACCTGGAAGTAAATGAGTCTTAAGATCATCTCCTTTGTTTAAATTTGCAGCAAGATACCAATCGTGCCATCCATGATAACCACATACAGCTATATTTTCTTTTTTTGAGTAAGTTCTCGCTATTCTTATTGCCATTGCATTTGCTTCCCCACCTGTTCTTGCAAATTTTGCCTGATCGGCCCAAGGGTGTAATTCTAAAAGTTTTTCCGCCAAAAATACATCCTCTGGACAGTTTAGAGATGACATATTACTTTTATTAATTGCTTTTTTAACCTCTAAATCTATTTCATTTCTAGCATAACCAAGTAGATTAGTTCCTACTCCCATTAAGGCAAAATCAACTAACTTTTTATTGTCAAGATCCCAAATATTACATCCTTTGGCCTTGTTGTAATATGTTGGCCAAAGATTTGGTAAAAACATTTCAGGATTCTTTGATAGAAACATATTTCCACCTGAAATAGATTTTTTTGCTCTTTTCCAAAATTTTTGACCTGTTGACAATTTAGACCCCTCGTTTCTTTTAATTTTATTGTTAGCTTTAAATAGTTTTGGTTCCTTATGATAAAGCTTTATTATTTCTTTTAAAGTAAAAAAAATATTAGGCTGAAAATAATTAATTATTTTTTTTATACAAATTAAGTCTTCTTTCTCGTCTAGTGTTAGTCTTAAAAATGAATAATCATTTGTATATTTCTTATACATTTTTTTATATTTAACATTTTCTCTTATTATGGGTGTGACATGTTCTTTGTCATAATCATTACCCATAGCATAATAGGAACTTTTGAGTGAATTGAAATTAAAGACTTCAATATCCATTCCATCTGGATATGTTTCCTTAACAGAGTCAGCTAAATAATCAATTTTGTTGTATCTAAATTTATCTATAAAACTATCTACCAAAATTGGATCAATAAGTGGGCTGTCACCTGTGATTCTGACTATTGTATCTAACTTATATTTTTTTGCTGTTTTATAAAATCTTTCTAATACATTTTTTTCACTACCTATAAAAAATTTGATTTTTTTTTTTTTTAAAAGTTTAATAAGTT
>MDSY01000699.1_pt1 | contig 22347 bp, 22 predicted proteins | sample 811131 | NCBI WGS metagenome assembly MDSY01 (sample SAMN05326643, study PRJNA326480) | marine metagenome | isolation source: seawater | place: Atlantic Ocean: South West | collected 2010 | reverse complement strand
GCACAAAAAATAGAACGCCAGCGAAGCAAAGCGTTACAAAGCAAAGCGTTGCACAAAAATAGAACGCCAGCGAAGCAAAGCGTTACAAAGCAAAGCGTTGCACAAAAATAGAACGCCAGCGAAGCGCTGCGTTAAAACCCCCAATCTCAGGGACTGCCGAAAAATAGTGATAGGTGGTCATATTTTGGAGTGCAGACTCCCGCGAGCCCGGAGCATCAGCGAAGGGTGTGGAGTTAAGCTCCAAAATATGGTCAGATAGCGCTATTTTACGGTAGTCCCGTTAGTATGTCATTTTGACGGTGCCCGACTTAATAACACACTGACACCCCAATCTTTTATTTCCTTCCATACCAAGATCTTCTTCTTCTTGATTGATTTCAGACAAATTCTCCATTCCTTCAAGAACTTCTACTTCACAAGTACCACATACACCGTTACTACAACCAATTGGAACACCCGCTTCTTCAATTGAATCTGTAATATTTTCACCATCATCAATGTCGATATCTTCATCATTTAAAATTAATTTACCCATATTTTTCTCCACTATAATATATATACACCAAAATTAGTTTAAAGAAACACATTTTCTAGGTCAAGCTACAATCTGTAATATTTTTACCATCATCAGTGTCGATATTTTCATCATTTAAAATTAATTTACCCATATTTTTCTCCACTATAATATATATACACCAAAATTAGTTTAAAGAAACAGATTTTCTAGGTCAAGCTACAACCTGAGTTTTTTTTTGATTTGTTGCTTGAAATGTTTTCATAAAATTAATTAATGCCTCAACACCTGCTTCTGGATGAGCATTATAAATAGAAGCCCTTAGCCCACCAACTGATCGATGACCTTTTAAACCGCTTAACCCTTGAGCTTCAGCTTGCTGATAAAACTCTTTTTCTTTTTCTTCTGTATCATGAAGACGAAATACAACATTCATGCTTGATCGATCTTCATTAGCAACAGGACAATAATAATAATCACTTGAATCAATCGCATCATAGAGCAATTGAGCCTTTTTGATATTACGTTGTTCCATGGCATCTAAACCACCTTGTTCTTTAATCCAATCCATAACACAAGAAATCATATAAATTCCAAATGTTGGGATAGTATTATATAAAGAGTTACTATCAACAAAAGAATTATAATTTAACATTGCGGGTAAATTAGCTTCAGAACGAGCTAATAAATCACGTCGAATAATCACAATCGTAACACCAGAAGGTCCGATATTCTTTTGAGCACCTGCAAAAATAATACCAAACTTAGAAATATCTAATTTACGTGACAGTATATCTGATGACATATCAGCAACTAATGGGATCGATTTAGTATCTGGAAATTCTTTGTATTGCGTTCCAAAAATTGTATTGTTAGAACACAAATAAATAAACGATGAATCCTGATTAACCTTACTAAGATCTATTTCTGGAATATAAGAAAAGTTTTTATCTTCTGATGATGCAACAACATCACAAGTTACTTGTTTTTGAATTTCTTTTAGCGCTTTTTTAGTCCAGATACCTGTATTAATTAACGCAACGTTTTTTTCTTTCGTAGCAATATTTAAAGGCACCATTGAAAACTGTAACGAGGCGCCTCCTTGTAAAAACAAAATTTCATGGGTATCAGGAACATCTAACAATTCTTTTATTCCTGATTTAGCTCTATCAAGAACCGCTTCAAAAACACCACTACGATGAGACATTTCCATTATAGACATACCTGTATCTTGATAATTAGTAAATTCTTTTTGAGCTTTTTCTAATACATCAATGGGTAGTGTTGCTGGCCCTGCACTAAAATTAAAAATTCGTTTTGTCATATTACTATACTCCTTACTAAACTGTTAAAATTCGTATTGAATTAATACCATTTGATTTTCCAATAGGAATACCTGCCGTTACAACAATGGTATCTCCCTTTTTTAAATAGCCTTGGACTTTTGCTTCTTTTACAGCAAGATTAATCATGTCTGTCCAACGATAAATATCATCAAACTTCTTAGGCATCATCATAGGTGTTACCCCTCTATAAAGAGTGGTTCTATTACAAACATTAATGGTATCTGTAGGCGCTAAAATTGGAAATAACGAATTTAATTTGGAAGCAATTAAGGGTGTATTTCCTGAAGATGTAAATGCAATAATAGCAGCTGCGTTATTTTCTTCGGCAATCTGATCTGCTGCACGACAAAATGAAATTGCAGTTGAATCATATTCAAAGATTTTTTTATCACGAGTTGTTTTACTTCGTCTCATATCATTTAAATGATTATCTGTTTCTTCACAAATTTCTGACATAACTTTAATAACATGAGCAGGATCAATTCCAACAGCCGTTTCTGCTGATAACATAACCGCATCACAATGATCATAAATAGCATTGGCAATATCAGATACCTCTGCACGCGTTGCTGTACGGGATTCAATCATACTTTCTAACATCTGAGTTGCTACTATAACGGGCTTAATAAACTTATTGCATAATTGAATAATTTGCTTTTGTACTCGAGGAACACGTTCAACTCCAATCTCAACACCTAAATCACCTCTAGCAACCATAACAGCATCAGAATGCTTAATAATTTCAACTAAATTATCAATTGCTTGTTGTCTTTCAATCTTGGCAATAATTTTCAGTTTTTCACCTTTATTTTCATTTAAAAACTTACGAAACTCAATTAAATCATAGGCAGATGAAACAAACGATAACGCAACATAGTCACAACCAATACTTATAGCTGTTAACGCATCTGTTTTATCTTTTTCAGTAAAAGCTGATGTACTTAATCGGGTGTTGGGCAGATTAACGCCCTTATTATTTGAGATAACGCCCCCATTAGTAATACGACACGATGCCATTGTTTTTGTAACCGATTCAATTACACCCTTTATTTTTCCATCATTAATAAATAAGGCATCTCCAACCTGTACATCTTTTAAGAAGTGTTTGTAATCAACTTGAAATTGAGTTGCCGTTCCTTCTACATGCTTGGTGTAAATATTGACAACGCTATTATCTTTTAAGATAGCTTTTCCATCTTTAAATTTTCCAACTCGAATTTTTGGCCCTTGCAAATCTAAAAATACTCCCATGCGACGATTATTTTTTTCTTCAGCCTTTCGAATACGTTTAACAACATTTCCAAGTTCTTTCTTATCGGCACTATGAGATGCATTTAAGCGAATGATATCCGCTCCACTTAGCATTAATTTACTAATTGACCCAACCGGTTCACAAGCAGGGCCATAAGTGGCTATAATTTTTGTTTTTTTATTTAAATTTTGAAATGATTTCATGTATGTTTCATCCTATCACAACTTTTATTAATGATTAATTCTCTTTTTAATTTACGTTTATACCTCAATTAAAAAACATTATTACTATAACAAAATTTAGCTACTAATAACACATTCTATTAGATATGTTTTGTTAGATTCTTTAACTATTTTTTTAAATATAGCTAGATCCTGTTTTGATTCAATACGTTGATATTGAATTGAAAACGCCCTAGCTATTGATTTAATACAAATGGACTGAGGCATAACAAACAAGGGGTTACAGATGTCATCGTTACTAATATCCAATGAGTTAAATATCTGACCTCCTCCATTATTAATCACAACGAGTAACGTAGTCGATTTTGCATAACGAAGTAACGAGAGTGCACCCATATCATAAAAAAAAGAAATATCGCCTATAATTCCCATCGTACCGGCTGATTCCTGGCAAGCAATGCCTGCTATTGTTGCAATTAACCCATCAATACCACTAACCCCACGTTGGGTAATTGACATAATAGGATTTTTTAAACGCCCCAACTGATTATTGATATGGCGTACTGTAAGGCTATTTCCAAGAAATAATGTTTTCATGTCTTCAATGAATGGCTCTAGGGCATTTAAACATGTTAATTCGGTAAATGCTTGGTTAGAGGGTATTATTTTAGGTTGATTTTTCAGGTTATTATCGAGCAAAAAGCATTGTTTATAAAATGAGTGATTAGCCTTAATGTTAGGTAATAAGGCTGTTAACTCACTCATTGGCTCCATAACTTCTAAACAGGTTAATTGCAACCAATTTTGAGTTTCTACAAAATCATGTATTAGTAGCAAAACGTTTTGCTTAAGCAACCATAACTGCAATGATTTTGAAATCCATTTTGCACCAATACAAATAACATAAACCGGTTCTTTTTGTTCAGCTTCAAGTTGCTTTATATAATCGTCGACGTGTCGAATTACAGGCTCATTCCAAGGGATGAAACTACTGCACTCACTTATCACAGGGATGTTATGTTTAGTTGACCACGATAACAACGCTTCCACATTGATAGATCCAATCGTATTACTAACAATACATACTATATCTTTATTTACTAAAGATAGTGACGTTATATGCTGATTAATTGTTTTTGTTATCGATGCTGCATTATTTGCATGACATGATGGATTAACGAGATTTATTGGATTTAGTCTATAAGTATCTGCTGGTTGTATTTTTTCTAAAAAGGGCTCATTAAATGCTATATTAATGTGTAGGGGGCCTTTTAATGCTGAGGTCACTACGTCGGTAACTTTTTTAGAAAACATATCAAATGATGACGGCTGATTATCTACCTCAAAGGATACTTGCTCTTTCATTAAATGATTCAGTAGCGGTTCTTGCTCTAAGGTTTGATTAGCCCCACAATGATGCAACGCTGCGGGTCGATCTGCTGTAATAAAAATTATAGGAATTTGCATAGCAGAAGCCTCGGTTGCACTGGGAACTAAATTTGCTACAGCTGATCCTGATGTTGTTATCACCACAACTGGTTTTTTTGAATATTTAGCTGAACCTAACGCAAAAAAACCTAATGAACGTTCATCATAATGTGTTATTAATGAAAACTCTGAGATATCACTTGCTGCTTTAACCAAACAAGTAGATCGTGAACCTGGGGCAATACAAATCGTATCAACGCCAATAGTTTTACATGTTTCTAAAAGTTGTAAACTCCATAAATGACCTGGTGATAAAATTGTTATGTTTGACATAGAGCATCATTATAGCAACTTAAGTATGATTTAACTTTTAAATCTAATTCGGCCCATTCATCATTAGGATTTGAATTTTCAACAATACCAGCACCTGCATATAAATAGAGTGACTGATCTTGCATCAAACAAGAACGAATCCCTACAAAAACCTCAGAAAAACCCTTACTTAAGATACCCACTGCTCCCGCGTATAGACCACGATTAAACGATTCATTTTGTGCCAATAGAGCCATTCCTTTTGATTGAGGGACACCCCCTGTAGCTGGTGTTGGATGAAGGTGCTGTAAAATGTCAAAATCGGTTATTGATTCCTTTAAATGGCCTTCAATAACACTATAAATATGTTGTACATAGGCCAATTCTAAAATTGTTTGTAATTTTGTAGTTTGAACGTGATTACAAAGTACTGTTAATTGATTTGTTAAAAAGGTTAACACAAAGTTATGTTCGGCTATATTTTTTTTACAAGCTAATAACGATTCTGCTAACTGCTGAGTCCCTTTCTTACTAGCCCCCTTGCCAATTGTTCCAGCAATTGCATCACACTTAATAGTACGCCCTAAACGACTATAGAGTGTTTCTGGGGTAATTGATAAAAAGGCTGTTTTATTATCTATTTTATAAAAAAAGATATTACAATTAGGTTCTTTTTTTAAGCTATCACGAAGAAGTTTTTTAATCGCTGTGTTATTAGAAATTTGATACTCTGTTTTTCTTGCTAAAATTAGTTTACTCAATTTGGATTTTTCAATTAGGGAAACGATCCTATTAACGTGATCTTCCCACTCATTAATATTGGGTGTTTCAGATTGATGCTCAATGTTATCAGAAAACACAAGCGGTTCATTGGTAAATTCAAGGGCTTTGGCAAGATATGATTGACATATCATATCATCTTGAGCAATATCACTTGGGCAATTGCAAATACTGGTTAGGGAATCAGCTGTTTTAATAAACTCGATTATAGGAATTGTAAACATCATATCATCTAGACATTGCCACTGTTCATCTTTTGCTTTATCAGGAGATTGAAACATTATTGTTGTGTACACATTAAATTTATTATCTAGGTAACGTTTTAATTGATGATTAGCCTGCTGAAAATCATTTTGTTTAAAGGCCCATTGTTTACAAACACCAAAACCAATATGCTCTTGTTGATGATTATGACTTTTTAAGTAAAAGATGTGTTGGTTTGAGCTACCCATTAACCAATCATCAAAGCAGATTTCGTTGAGATCAAGTGTTACGTGTGCTCTGGCTAATGGTTGATTTGGAACACTATTTAATGATGATTTTAACCTAGCAACTAGTTTATCCACATCCGTTTGTTTAATCATTTTCTACCTATATAAAGGGTGGCTATTCCAAAGGTTAATGATGTCATTGAGACGTTAAAACCAATTTGTTCCATCTCCTTTTTAAACGCATTACCATAAGGAAATGTTTCTACTGTTTTATTTAAATAGGTATAAGCATTTTTATCACCGGATATAAGACCGCCTATAAGTGGCAATAATCGTCTAAAGTATAACAAATAGAACCAGCGAATAATGATATTTTTAGGTAATGAAAACTCCATAATCATCACCGTACCGCCAGGAACTAAAACACGATAAATATCCCGTAAACAATCTTGATAATCTACAATATTACGAATACCAAATGCCATTGTTACACAATCAATAGTCGCCTCATCTAAAGGGATATCCGTTGCACTCGCATGGGTAAAACTTACTTTGTTAGCATAGGGAAACTTTTGTATACGTGCTTTACCTACCACCATCATATTTTTGGACAAATCAACGCCTTTGTAAGATTTAATTTTATTGTGATACCGATTCATAATCGATATCATCACCTCGCCAGTTCCTGTCGCACAATCAAGTGCAACCATATTGTCTTTAAGAGGAAATAAACGAACCAATTTGTTTCGCCATAACCGAAGAATCCCTAACGATAATATAGAATTAATCACATCATAACGCTGGTAAATCTTATCAAATATTTCCCAAGATAATGATTTTTTATAGTCTTTAACAATCGTATTTTTTATTCCCATTTGTGATTGTATTATGCGTAACATTTACAGGAGGGTCAAGTTATTGCACATACTATAAAATCCCCCTGATCTTTAAGTATAAGTGTCCCGTTTACTTATTAAGTCATACTTTTGTTGATTGCTTCTTCATGCTATTATTTGGCTATGTTTTCGTTTGTTTTAGCTTTATTAGGACTCGTTAATGCTATCTATTTAACGGTACAAAAGTTATTTCAAGTAGATTATTGTGTAATTGGCAACTCCTGTCAGAGCGTTATTAACAGCTCCTATGGCATGATTGGAGGATTACCGCTTTCAATTTATGGCATTTTATTTTTTTTCATTATTGCTTATATCAGTTATCAACGTGCATTTAATAGCCAATCATCACTAGGATTTGAACTATTGCTTCTTTCAATAGGGGGTGTCTTTAGTATTCATTTAATGATTATTCAATTTTTTGTCATCAAATCATTTTGTATTTATTGTAGTTTTTCAGCCACGGTTACAATTGTATTACTCGTATTAAGCGCACTAAGATTTAACGATGAAAATGATGGTGTATCTCTTACTGATTTTTTACCTTCAAGATACATTTTTACTGGGGTTTCTGTTATTTTTGTATTCTTAGTTTCTCTTATTGTTTATTCAAAAATACTTTCTAATACTTATGACATTGAAATCTTAGAAAAAAAAGCAGCTACATCTACAATCAAGGATTTTTCAACAACTGATCTTAATAATCTAGCAGGTATTGAATATACAAAGGCACTAATGCAGATTCAATCTATACGAAAACAAGCATTTTTAGACTCCATTGCTCGTTATGATGCAGCGTTATTGGGATTACAATTGGATCAATATTTCATGGCTTTTGTTCAAAACAACTTATTGATGAACGATCAAAACACTCGCAATGCTATAAAATCACTAAAGGGAAATCCTAGTGCATTTCAACAATATTTAGATAATATTGACGATATTGAACAAAAAGACTTTAGAAATCGATTTCTTGATTTACAAAAAGATTTATTAGCTTATTATAATGCTCGTTTCTTACTTGATACTACGTATCAAACACAGGTTAAAGATAATAGTTATGGTGCTATTCAAATAGGCAACCCTAAAGCGCCACTAAAGTTAATTGTGTTTTCAGATTTTTTATGTTCACATTGTGCTTCATTTCATGCCACGATGGAGCATTTATTCAAACGTTACCCAGAGTTCTTTCATATAACGTACCGGAGTTTTCCAATTCAAGGGAAAATTTCAGAATTATTGGCATTATATGGAATTTGTTCAGCGAATCAAAATAAATATTTAGATTATGCTGATTCTATCTATGAAAATCAAAGTAATATTACTTATCAGACAATTCAATCGTTTATTCCAGAGTCTATTAACAAACAACAATTACAGGTATGTATTAATGATCGAACAGCCAATAATTTATTACAAGATGACATCAAAGAAGTTAAACGACTTAACATTCAAGCAACGCCGACTGTTTTTTTGAATGGATACTTATCGAACATAGCTAGTATTAAAACGGAGTTAAGCAAATTGCTAAAAACGGATGTTAGGTTATTTAATAACCACTCTGGGCATTCTCATGATCATTCTGGGCATTCTCATTAAACAAAATGAAGAATATAACCATAAAGCAACTTATTAATACGTTTCTTGTTGTATTACTAACTGTATCATCAGCTGGTTTTTTATATTTTACATTCTATGACACCCCATCTCAAGCACTGGAACAAACGGTTGACTTTGATTCAAATGAATTACTGATTGAATCTATTCATGGTGAACCTATTAATTTTAATTCATTTTCAAGTAAAGTAATTGTTGTTAATTTCTGGGCTACATGGTGTGGTCCTTGCCTTATTGAAATCCCCGCATTAATTTCATTACAACAAACATATGCTTCTGATGATTTGCAAATCGTGGGTATTAGCGTAGATGATTCAGCTGATAGCGTTAAGGCATTTTCAAAAAAAATGTCATTTAATTACCCGATTGCGATGAGTTCTTATCGTATTAAGAAAAAATTTGGGGGGATTTATTCAATACCCACAACCTTTATTTTGGATAATACACTAACGATTAAACACAAGTTGCAAGGTTATCATAGCAAAAACACCTTAGAATCCATTATTATTTCCTTGTTATAAATGGCTTTGTTGGCCTCATTTAATAAGGTTCAGTTGTTTACAGGCGTTATTTATAATGCTACGGTTTCATTAACCACTTTATATCAGGATTTGGAGCATTATTTTAATAATTCTATTACATTAATATCTGATCGCTTTGCTTTTGATCATTCTACGTATTACAACACGGAAATGGGGGATTCCTTAAATCGTATTTTTATTGGATTTGAAACGTTAATATCCCCAGAGCAGGCTAGTCAATACAAAGTTCTAGCAACAACAATTGAAAACAAGTATTTAAGTAATAGAAAACGTAATATAAATATTGATCCTGGCATTTTGTCGCTTCATAATTTAATATTATTTTCTACAAAAAACTTTTCTCATCGTATTCCTTGTAGTCAAGGAATTTATGCCGAACTAACGCTTTTGTATCAAAAAAATCAGTTTCAAGCACTTGATTGGACCTATCCTGACTTTAAACACACAGGAATTCAAACATATTTTTTGACATTACGGCATAATTATCATCAAAAACTAAATCAGGAGGCTGTAAATCATGATTGACACTGTTTTTAGCATCGCTATTGTTAGCCTTGTGTTAGGAAGTTGCTTTGGTAGTTTTGCCAATATGCTTATTTATCGCTTATGTTCTGAGCATTCTATTTTTGGACTACGCTCTATCTGCCCAAAATGCAATACACCATTGGGGTTTATAGATCTTATTCCAATTATTAGTTTTTTATTATGTAGGGGGCGCTGTCGCTCATGTAACCAACCTATTTTAAAACGCTATATTATTGTTGAGTTGATTGTACCTGTATTATTTTTCTTCTTCTTATATCCTCAATCCTTTATGTTTTTTAATTTTCATTATCTTCTCTTTGGATTTAGCTTAATCATTTTATTTTTTACAGATCTAGAATCGTTTTTACTACCACTCCCATTAACCAGTCTTCTTATTATTCTAGGTCTTACTATGTGTTTTTTAGATGGTATTTTTTTAGATAGATTACTCCCCTCTTTGGTTATTGGTTTGGGTTTTCTGTTTTTTAGAATGATTGCTAATTTTATTTATAAACAAGATACATTTGGTTTGGGCGATGTTATTTTATTAGTTGCACTTTCACTTAATTTAGGGTGGAAAATTTGTATAGCATCTTTTTATGCGGCCATCATTTTAGGAAGCCTTTTTAGCCTAATTTTAATTTTACTTAAACAGCGATCACGAAAAGATGTTATTCCTTTTGGGCCCTTTATAATAATAGGCGTACTATGTAGTCATACATTCTTAGAGGTGGTTAGCCCTTTCTTGTTTTTAAATTAGCGAATGCTTCATTTAATTATTGTTACATTTATTATAAGCATGTCAGCTATGACAACGATCTCTATTAATTTTAACCCTATTTATACAAAATTATGGACATTACAGCTTATTACCGCCCTACGTTACAACCAGCTTAATGGATATCTACAGACAAGCGATAGCTCCGTGATAATTCTAGATAACCATATTGAATTATCCCATATCCCTTCTATTGTAATTCCTAAAGCAATTAAAATCAGCAGTAATCGTGCTCAATTGGGTTCGAAATCTAATTTAAATTCAAAATATCCGGGTACTATTACGTTAGACTATCATAATCAAAATTCAAAAATAACCTCTTCTCCTGGGTTAGGCTTCCTTAATGCTTATGGCTTGTATTAAGATTAAAATGAGTAAGGGATATTTAATAATGGATAGTTTAGTAGCTCTTTTACTACTAAGTCTTTATATTCCTTTATTTACACAGTCTGCACTTACTATTGGATTATCTATTAACCGTGTTATTGATTATCACTATTCATTAATACACCTTAAAGCACATATTAATGATCCTAACATTCCTTTTGATGCTAAGGTGTTAGATTATAAAACAAAAACGATATCAATGTTTTTTACTACGTTTTCAACCCAAAAAATTTTTTGGGTTCATATACAACAATGATTCAACGTACTGCATATCAAGGCTATTCAATTGTATCATTGGTATTTGGTCTGATGCTTATGATTTCAATACTACCGCTTTTAAGCAACTTTTTACTTAGAATAACCCCCTACTACTATCAGTCTGTATCTAAATTATTAGCATTATCAGAACTATCATTTCTTAAATCAATTATTGAAATGGATCTACGTTTAGGCTCTCCAAACCTTATTAATAAAACGATTATTATCTCAATAGCTGATAGCAATATTACGTATAGTATTGTTGATTTTCGTCTTAAGAGAACGAAGACCAAAGGTCGTTACATATCCTCATTTTTAAAGATTTCTTCTCTATCACAGGTTACACCATCATGTTTCCTTATTTCATTTTTAAATACAGCTTTTAAACCAATCACGGTTTGCAAACCAATACTATGAGAATTAACACTATGTTTTCTAATGGCTATCTAAGTGTGTTGATTAGCCTTATGATGTCTACTTTATTAACCTGCTTATTGCTGGTTGCTTACGTAACATCGATATATCAGAATTATGTTCAATTAGAACACGATTATTTACATGCTTATACATCTGCCTTATCGGGTCTGAGGCTTAGTAGCACTATGTCTCAAGATATTTTAATGATTTCTATTACAAATCCAGAAAAAAAAGATTTTGATCAGCTTACTTTTTTTTCTTATCAAGATATTTCTTTTAAGTTGCTTAAAACAGCAACTGATATTTATTCATTTGGAATTCATAAGGGACTTTACTGCATCTTACAAAAACCCCATATTACGTCACCCAATTTAAACGAAAATTAAGGACCTAATACTTACTTATTATGTTTAATTTTTATGCTTAACTCATGATAAAGTGCCTTTAAGGTAGGTACCTGACAGCCTAATTGACCTGCTCTAGTGATCGCATTTCCTAATATCGCTTCTATTTCTATTTCTCTATTTAACTCCCAATCTAAACACATACTTGTTTTATACGGCTTCATTTTTTGAGTATCGGTAATATTCTTTTCAAGAATGTCATCTTCAATGGTATATCCATCATAAGCTGCTAGTAATTGAATATCCTTCATACTATTTTTAATTCGTATTTTAATATCATCATTTGCTAATAATTCTTGTGTTGTTTTACCCCCATAAATTACAGAAAGCGGATTAAAAGGAGCATTCCAAATTAATTTTTTATAGCGCTCAAACTGAATTTTAGAGGATAGTTTACACTGAATACCTGCATCACTAAATAAATCTAAAAAGTCATTAACCTGTTGATGATTTCCATTTGGATATAACCCTAATACCAAGCGGCCATAATCTTGATGATGGATAGTTGCTGGCGCAATTTTTGCAACACATACAAATGCTAAACCACTAATAATAGGTGTTTCTGGATAATGTTCTTGATAAATTGATTCAATAAAAATTCCATTTTGCAATAAAACAATGGTGGTATTCGGTCCAATTATGGGAGAAATAGCGGTTACCAATGTTTGATTTGAAGGCACTTTTGTTGCAATGACTACATAATCAGGAGGAGACTCTACATCATGAATAGACTCACATACCTGATCAGGCCGCCACGTTGACTCTTGCCCATTAGGATGAATAATTCGTATCCCACCTTGTTTTATTTCGCTACTATCTGAGCGAGTAATACACGTAATATTACTCTTGGTTTGTGAACATTTAGAGGCATAGAGTGATCCTATTGCTCCCATACCAATAAATACTACTTTTTTTGGATTCATTAAGTACACTATAAGTTTAGTCAATTTTTTAAGTCAAGTGTTTCAAAGGGTTAGTTAGTATATCTACTAAATTAGTTAAAACCTTACTACGTTAGACTAAAAATGGCATCAGCTACGTTGATGATGTTTTGCTAAGGCCACGTATTTAGCTGCCCATTGTTTATTTTCTTCAAATTTATCACTGGAATACTGTTTAATTAATTTTGCTGGAATACCAGCCCATAAACTATGCTCTTCAACAATACTCCCCTCCGTAACCACGGCACCTGCCCCAATAACCGCTCCCTTTTTTATAGTAGCTCCATTTAAAATAATCGCTCCCATTCCAATTAAAACACCATCTTCGATAGTACAAGCATGTAAGATTGCTCGATGCCCAACGGTTACATCATTACCAACAATACAAGGTAAATCATTTTCTAAATGAATACATGTTAAATCTTGAATATTGGTTCTTTTCCCAATTTTAATCTGATTAATATCGCCTCTTAAAACAGACCCATACCATACCGAACTATGATCTCCAATTGTTATATCTCCAACCAGAGTTGCTGAATCTGCAATAAAAACAGAATCATTTGTTTTAGGTATTTTTGTATGGATAGGTAACTTTAACTCAGTTTTATCTGGCATGGCAGGGAATAGTATACAAATGTAACAAAGAAAAAGAAAGTTTGTATTAATGAATCTCAGTATAGATAGGCTGCTAACATTGAATTCTGGTGTAAATAGATCACTACCCATTACGTAGTACTTATTTGTGGCACTAACATATCAGAATTATGTTCACAGATTTATTGTAATCGATTTAAAAATAGTTTTTAATGAGAAATATTTTTTTGTTTATAAAAAACATGCTATAATAACTTTTAGTTTAAATACATTCAAAGGAACAATCATGACAAACGAACAGCAAGATGAATTTGAACATAATGATGGTTTAGGAGATTTACTTAGAGAACGTGAAAAACTAGAGTTTAGTTGGTCCAAAACAGTTGTTGTTTTAAGTTCTTTATTTGCTGTTGTAGTAATTGGTATTTATTTTGTATTTAATTTTGGAAAATCGGTCATAAAAGAAGAGTCAATCGCATCATTTGCATTAGAAAACACCTCTATTGCAAAAATAGATGATTCCGTAACCCCTGCATCAAGCACCATTAAAGATTCTAAAATTAAAAAAAACAAACCTGCTGTAAGCACTGCTAAAAATGATAAGCCGGTAGCAAAAACAACATCTACTGTAAAAAAAGATGCTACTCAAAAAAAATCATCGACAGCTAAAGCAACTATTAAGCTAAAATCAACTGTCAAAAATAAAGCACCTAAGAAACGTGTTGTTAAACAAAAACCCATTGTTAAATCACAAACAGCTCAAAAAGCAAAAACACGATCAAGTAAGAAATTAGTTCGTAATACCTATCCATACAAAGTCATTACAGGTACATTTAGTAACCAGAAAAATGCGCAATCACATTTAGAGTCACTAAAATCAATAGGTGTTGATGGTTTTATTAAGAAGACTAAAACATCTTTAGGTGCTTATTTTAGAGTCCAAGTAGGTGCTTATAAAACTCAAAAGAGCGCAAAATTACAACAAGCTAAACTTCAGGCAGTTAATATTGATTCCTATATTTATCAAGAGTAGCAGCTTATTAAGCAAAAAATTCTTTTAGCTTCATCGTCTCCTAGACGTCGTGATATTTTAAAAAAATTTGGATATACATTTTCTTGTATTCACCATTCTTTTGATGAAACAAGTTTATGTTTTGCTGACTTCACATCTGCTAGAAGCTATGTAAAAGAATTAGCAAAGCAAAAAGCTCTTTCAATTCTTAATACGTCTGATGATATTATTTTAACTGCTGATACCATTGTTGTCTTTAACAACCAATGTCTTGGCAAACCAAAAAACAAAGCAGAAGCTAGTGCTTATTTGTCGCTGTTACAAGGAAATACTCATAGTGTAATATCCGCATTTTGTCTTTTTTATAAACACATCAAACCTATTGTTCGATCAGCTCTTTGTAATGTGACATTTAATCCAATTAATGATACTCAAATTGAAACTTACATTACAACAAAAACTCCATACGATAAAGCGGGTGGCTATGGTATTCAAGATTGTCCAAACTCGTTTATTAAACATTATTCCGGATCGATCTATACCATTATGGGTTTACCTATTTATCAACTTAACAAAACAATTAAGGATAGTCAGCAGGTTTTGCATTCGCTATAATAACAACTATGTTGAAACGTTTAAAAAACATGTTTATTACTGAAGGAATTGGAATCGATTTAGGCACGCGTAACACCGTTGTTTATGCTCCTGGGGTTGGTATTGTTTTAAGTGAGCCATCTATGGTTGCTATTGATAAAGATTCAGGATCTGTTATGGCCACTGGCTATGAGGCCTATAATATGGTGGGTAGAACACCTGGAAATATTATTGCATTACGACCCATGAAAGATGGTGTTATTGCTGATTTTTCAATTACTGAAAAAATGGTGGATGCCTTTGTTAACAAAGTAAATATCAAACCTTTTTTTAAGCGGCCACGCATATTAATTGGTATTCCCTGGGGAATTACTAATGTTGAAAAAAGAGCTGTTGCTGATGCTGCCTTAAAAGCAGGTGCTGGAGAATCACTACTTATTGAGGAGCCTATGGCTGCGGCAATTGGCTCAGGCATTGATGTTCGTTTACCTAATGGCAAGCTAATTGTTGATATTGGTGGAGGTACAACTGAAGTAGCTGTTATTTCATTATCAGGAATCGTTGTTTGTAAATCCATTCGTGTTGCAGGTGATGAATTTGATGATGCGATTATTCAACATTGCCGTCAACATTATAATCTTTTAATTGGTGATAGAATGGCTGAAAGAATCAAAATTGAGATTGGTTCAGCATTTCCATTTGAAGAAGAAAAAAACATGGTTGTAAAAGGCCGTGATTTGGTTAGTGGCTTACCTAAAACATTTACTATATCATCATATGAAATTCGTGATGCTCTATCTGAACCTATTTCTTCTATTGTATCAACCATTCGCTCAACATTAGAAGAAACACCTCCTGAATTATCAGGTGATATCATGAAAGAAGGGATTCTTATGACTGGAGGAGGCTCGTTACTTTACGGTATTTGCCAGTGCATTGAAAACGAAACAAAAATTTCAGCAAATCGAGCTGAAGATCCACTAACATGTGTCGCAGATGGAACCGGTAAGGTTTTAGAAGATCCTTCATTAATGGCTCAAATTAGCTCAACTATATCTGATATTCATTCGTTTTAAGAAAGTCTCTTTAATCTCAAGTCGTTTTACTATAAACTTTAAGTAATTACGTTGTATTAAGGATAGCGTTTTGATAGATATATTAAACTCAATAAAAACTGATTCTATTTCTAAAATTAATGATATTGATTCATTGCATGAATTAGATCAATTAAAATCATTTTTGCTAGGAAAAAAAAGTCCTCTAATGGATGTTTTAAAAGAAATCCCAAACATACCCGCTCAAGATCGCCCTATCATCGGAAAACAAGCTAATCAATTAAAAGAAGATTTAACAAACTGTCTTAATCAAAAAAAACAAGAACTAATTAACAAAGAAAGAGACCATTTTTTAAATAATAATCAAATAGATATCTCGCTTCCTACCTCTGGATTACCATCAGGAACCTATCATCCTATTACAACTGTAACACGTTTAATTTGTTCTATTCTAAATCGTTATGGCTATGCAATTAAGCAAGGTCCAAATATTGAAAGTGATTTTAATAATTTTGAAGCTCTTAACATAGCTCCTAACCACCCTGCACGCGATATGCATGATACCTTTTACTTAAAAAACAAACATGTTTTAAGAACCCATACATCTCCGGTTCAAATTCGAACCATGTTAATGCAGGAACCCCCCATTAAAATAATTGCTCCAGGCAAGGTATATCGCTGTGATGCCGATACAAGTCATTCACCTGTTTTTCATCAAATTGAAGGCTTATTTGTTGATAAACACATTACATTTGCTGATTTAAAAGGAACTTTAGAAGCTTTTTTACAAGAATTATTTGGTAAGAATCATGCTATTCGTTTTCGTTCAAGCTATTTTCCTTTTACGGAACCATCTGTTGAGATTGATGTTTCTTACACGGTTAATGGAAAAACATCGTGGCTAGAAATTATGGGTGCTGGAATGGTTCAACGCAATGTATTTAGACATGTCTCCTATGATCCTGATAGTTATACAGGCTTTGCGTTTGGTTTAGGAATTGAAAGAATTGCTATGATTCTTTATGAAATAGATAATATTCGCTTATTTTATGAAAATGATAATCGTTTTCTCAGCCAGTTTTAGAACAAAGGAGCTTATATGAAATTTCCCTTATCATGGTTGCGTGATTATATAAAAATCGATTGTTCTTCTGAAGAACTCGTTGATAAATTAACCATGGCTGGTTTAGAAGTTGAACAGGTAGCTACCATTGGAGAGTCATTATCAGGAATTATTACAGGCCGTATTGACTGTATTACAAAACACCCTGATGCAGATAAACTGGTTATAACCTCTGTTTTTGATGGTAAAACGCATCACCAAATTGTTACAGGCGCCTCTAATATTACCGAAGGAGATATTGTTCCTGTTAGTTTACCTGGAGCTGTTCTTGCTAATGGAACTAAGATTAAATCAACTAAATTACGAGGTGTTCAGTCTGATGGGATGCTTTGTTCTGAAGCTGAATGTGGTGTTACAGAGCATTCTGCTGGTATTTGGATTTTATCAAAGGATACCCCCATTGGGATTGATTTTATCGACTATGCAATCTTACACGATGTGATTCTTGATATTTCAATTTTACCAAACCGAGGTGATTGCCAGAGTATTCTTGGGTTAGCACGAGAAATTGCAGCCTTAACTGGCCAACCTTTTTCATTACCACCTGTCACACTTTCAGAAACGGCTATTGATCATAATTATTCTGTTGAAACATACTCAGAGTTATGCCCATTATATCTAGGTCGTTATATTACATCGATTACCAATACAAGTGCTCCTTTATGGATGCAACGACGGCTACAACTATGTGGAATTCGTCCTATTTCCATGATTGTAGATATAACCAATTATGTTCTTCTTGAAACAGGACATCCACTGCATGCTTTTGATGATCAGAAGTGTGATCAAAAATCATTTTCAATTTCTGAAGCAGCAGAAGCTACAACGATAACCACCTTAGATGGTCAGAAACGATCGCTTTCATCACAACAACTTCTCATTCTAAATGATGATAATCCAGTAGCCATTGCTGGAATTATGGGGGGACAAAATACAGAGGTTTCAGAATCGACACACTCTATTTTTTTAGAAGCAGCCTATTTTGATCCAACATCGATTCGTAGAGCTGCAACATCATTAGGTCTAAGAACAGAAAGTTCGATGCGATTTGAAAAAGGAGTCTGTGTTGATACCGTAGATTATGCCTCTCAGAGAGCAGCCTCTCTATTAGTAACGTATGCGGGTGCCTCTGTATCTAATAATGTCACTACGGCATCATTACCAAACCATCCATGTTTTGATACGCATACACTTACGCTTTCACCTGATCAATTAAACACATTTTTAGGATCAAAATTTACGTCTCAACAAATTGAAACGGTCTTAACATCCTTAGGCTTTAAAGTTGATAATACGCTCGTTACAATTCCTAGTTGGCGGGCTCATGATATTAAAGAATGGCCTTGTATTGCCGAAGAAGTTGCTCGTTTAATTGGGTTTGATACGATTGAGTCTACATTACCTCACAGTTTACCGATTCAAGATAATGATGACCCCCTTGTTGAGCTTACTAAAATTACTCAAGATTTTTTTGTGGCAAACGGGTTTAATGAAGTGAATACGTATCCAATGATTGCTGAAGATGATTTAAACTATATATCACAACTTAAAAAAGACGATTGGAATGAATTAGCAAATCCTATCTCTCCGCAATTAGCGATTATGAGACCGTTATTATTACCATCTTTATTATCATTAGTTTCTTATCATTCAACAAGGCAATTACCTAACCAGGTATTATTTGAAGTAGGCCGTAGTTTTCAAAAAGATTTAGAAATCTCATCATTAGGTGTTGTTATTAGTGGTAAGCATGATTTAGGTGCCTATACAGCTGCTAATAGAGCGTTAGAATTAGATATCTTTTCAACGTTAACGCATACATGTAAACGATTTTTTAAACAGCTTGGCTTAGACATTTCTCTTTCTCATGATTCAAAATCGGTAGCAACATGGTCACATCCCCACTTAAACTATACTATTTCTTTAAATAAAACGTTTATTGGTTCCTTAGCGCAGGTTCACCCAACCGTTTTAGATCACTATGGTATAAAAGACCCTGTTGTTTATCTTGACGTTAATTTAACTAAACTTTTAACATTACAAAATTCAAATAGTATTTATAGACCATTTTCTCGCTTTCCATCAACACGTAGAGATATTGCGCTTTGTGTACCTGATACACTCACATTTGCAGATATTATGGATGTTGTAACTAAATTTAAACATAAAACAGTTATAAAAACAGGTATTTTTGATGTCTTTGAATCTGAATCTTTAGCTCCTTATTCTCGCAGTATTGGTATTTATTTTATTTATCAATCTATGACGGAAACCTTATCAGATGAGATAGTAAATAAAAATCATCAACGGTTATGTGATCGTCTTACTGAATCATTACCTGTTCAAATTCGCTAATGAACGCACCTATTGATACCCATCAGCATACGCCAATGATTCGGCAATATCTGACTATTAAACAAGAGCACCAAGATGCTATTTTATTTTTTCGGCTAGGTGATTTTTATGAGATGTTTTTTGAAGATGCTAAGCAAGCGTCAAAAGAGCTGGATTTAACCCTTACAGGACGTGGTAAAGATGATCGCCGAATTCCTATGTGTGGTGTTCCTTATCATTCAGCAGAAGGTTATATTGCTAAATTAATTGATAAAGGCTATAAGGTTGCCATTTGCGAGCAAGTAGAAGATGCTAATGATGGTAAAGATATTACAAAACGAGAAGTTGTTAAAATTGTTACGCCCTCCACCCATTTATCAGCAACTCATCTAGAAAGTCATGATAATATGTATCTTGCCTCAATTTATGCTAATGATACGCTTGATCATTATGGATTTTCATTTGTTGATTGTTCTACAGGAGAATTTAAATGTTGTTTTTTTAATACCAAACAAGAGGTCTTTGATGCATTACTACGAATTAGTCCTAAAGAATGTTTAATTCCACGTGGTTTTAATTGTGATTTTGATCTTCCTTTTTTATTGACTCATTATGACCCTTTATCACAAGATCATGCTGTTAAAAAATTTCTAACCTTTTTTAATATTCAGGAACTAAGTAGTTTTGATTTGGCTAATCAAATACTGGCAATACCCGCAGCTTGGTCACTGATTGAGTATTTATCTCATACTCAAAAAAACACCCTTGACCAGCTAACAACCTGTTCTGTTTATCGCTGGGAGTCAGCTATGGTTATTGATTCTCAAACAATTCGAAATTTAGAATTATTAACACCATTATTTCATGATAAAACGATGGGATCCTTATTTTGGGTTATTAATAAGACCAAAACATCTCTTGGTGCTAGACAACTGAAACAGTGGTTATTGCATCCACTAACATCTATTACCGATATTACTAATCGCTATGATGCTATAGCTTACTTAAAAGAGGATTTATTAACACGAGAAGAAATTCGTGAGCAGTTACACCTTGTTTATGATTGTGAACGCTTATTAGCACGAATAGTATCTCACATCCATAATCCAAGGGATATAGTAGCACTGATACAGTCTATTAAAGCATGTATTGAGATAAGTAATATTATTCATGATTCTAGTTCAAAATTACTACAAGATTCCTATCATTTTTTTAAGCAACTGACAGAACCATCTCACCCACTTAGAGTTATGATTCAAATGTTAGAAAAAGCCCTGATTGATCCAGCTCCTAACTCCATTTCAAATGGCAACATTATTAAACCAGGGTATAACGATGAATTAGATGCTTTAATACAATCATTTAAAGATATTAAAACCTGGATTGGTGGTTTAGAAGCAAAAGAACAAGAACGAACTGGCATCAAAACGTTGCGTGTTGGTTTCAACAAAGTGTTTGGCTACTATTTTCAAGTGTCAAAAGGTCAAACCGATCATGTCCCTACTGATTATATTCGAAAACAAACATTAGCCAATGCTGAACGTTATATAACACCTGAACTGAAAGAAAAAGAAACAATTTTATTACATGGAGAAGAAAAGCAAATTCAAATGGAACAAATTATTTACCATGACTTAGTTACATGTATAAAAAATCAAACAGAACTTATTCAAGCATGCGCTAAACATATTGCTACCTTAGATTGCTTACAATCTTTAGCTACTATTGCCCAACAACAAAATTATAGTCGCCCTACTCTATGCGATGATTCTATGAGCTTATCTTTAAAAAAGTCTCGTCATCCTGTATTAGAAAAACAAAACCCTCATGATGTTATTGCTAATACTATTACGTTTGATAAACAAACCAATTTTTTATTGATTACCGGTCCTAATATGGCTGGAAAATCTACTCTAATGAAACAAGTTGCTCTCACAACGATTCTTGCACAAATGGGTTCTTTTATACCTGCAGAAGCTGCCTTCATTGGCATTGTTGATCGGTGTTTTACGCGTATTGGGGCTTCCGATAATCTAGCTCATGGGCAATCAACCTTTATGGTAGAAATGGTTGAGACAGCTACTATTTTACATAATGCTACCCATAAAAGTTTAATTATTTTAGATGAAATTGGACGTGGTACATCTACTTATGATGGCATGAGTATTGCCGCAGCTGTTATTCATTATCTTCATGATCATATAAAAGCTCGAACATTATTTGCTACTCATTACCATGAACTTACTACCATCACAAAAGAATGCCCTTATGTTAGCAATGCATCTATGGCTATTAACGAAGAAAATGGATCGTTAATATTTACCTATGAATTAGTAACGGGACCTGCTGATAAAAGTTATGGTATTCATGTTGCAGAAATGGCAGGTCTACCAAAACCATTAATTGATCATGCACAAACGCTCTTAAATCGTTATGAAAATATCATCCCAGCAACCAATCAATTATCATTATTTTAACGTTTATTTATTTTTTTAACCTATCTATTGCTGAATAATGCTTTTATAATTTTTTTTATTATTAAATCCTTATTAAAATTACCTATAGATTTTCCCGTCGGTTTAATATAAGATAAGATTAATTCATCAATAAAAAGGAGCATGCAACATG